>Ga0209249_1002974_pt1 | contig 12780 bp, 7 predicted proteins | sample SaaInlV_200m_DNA_4_FD_184653 | JGI IMG/M metagenome (GOLD analysis project Ga0209249, IMG submission 184653) | Marine microbial communities from expanding oxygen minimum zones in the Saanich Inlet - SI037_S3LV_200m_DNA (SPAdes) (version 2) | ecosystem: Environmental > Aquatic > Marine >...
CCGTTGCGCCGCCCACATAATACTGAAGGGTCAGCATCTCGTACAGCATTGCCCCGAGGCTGTAAAGGTCACTCCGCCCATCAATTTCGGAAATCCTGCCCATTGCCTGCTCGGGAGACATATAACGTGGCGTCCCGGAGATCTGGCCCTCCATCGTTTCACCGACCCCGCCTTCCCGCTCCGGGGGAACCGCTGTGGACTCAGGATCATCTTTGACAGCAGGTGAGTCCGCCTCATCCCGCGTCCCGATGACCTTTACCAGCCCCCAGTCCATGAGCTGAACTTCGCCGAAGTCGCCGATGATCACGTTGTCCGGTTTGAGATCGCGGTGGATCACCCCCCTGCTGTGGGCGAACGCGACAGCCTGACAGACATGACTGAAGACTTCGAGCAAACGCCCCAGGGGATAGGCATCAGCATACTCAGGATCCCTGAGGCGCAACCGTTCGAGAACATAGTGGAGCGTGACTCCACGCACGCGTTTCATCGTGAAGAAGATCCGGCCGTCATCGCGATTCCCAAGCTCGTGCACGGGCACGATGCTCGGGTGCTCAAGCTGAGCCAGGACACGCGCCTCCCGGATGAAGCGAACCTGCTGCGCGGGAATATCCTGAAGGTGAGGATGGAGGACCTTGAATGCAACGCGACGACCAAGGTTGGAGTCGACACAGCTGCTGACCTGAGCGACTCCTCCGGCCCCCACTTCCTGGAAATCGCAGTAGCGTGAATAGTCGTTCCCAAACTGCCTGCTGAGCGGCAGCATGTCCCCCGTCACCGTGTCTTCCCAGCCAGGGCACTCGGTGCCGCTGAGGGTGTCGTTGAGATCCTCTGATGAGGGGGTGTCACTCAACGGCGTGTCAGGCGTACCCGCCCCGCAGGCCCCAGGCGGGGGGCACTTCCGGCTGCCTTCCTCTACGTTTGCGTCATTTTCCGTTCGGTCCATGAGGCTCCGCTGAAGCTTAGGTTGACGTCGTCCGTCTGTGCCCGGGCCCATACGCGATACGTCCTTCGGTCACACAAACACAATATAGGCTCCGTCCGAGTCCGTTGCCCATCCGTCCCGTGCCCAATCCCGGGGAACGGGCGTCTCATCCCCGGACCTCTGCTTGACGAATCTGCATGCCGCGGGTATCTGTGTGCTTGGCCATCAAGGGCAAATGACGCCTGACTGGCCGCAAAAAAGGAGTGTACTCATGTCCCCTTCTCCCCGAACCGTCGTACTTGCCCTCTGCGCCTGTGCTGTGCTCGCCATACCTGCGTCAGGACAGCAAGTCGTGATCCAGCAACAGGATGGCGCAACGGCTCAGTTCAGTGTGTCGCTGGGGGCGGACACTGCTGCCCCGGGCAAGACGACGACACACGCTCAAGAGCAAAAGGCGCTCGGGATCATGCGTAGGGACACAAACCGACGCAAAGAAGCCATCGAAGCGGCCGTACTCCTGGAAGCCGCCGTCATGGAAGCACTCGACGTCGCCAGAAAAGCCATGGCTGCTTATAGCGAAGCACTGGAGAGCAACGAGGACTACGCCCTCCTGCAGGAGGAGAAGGCGAACGTGAACACAGAACGCCAGGGGCTCTATAGGTCCGGCAGCGGCGTCGATCCCAAGGAGCGTCGGCAGAAGCACAAGGAACTCTCAAAACAGCTGGCAGCACTGAGCAAGGAAATTGCTGAATTTGCGGAGAACACCCCTGAGATCCAAGCCCTGGCTGAAGGGAAAGCCAAGGCGGTAGAAGCGTTTGTGAACGTCTTTGAAGCCGCCTGCAAAGCCCACCCGAAATGGGCAGCGCTGCAGGACGATATCGAGGACATCAACGACTGGTCACGCCGGGCTTCGGAACAGCGGGGAGGGCGCGCCTTCCGGACCTATAACTGGAAGTAGCCCCCCGGTCAGGTCGTCCGCCTCGTTCCGGTGCCCACCATCCCGCCGCGGGTCCGCCACGCGTTGCTTCCTACGCCATGCCAACCGGAAGAGAGCATGGATATAGCCGTACATGACCTGAAGACGCGAAACGGGTGCCTTGGAGATGTCGACACAATCGCCGACATCCTTAACGCCGCTTTCCAGCTTGAGAAGCGCCCGGAGAAACAGGCAAGCGCCCGCCGCCTGGCCAATCATCATTTCAGTGAGTTCCTTCTTCTGGAAGACGCCGGCGTGACAGTCGGCGTCGCTCACATCGCCCCCCAATGGCTTCAGGTTGGCCGGGAGGCCATTCTCAAAGGAGATGTGGGACACGTCGGGGTACGGCCGGACCGCCAGGGAACCGGCCACGGGACTCGCCTCCTGGAGGCGTGCATCAGCACAATGCATGCACGCGGCATGCACATGTCACGCCTCGGGGGCCTCATGCGATTCTACCGGCGCTTCGGCTACGAGCCTTTCCCTCGACGGCTTATCCGTATCCCTGTCGAGCCCATGGCAGCCGTTCTCAAAGGACGCACCTGGGCGGAAATCCTGGCGCTCCCGCCAGAGCAAGCACAACGGGTCCGCCCATACCATCCGGCCCGGGACTACAGGGCCAAACATGCTCTCTTGGTAGCGTTCAACGACGGAAGGTCCGGAGCTGCACGGACGCCTGACGCTCCGGGCGACGCACCGACAGCCGGACCAGACGACGAAGGCCTCGAGATTGTCTACGAACAAGACGGCGTCATCCGCGGCTACCTGCGGGGAGCATTGGCCCTCGTCCATGCCCGCGCCCCAACCCCGACCTACTGTGTCAACACGTTCGCCTACGATCCCCAAACGCCTGAGGCCTGTGGCGCACTTCTTAAGATATTCATCCGTCGAGCAGCCAGCATCGCACCAACCGCAATCACGGCTCGATTCCCCTTTGATGAGAGGGTGTTCGCCGACATCAATGCCGCGAACATCCGCTTTGAGGCCGTTGAGCTCCGCCAGGGAGCGGATGGGAATATGGTGCAGGTGATCAACTTGCCGGCGCTTCTGGAAGCCATCAGCCCTGAGCTTGAACACCGCATCGCTGATGCCGCACCGGCTCCCTGGACAGGGCACGTGCGCTTCGTCCTGCCCGGGCAGGAAGCCGGTCTGTCAGTGTCCCCCGGCGGCATTTCCACCGGCGCAACGCCGGAGAATGCCGTCACGGTCAAGACGGGGCACTCCACGTTCCTCAAATGGGTGTTCGGGATCTCCGGGTTTGCGGAGTTCGCAGACGCGGGCCTCGGCCTCACGCCCCCTCAGCACCAGCTCCTCGCCACGCTTTTCCCTCGCCGCCCGTGCGCATCGGGCGTGTGGGGCTGAGTCAGGGCATCCTGTTCCCGGAAGGCCGGACCGCTGCCTGGCAACACGCTCAAACGCAGCTGATCGAGTGAGCCCCCGAACCGACACTGTCCAGGACGATGCCGCCGTCGGTCTCTCGGAAACCGGCGGGAGCGCCATCCAACAACACCACCTCGGTCGCGGACGCGTGTACCGGCAAGACCACGCGAGCGGTCGTGTTGGCCGGAATGTCCAAGTCCAGCAGAAAGCCGCCGTCAGGTGTTTGACGGATACGTACGGTGACCGGACCTCGGATCGTCGGGGTCGTCAACTGCCCAAACGTGAGAGCCCCGGGCTGAGGAGCAATCAGGATTCGGGAGAAGCCGGGTTCAAGAGGGCGGACCCCCATCAGAAAACGGGGGATTATGTTGGCGGGGGCTGCTCCCCAGGCGTGGTTCCAGTCCTGGTTCGGTTTGAAGCGGTCGTCCCAAGCCTCGAGCGTGACCGTGGAGCCCACATCGTAGATCCAGTGTGCCCAACCGCGCTCAGACCGCGAGATCATCAACCCAAGGGCATACGTGTCAGCCCCGGCACGGTAGAGCCCCTCGAGCAGAAACTGAGCCCCGTACACGCTGCAGGCCATGCCCCGTTCCTCGACGAACGGAACAATGTCCGGCAGCAGATCCTCGGTCGGGACGGCGAACGCCAGAGCAAACATGTTGGCATGAAGCGATGAGTGCTCGCTCCCCTCACCGTCGACGAAAAGCCCGGTCTCACTGTCGATGAGGGTTGTGAGCATCGCTTCACGTACACGCGCCGCCTGTGCCCTGAACCGGCTCATGTCGTCGGCCTCTCCCAGGGCGTCCGCGATTCGTGACAGAAGCACCAACGCTCGGTAATGAAACGCGTTGACTACCGTATTGACCGGACGCATATCATAGCCATCCCTTTCGGCCTGCGGCCAATCGACGATATTGCGCAATCCCCAGGCCGGATGCATGTGGATGGACTCAAGCAACTGGTCCGTAACTCGGTCCGGCTCGATCCAGAGCAAACCGTCTTCGCGCTCCAGAGGAAGCAGAGCCTTGGCCTGAAGGTCCTTGTAGAAAGCGGTGAGCGAAGAGACGTCCCCGGTGTATTCGTAGTCCGCCCAAGCGGTCAGCACGGAGAACAGCACCCACTCTGTGGGCCATGTGGGGTTGAGCACGAGCAGTTCATGGGTATAGCGGGAGAGAGCATATTCACGGTCGCAACAGTAGTATCCGAGTTGGTTGATGTACGCGTCAGCTTCGTAAGGAATCCGCTCACGGTCCCCATCCACATGTACGCCACAGAAGCTGGTGGCCTTCATCGAGTAGCGACAGAGCTCCCAGACGTCGTTCAGTACGGGATCCGAGCTCACAAAGGAGGACGAATTCTCGTCAAAGGGGTACCAGACAGCCATACGGCGGATGTCGCTGCGTTGCACTGTCCCGTGCGAGCCGACAATCTCACAATACCGGAAAGGATAGACCTCACCGGCGTAGTCGGGCATCAGGATGGCAGCGGCACTCTTATCGGTCCGCTCTGCATCCGTGTTCCGCGGGTCCTCGGGAATTTCCAGGCGGTATGTATGACGCCCGGCCCTTACCGGCAGGGAGAACTCACCGTAACGACGCGTTCCACCGGGGCAACGGTTGAGGGCATAGGGCCCATCCGCGACTTCCCCCAGACACACGGTTACCTCACCGTCTCCAGCGGCGGAGATATCCACCTCGATCGTCCCAAATGCCGCTTTGCCGAAATCCACAAACGTTCGGTCTGCCGCAGACCGGACGATGGCTTCCGACCTCTGCGGCGTCCGCACCAGTCGTTGCCTGGCGGTCGCATGCGCGGCGGTGAGTTCCCCGGTGACAAAGACCTGAGGCTCCGACCATGGGCTTGGCTGCCCGCGTGAATTCCAGGTGCGCACTTTCCAGCAATACGTCGTGTCCATAGCCAACGGAACGCCTGCGTAAGGGACATGCAACGAGGTCGCGTCTGTCGTCCATCCGCCGCCTGGATCCGGTTCGCCGGAATCCCACATGTCACCCTCATCCCGCTGCAGAATCTCCAGGCTCGTGGAAACGAGGAGGTGATAAGCGGTCTGGTGCATGCCGAGAGCTCGGTCTCGGACCACCCAGCTGAACTGGGGCTGGGTTCTGAGAATGGGCGCGTCGTCAGGCCAGCGAAGCAGATCACACAGGAGGCCACAGGGCGGAAGAGCCGTATTGTCAACGTGCATTACACGTTCCTCCGATTGTCATGAAAACGAACCCGCGTTGCATAACACGGGCTGCCGATCACATTAGCTTGCCAACCCCGAGACACGATGTCAACGCATGGTGGACGGTTTCCTGGACGACGGGGTGACGTCGACTGACGAGAAAACCGCCTCTACCACGGCAGAGCAGGGATCAGTATGTCGTCACTTTTCGAAAGGATGGGCTACAAGACGGGTCGGGCGCTCATGAAGGGCAAGTGTCTCGTCGACGCCATCATGGGAACACAGGAGGAAGCCCGTGAGGCCGAGAGGATTCTCGGCTACCACATGGCCGAGGAGTTGTTGCGAACGCTCCTGCCGCTGGAAGAAAACGAGCAACTGGCTGCCGTCGCCGCCTCGGGCGATCGACTCGCGGGAAGGCTGACGGACAAGCAGTTCGCCTTCCAGTTCAGAGCAGTGCAGGCGGGTGCGCCAAACGCCTTTGCCCTGCCGGGAGGACACGTCTTTGTCAACGCCGCGCTGCTTGCGCTCTGCGAGGGCCATCCCGATGAGCTGGCCTTTGTGTTGGCCCACGAAATTGCCCATGTTGTGAACGGGCACGTGGTAGACCGAGTGGTGACCGACTCACTCCTCACCACCCTTGTGCGCACGCTGGGGCCGCGGAATGCTGTCGGGACGTGGCTCGGGAAAGTCGGAACGCGCGCCTTGACCAGCGCCTACTCTCGGGCCAACGAAGATGAGGCCGATCTGTTCGCTGTCCGCCTGTCCCGTGCGGCCGGCTTCACTCCCGCTGCGGGAGCCGATCTGATGCTGAAACTTGAGGCTCTCAAGAGCCGGGGAGAGCAGAGCGGTCTCGGCGAGTATTTCTCGTCACACCCCCCACTCAAGGAACGGGCTCTGGTCATCCGCAGAGCCGCTCGCGACGAAGCTGAACGCGGGAGAAAACGGCAGCGTTGAACCGACAGCCCAATATCCTACTGATCTGCTCCGACCAACACAGCCCTCACGTGTGTGGCTGCTATGGAAACACTATCGTTGAGACGCCGAACCTTGACCGACTGGCCCGGGAAGGCACACGGTTCTCATCCGCCTACTGCAATGACCCTATCTGTGTTCCGAGCAGGATGAGCTTCCTGACCGGTCGTTATCCATTCCGGATCGAGGTACTGGGAAATGGCAGTATGCTGGACAGTCGCATTCCCACCTATGCACACCTTCTGAGCGGAGCGGGGTACCACACTGTGCTCTCCGGACGCATGCACTTCATGGGGCCGGATCAACGCCACGGCTTCCTGGAACGGCTCGTTGGTGACGTGGGGCCCTATGCCATGCTGGGCACAAGCACCAACCGATGGTCCCCTCTTCCGCCCGACCTGGGGCACATGGAGAAGCCTGCCCCGCTGCTCACTGTGGGCCCCGGCAGCACCGTCAATCTGGATTTTGACCGAGACGTCACTCAGGCAGCGCGGGAGTGGATTCATTCCTATGCGGAACGGGGTGCCCCACGGCCCTTCATGATGACCGTCGGCTACATCAATCCACATTGCGCCTACATCGCTCCTCCTGAACTCTACGAGAAGTACACAGGCCGGGTAAACGTGAACAGATCCCTGGCGGAAAAGCGACTCCGCCTCCACCCCTCCCACCAGGCACACATCGAGCGAACGACCGCCGGTGTGCCCCGGGACAACCTGACGAAGGCGACAACAGCCTACTATGGACTTGTGGACTTCATCGACCAGCAAGTGGGCAAACTGCTGAAGACCATTGAGGAGCGAGAACTGCTCGATAACACGATCATCGTCTACTTCTCTGACCACGGGGAGATGCTGGGCGAACACGGGAGATGGCACAAAGGGTGCTTCTTCGAAGGAAGCGCCGGAGTCCCACTGATCGTGCGTGTTCCCGGACAACCGCACGAACGACAAGGTCAGACAATTCCGGCTGTCGTGTCCCTGATCGACCTGTTACCGACCCTTGCTGACTGGGCCGGAACAGACGTGCCGTTCGAGACCGACGGACACAGCTTGGTGCCGCTCATCACCGGAAACGCCCCCGAATGGAAAGACGAAGCCCGAAGCGAATACTACTCCGCGGGAGAGTTGAACCGGATGATCCGACAGGGCGACTGGAAGTACTGCTACTACGCTCAGGATGGTGAGGCAGAACTCTACAATCTTCGCGAAGACCCCCAAGAACAGCACAACCGTGCCGGCGATCCAGAGTGCCAGGACGTCGTGGCCGAGCTCCGGGAACGCGTGATCGACGATGGGTGGGGAGCCGAAGCCCGGGCACAGATTGCCGAGAAGCTCCGAGGGCTGGCCTACTATGAGATGCTGGGCCGTTGTCGCAGGAATCTGGAAGACGACCCGCTCGTCGGCTCCGTACCCGATGACTGGCGCCCCCCATCTGGACTGCGAAATTACCTGTGCGAACAGGTGGGTCCCGATAGGCCGCCGAACCGCTGAAGGAGAGAAGCCGTGCACGAGGAAGACCTGAACGACATCCGGGCGGGCCTGGCCGGAAAAACGATCCTCCTGATGCCGTACTGCCATGCCGACCATGCCTGGTGCCACACTCGTGAGTGGCACGTGCGCCGCTACAGCGAAGCGCTGCGTCAAGTGCTCGCCCTGTATACCGATCAGCCCGATTTCCGGTACTTCATCGACAGCTGGTCTGAATTCCTCAAACCATGCCTCGAATCAATGCCTGATCTGCTGCCGCTGGTCCGCGAGTACATCCACTCCGGACGGCTTGCCCTGGTGGGAGGGCATTGGGCCAACGTACGGTTCGCGCATGTGGGGGACGAGACCTCGATCCGTAACATGGTCCAAGGGCGCCGTGCAGTCACAAAGCTCTTCCCCGATGCCCGCCTGGACACCTATGCGAATCTCGATGTAGCGATTGGTCACAGTCAAGTGCCGCAGCTCCTGCGCCTGGCCGGCTATTCCTGCTGCTTCGCCTGGCGCCCTCTCAAAGGACTCGACCAGCAAGGCGTCCCGCGCAGCTTCATCTGGCGGGGGCTGGCGGGCGACGATATCCTCGTAAGCAGGCACAGCTACGGTGGGTGGACCCACGGGATTGAGTTCCGTCCCGCCAACGCACCCGGTCAGGAGACTGTCGATTTCGCACACACGGTGAGATTCGCCTGGGAACGCTACCTGGAAACCCCGGCCCGTCAACCCCGGTTGCGAACGCTTTCGTTCTGCCAGGGAGGAGACGATGCGCTCCCGTTGGTGGATCAGAGCACAGGCACGACGCGCGACATCCGGGGCCTGATGGAACAGTGGAACGCGACCGGCCTGGGAGACCTCCGGTTCGGCACGCCTCACGACCTCTTCGACGCACTCCAAAGCCAGCGAGAGGATCTGCCGACGTGGGAAGGCATGTTGGACCCCGCCGAGCTCTGCTATCACGTGGCCCGCAACGGCAAACGTGGCGTCTGGTGGCTCCGGGAAATGGGTGATCGAGAACTCACCCTCACTGAACAGCTCCTAACCCGCCTGCCGGGCGGAAAGACACGGGCCCAGGAGGCGCTTCTGGATGCGCTGTGGCGAAGGCTCCTGACCTACTGTACCCATGCGGTCGAATTCCTGTTCGAGCCGGACTTCGAGGATGCCCGTCACACGCTTGAGGAGGTAATCAGGAGAGCCCGTCATTGTCGGCGGGAAGCACTGACGCAGCTGACAACCCACTCAGATTGCGACGATCCTCCGGGCTACGTGGTCTACAACCCCTTGCCCGAGGCGCAGAGAGCCCTGGTCGAGCTGACCGTGGACAACATCGATACGTCCCGAAAACGCCCGATCCTCACCAACGCGGACGGGCAGCCACTGCAGCAGCAGATCACCTACACAGGACGACTCGCCCGGGACTTCGATGTGCTTGTCGAGACCCCATTGGCTCCGGGAGGGATGACCCAGCTTCTCCTGGGTTGGTCGGGGGATGGAGTACCGCCGGCGGAGCCAACCGAGCTCGAGACACTGGATCACGTCGCCGAACTCGGAGTGATGCGTCTTGACATCACCAACGGCCGCATTGTTCGCATAGAGATCACCGACGAAGCGACATGCATCGAGGCCAGAGATGGTGAGGATCTGCTGGAGCCGGTGATCGTTCCCAGGGAGGTGGACTACTGGATGCCCCTATCCTACGCTGACTCACCGGTTCACTTCCGTCCGGAAACGCTCTGCCTGAACGAATCCGGACCGCTGCGCTACCGCCTGACCAGACGGGGCCATGTGGGCCGACACCGCGTCACCCAACGCATCGATCTTCTCGCCGGGTCTCGAGCAATTGACATAGAGACCACAATCGACATCGTCCCTGACTCGGCCCTGTTCGCCCTGTCCGTTCCCCTCCCTGATGACGCCACGTTAACGGTCGACATTCCCTTCGGCGTTGAGCCCAGGGAACTCGACGGGATCGAGTACGGGCATATGGGCGGTGGAAACTACGAGAATATCGAGCGCCGGATCCCCGGCATCTTCTGGGGCAAGTCGTGGGTCTCTGCCGAGTCCGTGTCCGTCAACATCGGGCTGATCACCCGAGACGGCCCCCGTTACTTTCGCCGCCATGGCACACCGCCGCGCCTCTATCACTTCCTGGTCTCAATCCCCGAGGACCGGGAGACGGGATGGCAACGGAAGTGCAACACGGCGAAGGTCCTGGGTCGGCACACGTTCGAGCACCGATTCGTCCTGGGGAAGGACCACTGTTCCGCCACGGGTCTGGTGAGGCAGGCCCAACAGTGGCGCACTGCTCTACCCGTCGTCACCGGGCGAATCCGGAACGACTGCGGACACATCGAGCTGACACCGAGCACAGTCCGGTTAAGCGCGATGTACAGAGAGAAAGGCCACCTGATCGTGAGAGTGGTCAATATGAGTGAGAACGACGTAGACGCCGCCCTGGACTGGGGAACCCCCATCGGGAAGGTAACAAGCTGCGACTTCACCGGCACGCCGGTGCCTGCGCCGATCGCTCATGCCGGAAGGCAGACACGAATGACGCTCCGCCCCTGGCAAATCATGACCCTCACGGCTGAGGAAGCCGGTTCGAGCAACCATCACTCGGCATAGGAGCCGAGCCGACGCACATCAGGACGCGCTTACCACAGCCCGAACACTGAGAAGCCACGAGATCTTGCTCAACGCTTTCCGGGCCACGCGCAACGTCTTCTGTGAGACACGCGAACTGGCCATTTCAGCCACAAAAGCCGTGTCATCACAGCGGACCACCAACAGGGTCCCCGTCCCTCCCGGCAGGATCATCGCGTCCGTCCCTTCTCCGGCAAATCTCCTCAGCATCCGTTCGCTGCGAAGCATGAGATGGGCCCCCAGGGCGGCGTAATCACCAGCTTTGGCCACGAGAGTCCCGGTCGCACCAAGGGGCAAGCCCTGGCGGTCGGACAGCAGACAGCCCTTCACGGGGAGCTGATCCCCCAACGCCTCAATGATCTGGGTGAGCAACGGACGACCGTCAAGCTCAAACTTCAGGGCACGGACGAGGGCCTCATAGGGATCTGCTTTCGACTGTACGGAGAAACCGGTCATCTCTCGGAACAGATGCCGACCGATCCCGGGCACTCGGCCCAACTCGAAGATCGAGGGGAAGGGGCCGTGTGCGTCACGGAAGGCAATGATGGCCTGAGCCCGACTCTCGCCAACGCCTCTGATCGAGACCAGATCGGCGACAGATGCATGGTTGATGTCGACCGCTTTGGCCGCGTATTCGAGGGACCGGGTGATACCGTCCCAGCCATCGCGTGGCACGGGGGGAGGCAGTGGTTCGCTCGGGGCGACAACAGCAGCCGGTTCCGGAGCAACGACCGGTTCCGGAGCAACGACCGGTTCCGGAGCAACGACCGGTTCCGGAGCAACGACCGGTTCGGAAGGAGGAGCAATCGCCGGCTCCGGGGTCGCAACTCCAGCCGGGGCAAAGACATCACGTATAGCTGTGGCTTCCTTGGCATCGTCTGCCAGTTCGGCCTTGACCATCAGCCACTCGGGCGGCACGGCCGCCACAACCTGGGCCAGGTTGAGAGTCACGCTCCCCGATTCAGCGCCGGGAGCCAGCCAACCATCGGGAGTGATGGCAGTCACTGCAGAGAGCGGCACCTCTGCACGACCGGCCCGAAGTGTCGCAAGGGCTTCATTCCGCCCCATCGGGAACGTGCCTTCCGGGAAGGCTCCGGCCTGCCAGTTGGGCCCACGGAGTTCTTCCGGAAGGGCACTCAGAACCATCGAGAGCGGAAGGTCAATGGCATCGCCATGGACAGCCAGCAGCGGCGCGGCGGGAGATGGGGGGGCAGGCGCGGCGGGCGGTGCCTCAACAGCAACAGGAACGGGATCAGGCTCAACCGGCGTGAGGACGATCGGGCGGGACACCGGTTCAGCGGCAACCGGGGGCGCCGGGGGCGCGGCAGGGGGAGCGGCAGCCACATCGTGTGCGGCAAAGAGATCACCAATCCCGGCAGCTCCGGCAACGTCGTCGGCTTCGGGAGCCGTCGGCACGAGGAGATCACGCGGAACGGCACTCACGACCAACGCCAAATCCAGCTCCACCTCGGCGTCCATCTGAGGACGGACCCAGCCTGGAGGGACGGAGCTGTAGCAATCCCGCAGAGGAATCGAGACCTTACCCGACTGCAACTGCCCGAGCAGTGTCTTGGCATCGACAAGGAAAGACGTATCAGGCATGCTCCCCGCGTCCCAGGCGTCCCCGCGGAGTCCCTCCGGCAGTTTCGCGAGAAGCGCACGCAGAGGTACCGGAACAGCAGTCGAACTGTTGGAGTCGTACGCATCAGAAGCCATAGTTGAGTCCCCTGTTCAGGCCGGAGTCAGCGCCGATGCATGTGAGGAGCAACACGGGTGCCCAATGCCTCGACAGGTGACCGACTCAGACCATTGGTAAACTGTGGTTGTTGCTTTAGTTTAGTGCGTCTGCGCTTGTTCAGCCAGTCTGACGGCGAAGCCTGATCCCCCGGCTCAATACGACTGCGTACAGGCCCGGGTATCCTGACCTGTTGTTGTTGAACTGCCCCTGGAGACGAGCAATGGCGTTTGTCAACCAAGCCTCGCGCGAAGTCCAGTTGAAGATCGTCTATTACGGTCCTGCCCTCTCAGGAAAGACGACCAATCTCGAGACGATCCATGAGCGCATCAGACCCGATCACAAGGGCGACCTGACCTCCCTCGACACCGCCCAGGATCGGACACTTTTCTTCGATTTCATGCCCCTTGAAGCCGACGCTATCAAAGGCTTCAAGACGCGTTTCCTGATGTACACCGTTCCCGGTCAGGTCATGTATAACACCAC
>Ga0209249_1002975_pt1 | contig 12774 bp, 12 predicted proteins | sample SaaInlV_200m_DNA_4_FD_184653 | JGI IMG/M metagenome (GOLD analysis project Ga0209249, IMG submission 184653) | Marine microbial communities from expanding oxygen minimum zones in the Saanich Inlet - SI037_S3LV_200m_DNA (SPAdes) (version 2) | ecosystem: Environmental > Aquatic > Marine >...
ATCATCAGTTGTTGGCGCGACGGGCAGGTGGCCTCTGAGATCGCCGAACTAGAGGGCCTCTTTCCCGGGGTGCTTATTCAGGGCAAAGGCTTGCTTGCTACCGAAGGCGTTGTCAGCATCCCGCTCGGCCCGTCACAGCAACACGTGTGCGCCGTGACCTCACATATACTTGAGTTCCAGGATGACCGCGGCGTCGTGCATCCTCTCTGGGATGTGACGTCCGGAGCGGTCTACTGCGTTATCCTGACCACGGCCGGCGGGTTGTATCGCTATCAACTAAGGGATCGTGTTGAGGTCACCGGCATGTATCACAAGACGCCCTGCGTCCGCATCCTGGGACGGGCGGGTGTGGTCTCGGACGGCGTGGGTGAGAAGCTGCATCTCGAACACGTCGAAGCGATTGTAGCCCGTATCGCCGCGTTCTATTTCAAGCAACCACGCTTCATGGTGTTGGTGCCGTCATCGCACGATGGGACCCGCCACTACCGTCTGCTGGTTGAGACCGGGCGTCGCGAGGACGCGCCAGACCTGGCAGCGGTGGCGGCGGCCTTAGAGGGCGAGCTGTGCCGCAACTACCACTACGCACATGCCCGCCAGCTCGGTCAACTGGCCGCCGCAGCGGTGATCCGCCTTGCGCCCAACGCTCAAGCGCGCTATCAAGAACTCATGGTCAGAGCGGGCGGCATCGCAGGCACCATCAAGTGTCCGGCACTCTGTACGGTGCCGGGAATGGAAGCGCATGTGGTCGCTGCACCGGAGCGCCGTTAGGGAAAGGAGTCGTAGGAGAGACGTGGGGTGGGCCAAAACAGGGATGGACGAATAGAGTGCGAGGCCGCATGACGCGGCGCGCACAGAAAGGTAGAAGAGACATGAAGAACAGTATCATCATCAGTTGTATGGTCGGCCTGCTGTGCCTGGCACAGCAGAGCGTGGGCGCAGAAGAAAACGGTGCCGAGCACGATGCGTTGCGCGCCTTGCGGGACAGGGCTGAGCAAGCCATCAATGCCGGCGACATGGTGGCTCTGCGGGGCTGCCTGGCGAAGGAGTTCACGTTCGTCACATCCGAACAGACCGTGCTGACAGATATGCCCGGCGTGGAGGCTTACTGGGATGGCATGTTCAAGAACGAGAAGTCGCCCGTGACCGCTATGAAGAGCACGTTTACAGCGGACATACTCACGACGTTCATGGCGCCAAACATCGGCTACTGCCGCGGAACCAGTCGCGATGTCTACACCCTGCGCAACAAGCGCAAGGTCGCCGTCCAGAACAGGTGGACCACAGTGCTGATCAAAGAAGACGGCGCGTGGAAGATCAGCACGGCCCATATCGGCATAAACTTCCTCGATAACCCCGTGCTGAAGGCCAGAGAGATGTCGTGGATCGGCAAGCTGGGTGTCGCGCTGAAGCTGCGCAAAATGCCGGGCGAAGTAAAGGAATAGGACCGCATGACTGAGGAGGCTCACCTGGAACGCGCGCTTGGGAAGTTTAACTTTTCGGCAGGGCAGCGTCTTGCTCTGCTGTTTAGCAATTACATCCCCATGCTGCATGTCCTGATCATAGTGGTGACCCTCTGGGTGCCATGGGCGGCGATCGGCTGGCGGGTCTGCAGCGCCGTGGCGGTGTTGTACCTGTTGCCCCCTATCATCGCGCGATGCATCCTGAAGGTATGGCCGATTCGGGAGGGCACCATAGCGATGCCCTCCCGGGACTACTTCGTCTGGTGGGTGGTGCTCAATTTGCAGATCATCTTCTGTCGGTTGTCTTTCTTGGAAGAACTCATGCGCATTGTGCCCGGGGCCTACACCGCGTGGCTGAGGCTCTGGGGGTCGCGCATCGGCGCCTTTACCTATTGGGCGGCCGGACTGCGCATCCTGGACCGAAGCTTCCTGGATATTGGCGACGGGGTCGCCTTTGGTGCCGGGGTAAGGCTCAATCCTCACGTCATGGCAGAGAACGACACCGGCGAGATGGAGCTGATCCTGGCAACGGTCCATATTGGGGATAGAGCCATTGTCGGTGGGTATGCGCTGCTGACGGCCGGCACGCGGATAGCGGACGACGAGATGACACGTGCGTGTGTGACATCATCGCCCTTCAGTCACTGGCAGGGCGGCAAGAGGGTTAAGAAGAAAGCACCGGAGCCAGGCTCTGAGCCTGCGTAAGTCATGACCATCGACATGCATGTACATCTGGCGGATGTGGAGGCCTTGCGGTCTGCTCAGCAGGCTGGCCGGGCTCCGCGTGCGAGTCGGCACCTGTCGCGTGCACTCCGCCGGACGCTGGCGGCGTGCTCGGTGTCGCCGGATGGCGGGCGCGTCAATGAGCAGTGGACCCACTGTCTGGCGGACTGGGTGAACGAGAGTCAACTGGACAGAGCGGTTGTGTTGGCGCTTGATGCCGTATTTGACCGGGAGGGGCACACCCGCCCCGCGCAGACCGTGTTGCATGTCGATAACGATTTCGTCTGTTCCGTCGCGGCGCAGCATCCGGAATTCATGTTCGGCGCAAGCATTCATCCCTACCGGCGCGATGCGGTCGGTGAGCTCGAGCGGCTCATCGGCAAGGGCGCATGTCTCGTTAAGTGGATACCGTCCGGTCAGCATATCGAGCCTGATGATCCCCAGTGCATGCCCTTCTACGAAGCGCTGGCGCACCATGGCGTGCCCTTGCTCTCCCATACCGGGGTTGAGCACACGTTGGGCAGCCGACGCTCAGACTATAACCATCCGCGAAGACTGATTCCCGCGCTCCAGAAGGGCGTCACGGTTATAGCGGCACATTGCGGGACCCATCTCTTTCTGCACGAGCCGTCCCACTTTCACGCCTGGGCCGCCTTGGCGCGCAAATATGAGAACCTGTACGGTGACTCGGGCGCGTTCTCCATTGTGACACGCATCCCATGGCTCAGACGTATTCTCAGGGACGAGGTATTGCGCGCGAAGCTGCTCTACGGTTCCGACTTTCCGGGTATCCCCTCACCATCATGGTGCTGGCAACTCGGGCTCAAACAGATGCGTGACCTATCCGAAATCACCAATCCGCTGGAGCGGAATGTACGGGTCATGAAGGCTCTGGATGTACCGCGCGAAGCATTCGAACGTGTTGAGAGCTTGCTTTGCTTAACCAAGGAGGATGTATCAAGTGAGTGTTGATGCCTGGAGACTACCGTGGCAGGGCAAGATGGTTCCGCATGCCGTAATAGAGATCCTGCGTGAATGCAATATCACGTGCCGTGCCTGTTATAAGAACTGCCCGCCCGAGCCGCCAAAGACCTTGGTGCAGATTGAGGAGGAATTGGATGCGCTGCTGGAGCTGCGCCGCTTGAGTTCTGTAAGTCTTTTGGGTGGCGAAGTCTCTCTGCACCCGCAGCTCTGCGATATTATTCGCCTGATCAAAGGCAAGGGGCTGTGCGTTGAGCTCATGACCAATGGCGTCACTATGGATGCCGATTTCTGTCGAAGCTTGAAGGACGCCGGGTTGGATGTCATCTACTTCCACATTGAGCGCGGCCAGACGCGACCGGACCTTCCGGACACCCATACCGGCGAAGACCTGAACAATCTGCGCCGCGAGAAGGCGGTGACGGCCGGACGGGCAGGCCTGGATGTGGGGCTGACCGCGACCGCTTATCCCGGCGAAATCCGAGACATTCACGACGTCATGTCACTGACCCTCGATACGCCTGAGCTCAACTACCTCCTGATCACACTGTTCAGAGACCATGCCGGCATACAATCGCTGCGTGGCGACATTCGCACTGGATTTGCGGGCAGCGGAACACCCCCGGATGCGTCCAGTTTGCAGAACAACACCTGGTTCGCGGAATGGGTCAGGAACGAGTTCGAGCTGGAGCCGTTTGGTTGGATGGGTTCCAATATGGACCGGGACGATCCGAGGTGGTTATCCTATCTTATTGGGGCGGTCTATGACGGCGATGCTGCTCCCCATATCGAGTACATCCGACCGAGCCTGCTTGAGAAAGTCTCGATGCTCATTTTTCGCATCGCCGGCCGCTATCCGATGTACCTCGAGCAGAACCAGGCACGCTTTCGGACGCAGCTGGCGCTGAACGGGATTCTCGGAGGTCGTCGTCGATCCAACAGGGAGTTGGTGCGGCGATCCGGAAAGAGCGGCGTGCAGCTGACCACCAAACGAATTCTGTTCCAGAACCCTGCAGAGCTGACGGCTGACGGGCAGCTCATTCATTGTGAATGGTGTCCGGATGCGGTGCTCAAGAATGGCGCACTGGTCCCCGTCTGTGTTGCCGACAATGTCTCATGAAAATCGCATTCATTAAGCCTAATATGATTTCTGGTACGCCCGGCGACTCCATGGAGCCCCTGGTGTTCGCCATTCTGTCGGCGTTGACCCCTGCCCGAATCGAACGCTGCTTATACGATGAGCGCATCCAGAAGATTCCGTTCGACACCCCGGTAGACCTTGTGGCTGTCACCGCTGACACGTTCAACGCCAAACGCGCCTACCAGATTGCGCAGGCGTATCGGCAACGGGGCGTGCCTGTTGTTCTGGGCGGCTTTCATCCGTCGCTATGCCCGCAAGAGGCGGGCGAGCATGCTGACAGCATTGTCGTGGGCGATGCGGAAGATACCTGGCCGCAGGTCGTGGCGGACGCCGAGAAGCAAGCCCTGCAGAAAAGGTATGTGTCGTCCTATGGTGTGTTCGGCCAGCAGCAACCCGACCGGAGTCTGTTCCATGACAAAGGCTACGCATCCATCCGCCTGATCGAGCACAACAGAGGGTGTCGCTTCGCCTGTGAGTTCTGCTCGATTCGGGCCATGTATCCCGGCCCGATGCGCCGCAAGCCCCTGGCCCATGTTATGCGCGACATCGAAGCCACTCCCGGGACGCATCTCTTCTTCACGGACGACAATTTCCATGCCGACCTGGCGTCGCTCAAGGCGGTGCTGCATGAACTGGCGCAGCGAAAGGTCCGGTGGTCGTGCCAGATCAGTGCCGACATCGCCAAGCACCCCGAAACCATAGCGCTGATGGCGCGCGCCGGCTGCATATCGGTCACGATTGGCTTCGAATCACTCGATCGCAACAATCTTGAGCAGATGGGTAAGTCATGGATGGCGGATGACTACAAGCGAATCATCGCCACCTTTCATGACAACGGCATCATGGTGTATGGCACCTTCATCATTGGCTACGACTACGATACGCCCGCGGTCTTTGAGCGTACCCTTGAGTTCGCCCTGCAAAACCGCCTGTTCCTTGCAAATTTCAACCCCTTGATACCCACACCCGGAACGCCTCTATACCAGCGTTTGCAGTCGGAGGGGCGGCTGCTCTTCGATGACTGGTGGTTGAACGATGCCTACCGGTGGGGCGACTGTGTCTTCCAGCCGGCCCGAATGAGTGCGCAGGAGCTGGCGGCCGGATGCTTTGGGTTGCGCAAAGCCTTCAACAGTGGACGCAATATCATCGCCCGCTTCCCCGGTTTGAAGTTTCGCCACACAGACGTCTACAAGGCGGGGTTGTACGTGGCGGCCAATGTGGTGTCACGCCGCGAGCTGCACCGCAAACAGGGGCGGGCCCTGGGCGGTGGTTCCCCCGCGCCGGAGTCAGGCCACGAACGCAACAGGGCGGCTGTATGCACCTGACACTGATCAAACCCAACATGGGTGTTCTTGCCGGTGGCAACCGGTACAAGGACACCGGCCGCATGGAGCCCCTGCAACTGGGGGTTCTTGCCGGAATGACGCCACGCAACATAGAGGTCAGCCTCTTTGATGACCGCTGCGAGGATATTCCCTATGAGGCCCGGACAGACCTCGTGGCGATCACGGTTGAAACCTTTACCGCCCGGCGTGCCTATGAGATCGCCGCCGAATACCGCCAGCGAGAGGTGCCGGTGGTCCTGGGTGGTTTCCATCCCACCTTGTGCCCGCAAGAAGCCAGGGCGCATGCGGACAGTATCGTCACCGGCGACGCTGAAGCCGCGTGGCCGGAGGTCCTTGATGACGCAGCGGCCGGCTGCTTGAAGCCATGCTATCAGGCGCGCGCGACCGATCCACAGGTGGGTGGCACGGTTCCGCGCCGGGAGCTGTTTCGCGAAAAAGGGTATCTGCCGATCACGTTGGTGCAATTCGGCAGAGGGTGCCACCACGGCTGCGACTATTGCGCGGTGGGGGCTTATTCCAAACGTCAGCACACCCATCGCCCGGTGGGGGACGTCATCGATGAGATCAGAGCGCAGAATCGTAAGTTTATCTTTTTTGTAGACGACAACATCGTCGCTGATCGCGACGCCGCCAAGGAGCTGTTCCGGGCCCTCATTCCGCTCAAGATCAAATGGGTTAGTCAGGGCACGATCGACATGGTGGAGGATTCCCAGCTCATGACGCTGATGAGGCGGAGCGGTTGCCTGGGGCATGTCATCGGTTTCGAAACGCTCGACCCAAGGAATCTGGCTGCATCAGGCAAGCCCAACCGACTGGACCTCGTATCCGGGTACGACGAGCAGATCAAGGCGTTGAAATCGTATGGCCTGCAGACGTGGGCGGCTTTCACGCTAGGCTATGACTGCGATACCGTCGAATCGCTGCGTGGCATTCTTGATTTCTCGCTACGCCACAAGTTCACGTTTTCCGCCTACAACGTCTTGATGCCATACCCCGGGACGCCGTTCTACGAGCGCATGAAGCGCGAGGACCGACTGCTCTATGATGGACAGTGGTGGCTGCATCCGCAGTACCGGGTTAATCATGCATCCTTCGTGCCCGCACTGATGTCGCCCGAAGCACTGACGGCCACGGCTTTCGACATCCGCAAGCGCTGGAACGGTCCGCTATCACTCGCCAAGCGCTTTCTCGACGTGCGGACGAATCTGCGCAGTGTCAGGTCGGCGGCACTGTTCTGGTCCTACAACAGTCTGTTTCGCTCCGAGACGTTCAGGAAACAGAACATGAGCTTGGGGTATACGCCATGAGCCCTGCCGGCCGTTCCAGGAAAGACAGACTGCCTCTCTTTCGAGACTACCCTCAGCTGGCGACGCGACTGCCGCACGTCTCACTGGCAGATGTGCCGACGCCGGTTGAGAAGATGGAGGCGGTGGGTGCGGCGATCGGGTTGGCGGGCCTCTATATCAAGCGCGACGACCTGAGCGGTGAGCTCTACGGCGGCAACAAGGTCAGGAAGCTGGAATTCCTTTTCGGGAAGATCATGGGTACGCGCGCCAAGGAGGTGATCACCTTCGGGTTTGCCGGATCGAATCACGCCCTGGCGACGGCGATCTACGCCCGGCAGCTCGGCTTGAAATGCTCATCCCTGCTCATGTCCCAGGTCAACGCCCACTACGTCCGGCAGAATCTCCTGGCCAGTCATCACTATGGTGCACGGCTCTGTCATTACCCCAACCTGGCCCTGCTATCACTGGCAACCGGCGGGCAGCTCCTTAGAAGCTGGATAAGGCATGGGGCCTTGCCCCGTCTCATCCCCGCAGGCGGATCGTGTCCGTTGGGCATTCTGGGCTACGTGAACGCGGCGCTCGAGTTGCGCGACCAGATAGCGCGGAACGACCTTCCAGAGCCAGATCTGATCTACGTTCCGCTGGGCTCAATGGGGACGGCGGCAGGGCTTATGATCGGCCTGAAAGCGGCCGGGATGAAGACACGCGTGCTGCCCGTCCGTGTCATCGAAGAGCAGATGGCGAGCCCAAAGCGCATGCTGCGTCTCATTCGCCAGACGGTCGCATTGCTGGCCACGCTCGATCCCTCCTTTCCGCCTCTCACGTTCTCGGATGAGGAGCTCTGCATACGAAACGACTGCATCGGCGAAGGCTATGCACAGTTCACGGCCGAAGGAGTCAAGGCGGCGGATCTGATGAAGCGCGAAGCGGGGATTCCGATGAATGGCGCCTACTCGGCGAAAGCGTTTGCGGCGCTTGTCGGCGATGCGGCTGCCGGTGTCTTGACTGGGAAGAGAGTGCTCTTTTGGAACACGTATAATTCCAGGGACCTGTCTGCTGTCGCTGCGGGCACCGACTATCGAACATTGCCCGGCGGGTTTCATCGATACTTCGAGGACGAAGTCCAGCCACTCGATAAGGGGCAGGGGAGCCGGAAAGGCACCCCATGATCAGGAAGCTTCTATGCCCCGACCTGCTGGATACCGGACCCGTTAACGACAGGATCATGGCTGTCCGGGACGGCGTGGTGAACTTCTATATTCTGAAAGCGCCCGCCGGTCTGGTCTGCATCGACACGGGGTGGCGGCCGGCGTGTGTGTCGCGTGGTTTTGAGGCACTGGGACTACGTACCCAGGATGTCGTAGCCGTCATGCTGACCCACTTGCACTGGGATCATGCGCGATGCTTGCCCCTGTTTCCGGCGGCCAGAGTCTTCGTGGGTGCCTGTGATGAGCCGACACTCATCGCGAGGGGGCTGACGCCGGGTCAGACGGTGGAACCTGTTGGAAGCGATCGGACGGTAACGGTTGGTGGCCTTGCCGTGCGGGCGATCAATACACCGGGTCACACGCCGGGTTCAATGGCCTACATCGCTGAAGACAAGTCGCTCTTCACCGGTGATGCACTCAGTCTCAAGCGCGGCAGAGTGTTTCCCTTCGCGCCCTGGTTTGCCACGGATCGTAAGGCATTGGATCGATCCATTCGCAAGCTGGCCGCTATGCGGGGCGTAGAGTGTCTGTTCACCGCGCACAGCGGTATGGGCCAAGGTGGTGAAAGCGCCTTTGCGCATTGGCATGCGACAACCGATGTGCTGCAGGAAGAGGTGCGGCCGTGAGGATACTGCTGATCCATCCGCAGAACTATCTTCAGCGGCATGCCACGGGGATCTACGGAAGGGGTCTGCGTTATGCGCCTCTGACAATGCCAACGCTGAAAGCGCTGGTCCCGCCGGAACTGGGCGCCGATGTCCGGATCGTTGACGAGATGGTAGAAGACCTGGATGAAACCCTCTCCGCAGACGTGGTCGGCATCACGGCCATAACCGGCACCGCGAACAGAGCCTATGAAATTGCGGATCGATACCGCGCCAAGGGCGCCACGGTCGTGCTTGGCGGTGTGCATCCCACACTTCGGACCGATGAGAGTCTCGGCCATGCGGATGCCGTGGTCCGGGGATACGCGGAAAGAAGCTGGCCGGCCCTCCTTCTTGATGTCGCGGCAGGGCGTCTGCAGAAAGTGTATGAGGACCCCGAGCCTTTCGACCCGTCTCTCATAATCGCACCGGATCGATCTTCCATTCATCGGCGTGACTATATCGGATGGGGTACCGTCGAGATGAGTCGTGGCTGTCCCAATGATTGTGAATTCTGCATCAGTCACCGCTTTCACCCGAACTACATATGCCGCCGGGTTGAGGACGTCATTGAGGAAGTAAAGGCACTCCGCAGCAAGACCGTCTTCTTCCTCGACCCAAACCTGATCGGTGACCGGGAGCACGCCAAGGAGTTCTTCAGCGAGCTGGCAAAGCTCAACAAGTGGTGGGTGGGCTGCGCGTCGCTTGATGTTGTCGACGACCCGGAGCTTCTTGGGCTGATCGCCAAGAGCGGCTGTCGAGGCTTGCTGATGGGGTTCGAGTCGATTCGCGAGGAAGCTCTGAAGTCATCCAGCAAGAGTCAGAACATTGGGAGGCGATATTCTGCGGTCATCGATACGCTCCACGATCTTGGTATCCTCGTGCAGGCCTGCTTCGTCTTCGGGTTTGACACCGATGACACATCCGTTTTCGAAGAAGCCGCCGAGTACATCGTGAACGCAAAATTCGATCTGCCTCAAATCAGCATCTATACGCCCTTCCCGGGAACACCGGTTTTCGACCGATTGGAGGCTGAAGGCCGGATTACGACCAGGAACTGGTCCCTTTACAACGGCCAGAACGTCGTGTTTCGCCCGCAGAATATGAGCGCGGCCGAGTTGGCGTGCGGCACCGATCTCGTGCGCAAGAGAGCCTATTCGTGGGGTGCCCTGTCCAAACGCCTGTTCGTGAAACCGTTGTGGGTCAAACCACTGGTGTTTCTCTCATACGTCGGCTTTCGATTCTACCAACACCGGATTGCCAAGGTCGGCGGCGAGCTGGCCGTGGCGGAGCACGCGCCTCTATGTGGGCCCCGCGGGCCTGCCGCGCCGTCTTGTTTTGGCGAAGCTTCCGCAGGAACGAACCCGGAAGTTCCGTGAAGCGGGACGAAGCCGGATCCCCTTCGTAGTTCGGCTGTTCGAATGTTCGAATGTTCGGCTGTTCGCTCTTTCTCCGGCCATGCAATCAGCGTATGCTCACCCCTCACAAAAGCTGGCCATGTGTTGTGTCTATCTGGCCAGGATGGAAAGGGAGAGAGTATGCCACTGTTTGCTACCATATGTGCCCTGATCTGGGTGATCGCTCTGATATCGCTCTGTGGTCGACGCGATATAGAAATCCACAGCAAACTCACATGGGTTGTCACCGTCATGGTGTTGAACGCGGTGGGGGCTGTGATCTACTTCGTTTTTGGTCCCAAGCGCGCGCTGGCAGGATCCGCCGCGCCGCCGATTGATGCAGACGCCGTCCCGTTTACCCCTGAGGGAGAGTCGTGGAACCCCATTCTCGGAGAGAATCGATTGGCGGAGGGAGAAGGACTCAACCCCAAGGACCCCGCCACCAAATGAGAAGAAGGCTCATCCGATCGATGGCGCGTATCCTGTGCGCAGTGGTAGTGGTTCTCTCCGTTGCCGCGGGCTGCATATCCCAGCCCACGCTGCGAAGAAACACGGTGTCGGCACTCGTTGTGGACCCTCAACGCCTGAACGACCATGTCGTAATGCTGAGCGAGACCTGCCACCCGCGGGATTGGGAGCATGTCGCGAACCTGGAGCGCTGTGCCGGGTACATCACCTCCCATTTTACGAATGCCGGAGCCGCGGTTGAGGCGCAGGTCTTTGATGTGCGTGGGCAGGCCTATCGGAATGTGATCGGCCGGTTCGGCGTGGGACGCGGCGAAAAGATCGTGGTGGGTGCGCACTACGATGCTTGTGCGGATACCCCCGGCGCTGACGATAACGCGAGCGGCGTGGCCGCACTCATAGAGCTTGCGTATCTTCTGCAACGCAACGCGCCGGACCGGGAGATCGAACTGGTCGCGTATACACTCGAAGAGCCCCCCTTCTTCAGAACTCAGCACATGGGAAGCGCGGTGCACGCCCGGCGCCTTGCGAAAGAAGATACGGATCTGAAGGGCGTTATCGTGTTGGAGATGGTCGGGTGCTTCAGCGACGAGAAGGGCTCGCAATCCTACCCATCCCTCCTTCTCAAACTCATGTATCCCAGCCGTGGCAACTTCATCGCCGTGGCGGGGCCCTGGGACCAGGGCGACTGGATCAAGGCCATCAAGATAGGTATGAAGGGCACTACCGACCTGCCGGTCTACTCGATTCGAGCACCATCGGTCGTGCCGGGCATCGATTTTTCAGATCACCTCAACTACTGGCCGCATGGTTTCAAGGCCATCATGATCACCGACACCGCGTTCTACAGAAACAGGGCCTACCACACGCCGGCCGACACGGCTGACAGCCTCGACTACAATCGTATGGCCAAAGTCGTCGTGGCCCTCTACGAAGCCCTGCGGACACTCTAATCCTCAATGTACGGGGTTCCACACATCAGCGTCGCCCCTGCTTTTTGACCGACTTGATGAAGCGCCCGAAATTCTTGTCCTTCTTTCGTTTCTGGACGTAGGAGAGGTCGTGGAAGTCGGTCTCTTTTCTGAGCTTGAGGTAGCTCTCATAGCGTGCCTTGTTGAGCGTGCCATCGCTGAGCGCAATCAGAACGTTACACCCTGGTTCGTTCGAATGCGTACAGTCGGCGAAACGGCAGTCGCGTGAAAGGTCGTCTATATCCGCAAAGCTGTCATCCAGTCCGTCACTCGTACCGAGCAGTCCCAGCTCCCTCATGCCGGGCGTGTCGATCAGCATAGCTCCGTTGTCGAGGAGGTGTAGCTGACGGCGCGACGTAGTGTGCACGCCTTCGCCCGTCGCGCTGACCGGCTGTGTGCTGAACGCGTCATGGCCAATGATGCGATTGAGAAGCGTGGTCTTTCCCACTCCGGATGAACCAAGTAAACAGAACGTCTTGCCCGGAACAAGCAGATCGCGGAACGCGTCCAGGCCTCGGCCTGTCGTGTTGCTGATGGGGATAAGGGCAGCCGAGATCCCGGCACCTCTGATCCTATCGACCAAGTCATCCAGTGCTTCCTGACTAACCAGGTCCGTCTTACTCAAGAGAACGATCGGCTCAATATGCCCCTCGCGAGCCATAACCAGATAGCGATCAAGTCTCGGGACGTTGAAATCGTAGTGGCAGGACTGGACGATGAAAGCAACATCCACGTTGGCAGCGATCACTTGATAAGCGACGGTTTTCCCGGGTCGTTTGCGACGAAGAAAGGTTTTCCGCGGCAACACAGCATGGATAATCGCGAGCGTCGGTGACGCCTGCTCCACGCACACCCAGTCCCCAACGCAAGGCAGGTCGGGACTCGAGTCAGCGCCAAAACGGAATCTTCCCGACAGCTCCGCAACGGTTTCGCCGCGCTCAGAGCGCACCGTGAAGGCGCCCCGGTCCACGGTCATTACGCGGGCGGCGTCCTGCCCTTCCGGTAGCATCGCCCCGGAACGCTCATCAAACCATTCGTCAAAACCTAGAGTCTCTGAATTCATCGTCCACTACCCGCGAGACGGTCGCATCCCTGCACCAGCCCGTGGCCATCCCTTCTCCCCATTCCGCAGCACCATAACACCATCCCTTC
>Ga0209249_1002984_pt1 | contig 12713 bp, 7 predicted proteins | sample SaaInlV_200m_DNA_4_FD_184653 | JGI IMG/M metagenome (GOLD analysis project Ga0209249, IMG submission 184653) | Marine microbial communities from expanding oxygen minimum zones in the Saanich Inlet - SI037_S3LV_200m_DNA (SPAdes) (version 2) | ecosystem: Environmental > Aquatic > Marine >...
TAAATGGAAATTTGCAAGACAGTCGGAAGGCCGGCCAAAGTATATAATATGTAATGCTGATGAAGGAGATCCAGGTGCTTTTATGGATCGGGCAATGCTGGAAGGAGATCCGCACGCGGTAATGGAAGGAATGCTGATAGGTGCTTATGCCATAGGGGCAGAATATGGTTATATATATGTCCGGGAGGAATATCCTATAGCAGTCGAGCATCTTACTATTGCCATAGCTCAGGCTATGGAGCTGGGACTTCTGGGTGAAAATATACTTGGGACAGGGTTTAACTTTGAACTTTCATTAAAAATCGGAGCCGGGGCATTTGTGTGCGGTGAAGAAACCGCCTTGATGGCATCTGTTGAGGGTAAAAGGGGAATGCCTTCTGCAAGGCCGCCGTTTCCTGCACAATCAGGCCTGGATAATAAGCCTTCCAACATTAACAATGTTGAAACCCTGGCAAACATACCCCTTATAATTAATAACGGTGCAGATTGGTACGGGCAATTCGGGACAGAAAAGAGCAGGGGAACAAAAATATTTTCACTTGCGGGGAAGGTTAATAACACCGGGCTGGTTGAGGTCCCTATAGGTATTACTGTAAAGGAAGTGATTTTTGATATAGGCGGCGGTATTCCCAAAGGGAGAAAATTTAAGGCTGTCCAGATGGGAGGCCCATCGGGAGGTTGTGTCCCCAAACAGTATCTTAACCTGCCTATTGACTATGATACCCTGCAGAAAATCGGGGCTATTATGGGTTCAGGCGGCATGGTAGTTATGGATGAAAATAACTGCATGGTTGAAATTGCACGATTCTTCCTGAGTTTCACCCAGTCTGAGTCCTGTGGAAAATGCGCGCCCTGTCGTCTCGGCACAACCCAGCTTCTTGAAATTTTGACGCGAATAACAGATGGGAAAGGGCAGTTAAGTGATCTTGAAACAATAAAAGAACTGGGTGAAACAATTACTGCATCCTCACTTTGCGGGTTAGGACAAACCTGTGCAAAACCTGCTCTTTCCACCCTGAAATATTTTTTAGACGAATACGAGAACCATATCCTTGAAAATCACTGCACAGGGGCATCCTGTGATTCAATGGTAATTTCAGCATGCCAGCATGCATGCCCGGCCGGAATTGATGTCCCCAATTATATTGCAGCCATAGCAGGCGGGAAATATGAACAGGCTGTGGAAATCATCAGGGAAAGGAATCCTTTTCCTGCCGTATGCGGCAGAATCTGCATACATCCCTGTGAATACAAGTGCAGGAGGGGAGAGCTGGATGATCCTGTTGCCATAAGGTCTCTTAAACGATTTGCTTCAGACTGGTATTTTGACAATATCAGTAAATCCGGAAAACCTTTCCCGGTGACAAGTGATAAAAAAGCGGCCATAGTGGGAGCAGGGCCTGCAGGTTTGACATGTGCCTTCTTCCTGGCAAAAGCAGGTTTCAGGGTTACAGTTTTTGAGGCACAACCTAAGGGCGGCGGTATGCTTGGAATAACAATTCCAGAATTCAGGCTTCCCCATGAAGTAATTGAAATTGAGATTGACTACATTAAAAACTGCGGTGTTGAGATCTGTTATAATACTCCAATTGATGCAGGTCATACAGTTAATGACCTTATGTCGGAAGGATATGGCGCAGTTTTTATTGCGCCGGGTGCACAGGCGAGCATGCGAATGGGAATACCCGGCGAGGAAAAAGGGCTCAAGGGTCTTTATTACGGGCTTCAGTTTCTTGAAGATATCAGGGCCGGTATAAAAGCAGAGCTTAAGGGGAAAGTAGTTGTTATTGGCGGTGGAAATGTGGCTATTGACGTTGCCCGGACGGCTTTAAGGGTTGGGGCTGTTGATGTTCAGATATTTTACAGGCGCACAATAGAAGAAATGCCGGCATGGGAAAAAGACATTGAAGAGGCTCTGGAAGAAGGAATTATTCTTAATACTTCATGGGCGCCTATTTCTATAATCCATGAGGAAAACCGTATTACAGGTATTGAGTTTGCACAAAGTGTTACGGTTATCGATGAAGAGGGAAGATCACAACTGAGCTTAAATGATGAGGCCACTCAAATGGTAGATGCTGAAACTATCATTATTTCCGTGGGTCAGGCGCCGGATGCTGATTTTTTATCCAAAGACAGCCAGATTGAACGGTCATTATGGGGAAGCCTGAAAGTAAATAAAAACAACCTTGGTACAAATATTCCCGGAATCTTTGCCGGAGGAGATTTTATTACCGGCCCAAGCACAGTAATTGAAGCTATTGCTTCAGGCAGGAGAGCGGCAGTGGCGATAGAAAAATATCTGTACGGTGACAGCGGGCGAATTCAGATTATAGATGAAAAATCTTCAATGCAGGACGATTCCGGTCTTGCCCTTGATAGTGAAATGAATGAAGAAAATCCAAGAATACTGAATGAACTTGAAAATCCTGAAGTAAGGGTAAAAGATTTTCGTGAAGTAGAAAAAGGGTTTTCGGAAGAAAATGCCCGCTATGAAGCAACAAGGTGTCTAAGGTGCGATCTGGAGAAAGAAAGGAGATAAAATATGATCCGGTCAATTACACAGCAGAAAACCGAAGAAGAGATTGAGAGGCTTTTAAGCGGATCGATCAGGGTTTTCATAATAGGATGCGGAACATGTACTACTTTAACACATACCGGCGGCGAACCTGAAGTAACAGCAATGAAGGAAAAGCTTTCCGGTAAAGGAAAAATGATTACAGGTCATGTGGTGGTACCTGTGGCATGTGATAATCTGACAGGCGAAATTTTAGACGAGTTCGGCGGTCAGATCGAACAAACGGACACATTGCTTATCATGTCATGTGCTTTTGGTGTCCAGACAATTGCCCGGCAACTCCATAAAATGGTAGTGCCGGCCCTGGACACACTGTTTATCGGAAAGGAGACAGGTCTGGGTCAATATAATGAAATATGCACCCAATGCGGCACATGCATCATTGGTGAAACAGGCGGGATTTGTCCTGTTACTTCCTGCCATAAAGGCCTGCTGAACGGTCCATGCGGCGGTACTAATAATGGAAAATGTGAAATTGATAAGGATAAAGATTGTGTATGGACCTTGATATATAATCGTTTGAATGAGCTTGGGCAGCTTGATTTAATGCGAACGCTTCATAAACCAAGGAATTTTCTCGGAGAACCTAGGCCGGGGAAATTGATTATTCAGAACATTTGATTTTTTATTACAAGAGAAAGGAACTTTGACTCATGGCATCCTCATTTAAAAAAGCACTTGAATCAGGAAAATTTATTGTCACCTGCGAAGTGGCTCCGCCAAAAGGGACAAATCTTGATAAAACAAGACATCATATTGAACTCCTGAAAGACAAGGTGGATGCGATGAATCTCACGGATCATCAGAGTTCTGTAATGAGGTATCCCTCTCTTGGCGGTGCTCTTTTAGTAAAAGAAATGGGCGGTGAACCTATTCTGCAAATGACCTGTCGCGACCGTAACAGGATGGCTCTTCAGGCTGATCTGCTTTTTGCTGCAAGTCGTGATATTAATAACATACTTTGCCTTACCGGAGATTCTGTAATGCTGGGAGACCATAAGGAAGCAAAAGGAGTTTTTGATCTGGATTCGAGCCAGCTGGTTGCAGCAATCAGAATCATGGAGAAGGGTAAGGATCTTGGGGGAAATGACCTTGACGGAGGTGTGTCTTTCTGTACGGGTGCAATTGTTACACCTGAAGCTGATCCCCTTGAGCCTCAGTTAATCAAGTTTGAAAAAAAGATCGAAGCCGGCGCTGAATTTATCCAGACCCAGGCTGTTTATGATCTGGAAAAACTGAAGAGCTTTATGGATTACGCAAAACAGTTCCCGGTAAAAATACTTGCAGGAATCATTCTTCTTACATCAGCCCCTATGGCAAGGTTTATGAATAAAAACATCGCTGGTGTTAATGTACCGAAATCCCTTGTTGATGAAATGGCGTCGGCCCCCAAAGGGAGGGCAATGGAAAAGGGTATAGAGATAGCAGGCCGTATGATCAGGCAGATAAATGAGGAGAAAATCTGCGACGGTGTTCATATCATGGCTATTGGCAAGGAAGAAGTGGTCCCTGATATTATGGCTAAAGCAGGGATAGCCTAGAATTCTTAGAATGGTTTAATTGGTTTAATTAGTTAACCAATCGAAACAATCAAACTAATTGAACCAATATAACCAGTGCGGATTATGCCCCGGCGGATAAAAGTAGCCGGGGTAAAATCCGATTCAAGCATTAATACCTTGAGATCTTTATATATAATTTACTCAACCTTATAAGTAAACTTGTCCGTTAACTTCTTCCCACCTGCTACTACTTTTGTGCTGATAGTGTATGTTCCCTTTTCTTTAAAATTCATATCCGCGCCAAATCCACTTTTCATGCCCATAGCCATAGCTTTGCGGCTTGAGTTTTCCGGTCCTTTAACGAGATAACCGACTTTTGCGTCTTTAAGATTATGACCCTGGGGATTCCTTATAAAAACCATAAGGTGATGGGTCATTGACATACCTTCCATTCCAGCCATTCCTTTCAAACGCTCCTTCATATCGATCAGCCGAAAAGAAATATCATACCCGTCCACAACGGTTTTTCGAATCATTTTTCCCAATTGATCGGAGTTGTCCATAGCATGTTCATTTTCTCCCTTTTTCATACTTTCCTTAGCATTGTGGTCCATATCCATTGCAATGGAAGGGCCTGTCATTGCGATACATAAAACTGATGCAAGTGTAATAATTGTTTTTTTCATTTTTCTTTCCTTTCTTATTTTTGTTTTTTTAGTTCGAATCTTTTCCATATATCGTAAACAACCGGTATAATTACCAGCGTAAGTATAGTTGATGATACAAGGCCGCCCACCATGGGCGATGCTATACGTTTCATTACCTGTGAACCGGCTCCGGTTCCCCACATAACGGGAAGCAGACCGATTAATGTTGTTGCCACTGTCATGAGTTTCGGGCGAACTCTTTCCACAGCACCATCAATAATGGCATCATGCAGATCTGCCGGGGTATTCATAACACCTGCTTTCTTTTTACTTGTGTACGCTTCATCAAGATAGACAAGCATTACCACTCCGGTTTCCGCAGCTAAACCCGCAAGAGCTATGAACCCGACAACAACGGCAACAGAGATGTTATATTCCAGCAGGTACAAGAGCCATATCCCCCCTATCAGGGCAAAGGGAAGCGTTGCCATTACTATAACTGCTTCTATGATGTTTCGAAAATGGAGGTAAAGGAGTATTAAAATCAGCATAAGGGTTACAGGTACAATGACTTTAAGAGTTTTTCTTGCTTTTTCCATGTACTCATACTGCCCTGACCAGACAATTGAATACCCTGTCGGAAAATCAATCTCTTTATTCACGACTTCCATAGCTTTTTTTACGTAGGAGCCTACATCCACGCCCTTTATATCTACATAGATCCATGCGGTACGGCGTGAATTTTCGCTTTTTATTCCTGCAGGTCCCTTGTGTATTGAAAAATCTGCCAGTTGAATCAGCGGTACTTGTGCTCCTGATGGTGTAGGCACTAGAACACGCTTAAGTCTTTCCGGATCATCCCGCAGTTCGCGATTATAACGCAGGTTAACCGGATAACGTTCCAGGCCTTCAACCGTATAGGTGACATTCATCCCGCCGATTGCTGTCATAATGACATCCTGAACGTCTCCTACAGTTAAGCCGTACCTTGCAATCTGATCGCGTCGAATATTGAAATCAAGATAGTTTCCTCCGGTAACACGCTCGGAGTATGCTGAACGTGTGCCGGGGATGTTCCGGACTAAAGCCTCGATTTTTGTTCCCAGTTCTGAAAGAACCTCAAGGTCAGGTCCCATTAGTTTTATTCCCACAGGTGTTTTTATGCCTGTTGAAAGCATGTCAATGCGGGTCTTAATAGGCATGGTCCATGCGTTTGTCAGTCCTGGGAATTGAATAGCACTGTCAAGCTCTCCTGCAAGTTCATCAATAGTAATGTAACGCTCTTCAGGCCAGATCAGGGCCAACGTGCGCTTGATAAGTCTGGGCCAGTTTGAGAAGAAGCGATTTACTTTTCTTTTTCTCCATTGGCTAATAATTTTCCCATTTTTTTCTTCAGGTAAAATCCATGTCAGAGGTTTTTTCATCCAGACCGGCCATTCTGAAAAAAAACGTTTTATGGTTTCTGTTTCATATTCAATTTCCGGACGAAGAGTTATAGTGGTTTCAATCATTGAAAGAGGTGCAGGATCTGTTGGCGTTTCAGCCCGTCCTATTTTACCAAGTGTAAGCTTTACTTCCGGAAAGCTTTGAATAATTTTATCGGTCTGCTGAAGCAGTTCTCTTGCTTTTGTAATTGAAATTCCCGGAAGTGTTGTCGGCATATATAAAAGATCTCCTTCGTTTAGAGGAGGTATAAATTCACTCCCAAGTTTTGACGCAGGGGAAAATGTTATAAGGAGTGCTATAATTGACAGGGCTACAGTAGTTTTTCTCCATTTAAGTGCTATGCGGATAAATGGCCTATATATTAATATAAAAAACCTGCTGATAGGATTTTTGCTTTCCGGCTGGATTTTTTGCGGGATCATGCAAATTACGGCTAAAAAAGAAATAACTATAGCCGCAGCAAGGCTCCAGTCAGGAAGCTTCACACCCAAAATGCCCAAAAGAAAAACCAGGAATATCGGACCGATGCCGGCAAGACCAAAGATCATGTTTTTCCGGTTTTTTTTCATTCCAGAATCAAGAACATTATCGCGGACAAAAAATGTCATAAGTACCGGAACAATAGTAATTGCCAGGACTGCAGAAGCACCCATGGCAAAAGTCTTGGTATAAGCCAGAGGTTTGAAAAGACGGCCCGATTGTTCTTCAAGGCTGAAAACCGGAAGAAAAGATACAGTAATGATCAGCAGGCTGTAAAAAAGTGCGGGCCCGACCTCTTTGGATGCAGCTATAATTGTTTCGGTATGGGATTTTTTACCATTATTTCTTTCCAGGTGTTTATGGGCGTTTTCAACAAGGACTACCGAGGCATCCACCATCACACCGATTGCAATTGCAATACCCCCGAGACTCATAATATTGGCATTTATTCCCATAAAATGCATTACTATAAAAGAAACAAAGATACCCACAGGAAGTGTGATAATAGCCACAAAGGCTGACCTGAAATGAACCAGAAAAATCATGCAGATAAGTGCGACAACAAGCATTTCTTCTACAAGTTTGCCGGATAATGCATGAACGGCGCGTTCAATAAGTCCTGAACGGTCATACCCGGTCTCAATGATAACACCTTCGGGAAGTCCTTTTTCAAGCTCCCTGATCCTCTTTTTTACATTTCGGATTACTTCAAGAGCGTTTTCGCCGTAACGCATAACGATTATCCCGCCGGCTACTTCTCCTTCTCCGTTTAACTCCAGTATACCCCGTCTGAGTTCCGGGCCTATCTGAATATGAGCAATGTTTTTTAAAAGAACCGGTGTGCCGTTTTGATCTGCTCCCACAGCGATATTTTCAAGATCCTCAGAAGAACGGATATATCCGAGTCCGCGTACCATAAATTCAGTCTCGCCCATTTCCACAAGTCTTCCTCCGACATCGTTGTTGGACCGCTGAATTGCCCGCCTTACTTTTTGTAAGGACAGGTTATAAGCAAGAAGTTTGTTTGGATCAACTACTACCTGGTATTGTTTCACAAAACCACCAACACTTGCCACTTCGGCAACTCCTGGTACAGCAGTGAGTTCGTATCTCAAATACCAGTCCTGAATACTCCTTAGCTGCTGAAGGTCATATCTTCCTGAAGTATCTTTAAGAACATATTCATATACCCATCCGACACCTGTAGCATCCGGCCCCAGGCTCGGTGTAACACCTTCCGGTAATCTTCCCGATACAAAATTCAAATACTCAAGAACCCGTGAACGGGCCCAGTAAAGATCTGTTCCGTCCTCAAAGATAATATAGACAAAAGATAAACCGAAAAAAGAATATCCACGGACAACCTTGGCAAAAGGTACGGAAAGCATGGCAGTTGTGAGAGGGTATGTAATCTGATCTTCAACAACCTGGGGTGCCTGCCCCGGATAGTTGGTCTGTATGATAACCTGAACATCTGAGAGATCTGGAATTGCATCAAGAGGCATATCTTTCATGGCAAGTACGCCCCCGAAAATTATAAATACTGTAGCCAGTATCACAATAAATTTATTTTTAATGGACCATTCTATGATTTTTTCGATCATTATCTATACCTTTTCATTTTCCATATCGTTAAAGAATTCATCATCTTGATCCATTTGGTCCATTTGATTCGGGTCTTTTAGAAATTCACTTTCTGTATCTTTCACTTTTTCTTTTTTGTCCTTCTTTACTTCAAGCATTTTCTGAACGACTTCTTTAAGCTTTGATTCTGAATCAAGGAGGAACTGTCCTGATGTCACAACAGATTCTCCGGGAGCAAGTCCTGTCAAAATTTGGACCATACCACCATCAAGTGAGAAACCGAGATTTACTTCACGGGGTGTGAATTTACCGCCTTCACGGGGTACGAAAACTATATTACGTTTTCCTGACCGAATAACCGATTCTGAAGGAATGATAAGTCCGTCACCACCTGGAGTTGTATTAATAAGAACATCTGTATACATTCCCGGTTTGAGTTCCAGTTCAGGGTTTTCAAATTCAAGCCGAACAACTACATCCCTTGTTTTCTTCTGGAGGTAGGGATATACATATGCAACTTTCCCCTTGTAAACTTTTCCAGGTTGATAAGGAAGTGTCATCTCCACCTCCATGCCTGCTTTAACCAGAGAGAGTTCATACTCATAGATGTGGGCTTCAACCCATACTCGGGAAAGATCCGCAATTTCATATACAGTAGTTCCTGTTTTCACATACCCGCCCTTTACTGCATTCTTACGGGTTACCACCCCTTTGAAAGGTGAGCGGATTTTAAGTGCTTTAATTGCTGCTCCTGAAGTTTCGATGGTACGAATCTCCGGGTCAGTGATGTCATAATAATTAAGCCTTCTGCGTGCTGATGCCAGCATCTTTTCACCTTTACCCCCGGAATATTTGTGTTTGCTCCGGTATGCCGCAAGATACTCTTCCTGCGCAGTAATAAGCTCGGGAGAGAATATCGTAAACATGGGATTACCCTTTTCAACCATCTGTCCGGTAAAATCCATGAAAAGCTTTTCAATCCAGCCGCTGAATTTCGGACTTATTTGTGCCGTTTTTGTTTCATCATAAGTAATGTGTCCGTATGTCCGTATAGTAAGGTTTAGCGGTCCTTTTTCAACATTAGCAGTTCGTATCCCCATATTCTGACGGGTTACAGGATCAATCCTTATCTCAATTCCACCGGATACTTCGTTTTCAAATACAGGGACAAGGTCCATGCCCATGGCACTTTTACCGGGCTCATTATATATTTCCGAAGGATTCATTGGTGCCCGCCAGTATGCAATCTTTCGCTCTCCATTTTTTAATATTGGAGATGGCTCATCCCGTTTAGGGATAAGATTCATTCCACAGACAGGGCAATCACCCGGTTCTTCGAGAATAATAAAGGGATGCATCCCGCATGTCCAAAGCTCGTTGCTGTCATGTTTTTCTTTGTGAGTTCTATTATCTTCAGCAACGGATGAATTACTTTCATAAGGGCCTGGAAAACCAGAAATATATAGTGCCCAGCCTGCTGCAGATATTGTAAAAAAGGTTATTATTAATATTGTTCTAAATGAAAAGAATATTTTTCTTTTTTTGCCGGGTATGGTCATTTTATATTTTCCTTTATATCGAATTGCATGTTGAATAAGTTGGTCAATACAACCCAGGTCCTATTGCATTTTGTGATACTTAATTTATTTCTGATATTGGGCCTCCAAGTAATTCTTCAAGCTCAGCTCGTTTCATGTAAATATTAAACAGATATTTTTCAGCCTTCTGCTCAAACCGAATCAACCTGATTTGCGCCTTTATCATAGTATCGAATCCAACTCTTCCTACTTCATAACTGGCCATGGAAGACCAGGCCCAGTCATTTGCCTGCAAAACCAATTTGTCTGAATAAAGTTTGTAGCTTTTCTGAAAGTGATTGATTTCCGCAACAAGGACGTCAATTTTGTAAGGCAGGCTTTCAAGAATATTTTTATATGATTTTATTGCTGCCTGACTTCCGGCATGACCTGCTGAGAGATTTTTGTCCTGTCTGCTTTTCTTCCATAAGGGGATATTCATGGTAACAGAAGCTGAAATAAAATCGGCCCAATCTCTTCCCGCAATATCTTCTTCACGACGACCATAAGCCACCTTAAAATCCATATCAGGCAAAAAGGATTTTTTGGCAAGGGAAATATCAACTTTTGCATACTCAGCCTCTAAGCCTTTTATTTTTAGGAACGGGTTTCGTTCAATTGCCAGAGTCGTGAGTTCATTTATGTTTAAACTTAGATTTTGATATTTCATACCTGATGGAGGTGTTAATCGAATACGACTTTCAGGGTTCAGAAGCTCATTAATCATATCTTCTTTAATGCGAAGTTTTTTATCCAGACCGAATTTTTCGTCCTGAAGTTTGCTCAATTCTACCTCTGTCTGAAATATATCCTGTTGGAGCCCTTTACCCGTAGTATAACGGACTTCGGCAATCTTAAGTATTTTGTTCATTATATCTTTAAGCCGAAGGTTAATTTCCCTGCTGAATGAGATATAACCCATTTCATAATAAAGGCTTGCTATTTTTCTTGAAATTTCAAGTTTTTTTGCATCAAGTTTAACTTTTCGTTTATCGGCTGTTAAAGATGCTCTAAAGGATTTCAGGTCCCGCTTTCCAAACCAGGGAACCTTTTGAGCAATAAAAACCTGTTTCTGGGTCATGGGCTGCTCGTTGAACCTTAAAGAGTTTAAGGGAAGATTTAATATCCCGATTCCGATTCGTGGATCTGACAGAGATCCTGCAACAGAAGTTTTTTCTTTAAGCATTTCGACCTGGGACTCAAGACTCTTTATCTCTTTATTAGTTTTCAGACCCTGTTCTATTATTCTGGCAAGTTCCGGTGGTGCCCAGATATTTGTTTTTGCCAAAGTTGTGCCGGATAAAAATATATTCATCAAAAATAGTCCCGGCATCAATAATGCAAACTTTAATACAAAAGATTTCATAGTATCTTCCTTCTTTAACAAAACTTCTCTCTGAGTATTTCTGGCTGAATATTTTCTTCGTTATTAATATGAAAAATAATAAGTTAATATTCACAAATCATAGAGATCATTTTTATAAGAGCATAAGGCATGCCATGTTTTACATTATAGAATATATTTTGTAATAGTCTGAATTAGTGATGAATAATTGAATTGTGATTCTAATAGGCTTTTAGGGGGGGCTTCAAGCTGTAGAATATTCTGCAACACCGGGTATGATGTATCCATCCCGCTCTTGCCGGAGAACTGTTGAAAAACACTTCATTTCTTGCGGAAATAGCATAAAATACTGCTTTTCTATTCCTTAAACCAAAAAAGACCGGCAGCGGTATCAATTTCCGTATGCTCGGCCCTTTATTTTGCATTATTGAAGTTTCAAAATATAATCGATGGCTAAGTAAAAATCTTCATATACAAGGCATAACGTTTTTCCAGGCGTGAAGGCATACAAGTAGTATGTCGAACGTCTGGAAAAACGTTATAACGCAGTAGATGGAGACTTTTTTTACGACGCCATCGTTTTTAATATGAGTGGGTTCCCATTACTACATTAACACCAAATTTGCTTTCAAGAACAACTTTTAGCTCATCGAAATCAATGGGGCAATGTGCGGTCTCCATGGCCAGTTTCATGCAGGTCCCAAGGTGAATTGTATCAATAGGGCGTTCAAGATTATTTGTTATTTCACTAATAAGCTTTACCCTTGGAACTGTCAGGCCGGGGCAATCTCCGCAGTCTGTCATGGCAACAAGTTCGATTTCATCATGTTGTGCAAATTCCCCGTTTTTTTCCTTCATACCTTTGTGGCATTTTGCACAGCCAATACATGAATGATCCTTAATTTTCTTGCAGTAAAGAATTGCAATTTTTGACATACGATTCTCCTTTTCTTCAATATATTTATTATCGGTTTAATATAATTTTTAAAAAATTTAAAAGTCACCTTAAATATGAACTATGTTTATACTATTTATTCGTAAGCATCAAGTTTTGATGGCATTGTAAAAAGTCTCCATATACTGCATTATATCGGTTGATCAGAAGTTCGGCATACTACATGCCATCGGATATATATATATATTCTAATTGAATCGTTAGATGTATTCTGATATTTCAATGTCATATATGTATATATATTCCTATTTATTAAGCTATTGAAAGAGCATCTCATGATAAACCCCAAAAATTGAGTTTAAACACTATGGAAAATAATATTCCCGAAAAAACCAGAAAATACAGATGGTTCATTTTTATTGTATTGTCCACAGCATATTTTTTTGTATACTTTCACCGGCTTTCGTTTCCTGTTGTAGCAAATGATATAGCCAGGGAATTTAATACTACAGGTGGTATACTGGGGCTTTTAGGGTCGTTATATTTTTATTGTTATGCTTTTATGCAGCTTCCTGCAGGGCTTTTATCTGATTCTATAGGGCCCAGAAAATCAGTATCATCTTTTTTACTTATAGCAGCAGTTGGCAGTATAATATTCG
>Ga0209249_1002988_pt1 | contig 12704 bp, 14 predicted proteins | sample SaaInlV_200m_DNA_4_FD_184653 | JGI IMG/M metagenome (GOLD analysis project Ga0209249, IMG submission 184653) | Marine microbial communities from expanding oxygen minimum zones in the Saanich Inlet - SI037_S3LV_200m_DNA (SPAdes) (version 2) | ecosystem: Environmental > Aquatic > Marine >...
CAATCTATATCAAACTTACATTTCTTGATTATGTCCTATAAGTCTTAGCCGCCTGAGCCCGTGATAGGTATAATAATGGAAGCTTCGTTAATCGTAGGGACAGATATGGCATTTAATGATATTCAACTAGTGAGGGCAACGGAGGACGATGCGGGTGTCCTAGCCATTGTCTCCCAGAGGGCATACGAGCAGGCATCGGAGCAGCATGGGAAGGAGGCGTGGGGCCCGAGGGGCTACAAGGTAGCCAAGGACCACCTCTACTACATTGAAAAGCTTGAGACTTACTGTGTACTTCACGAGGAGGTCATTATTGGGGGAATTATCATCAGCGAGAATGGGTTCGACCATAAGGAACTAGTTCGTATTTTCGTTGACCCGGATTTCCAGGGGAAGGGAATGGCTTCGTATGCGTTCAAGGCTGTCATGGAGTTGAGTCCTGCCAAGATCTGGACTGTTGGTAACGTGGAGTGGAACGAGAAGAACAAAAAGTTCCTAGAGTCCAACGGATTCGAAAAGATGGGCTTCATCAATACGGTGCCTCACAAGACTGACTGGTATAGGAAGGTTATTGAGCCTGTTGAGTTGCCCACTATCGCAGAGCTTTCCACTGACATGAAGAAGATTGTCGTCCATGGTAAGATCATCGAGAAAGCGTTTGCTAGGGAGGTCAAGAGCAGGGGGAGCTGGCGAACACTCACTGTGACCGAGTGTACTTTTGAGGATGACTCCGGTGATATCGTCCTCATGATGTGGAACGAGCAGATAAGGCAGGGAAGCGTTGGCGACAGGGTCAGGGTCGAGAACGGTTACATGAAGATCTACAGAGGCATGAGGCAGCTCAACATCGGAAAAGTGGGTAAGCTCATTAAGCTCAGCTAGGGCTGGGTTAACTTCATCAGAATATCGTAGCTGGTGACCCGTGAGACATATCCCTCAGCCAGGCTTTCCACGAGCCCGTTCTTTTTTAACTCGGCCAACCGGGCCCTGACGGTCGAACCGTTCACATCCAGTCCTTTTGTTATCTCAAGGGGTTTCATTGGCCTATCTTTGAATGTAAGGTATACGAGAACCTTGAAAGCTGATGTTTTTGGGTCCAGCTGTGTCAGGCTCATGTCTGTCGACTAAAATACTCCTTTAGAAGAGTTAAGAGAATCGGTCCCATCTGGTATCGGTACACTCCCCTCGATACTCTCTCGACCAGTTCTTTCTTGTTTAGCTGGAACAGGGCGATATTGACAGCGTTCACAGTGATGCCCAGCATCTCGGATATGTTCTGGGACGACATGGGTTCCCCAGTCTCTATAAGGCACATTAGGACTTGCTTTTGGCTCTGCGCCCGCCTCAGTCCCTCTAGCTCATCTGAACCCACATGACTTCCCCGCCTACTTTTTGTTCACCGAGTATAAATGTGAGACTATGTCTGTGAACGGTACGAGGCTCGTGTAGCTGCCATTTTCAGACTGAACAGCGTATCCCTTGTCAAGTAATGTCCTAAGTGCAGGTCTGACGGTCCCTGCTGGGATTCCTGTATCTGCTGAGATTTGCGCTGGTTGGCTTGACCCCTTGAAAGCAAGATACGTGAGCACCTTGAACTGGCTGGTCTTCGGTGACACATTCTCCAGGACGTTTTCCCATTTAACCATTTTACTTCGCCTGTGACTCCAGTTTCTCAATGCGGTCAATGAGGTTCAGAACAATGGCTGCCATATTGGGTTTGTAGCTTCCTCTGCTAGGGCGCTCTAGGAATCCTTCCTCCGTGAGCTTGGCGAAAGCAGCTTTTACTGAGTTATATTTTGCATCCAGCTTCTTTGTCATTTCACTGGGTCCGAGGCTCGGATCCTGGAGGAATTCCCGAAAAACTACTTCTTTTAGGCTCTTTTTTGATGACATTTCGATTAATGACAAGTGTATGTCTTTAGATATTTGAACTTTATTTTTGGGGTGAAGTCGGAAAACCCGTTTTTAATCATATTGAACGAGCGAAATAATTTCTTACTATATATATAAAACAACAAATATCCCAAATTATGCTCAAAACATACGTATGATTTAAATATCCTGGAAAAAAAGTGTTGCGTAGAACGGTATTACAGGAAACGTGTAACAGATGCTGGCGGTCAAGGAGAAATTAATAGCGCAGGATAAAACGATCCCAGCATCACCTGAGAACCTGAGTTTGTCTCTGAGGAACCTAATTCTGGATGAGATAACCGAGAACGTTTTTGAGCAAACACCAATAGTGAACCAGCTCGCGACTAGAATCAGGAACGAGATTATCATAACTCCTCTCACAAAAAAAGAGGATTATGTTCATGTAATTGGGGTTGACGCTGGGAGTCAGATCATACCCCTCGCATCGAAACAGTACGCGGTGATTGGGGCGCTGGCCTACTCGCTACCTGATGGTAAGCGGTTCTTCCTGAACCCTGAGTCGTTGTCGGAATCGTACAGTGCACAGTACAACTTCAGAAGTCAGGTGGACGTAAGGAGGGAGGCTCGCCTCTACGAGACCGCATACAGGTATCTTGAGAGAGGTTCCGAGACAGAGCTTATTTTCATTGACGGCCCACTCGCGTACAGCAACTGGTGGCAAACCGCGGGCAAGGAGGCGGACAGGCAGCGGTTCATCAACGCGATAAACAGGCTGCTCAGGATATGCAAGGAGAGCGGGATCGCCATCGCTGGTATCGTGAAGAGGCCCAGCGCCAGGTACCTCATACATGTCCTTGGACTGAACAAGGAGACCGATTTCACTGACAGCTTCCTGATGCTCCACGCGTTGAAACCCGGGGAGATGACCGAGATCTTCAGTCCTCGTATGGGCCTCCAGATGGCGACAAAGACCAGCCCCATAATGGACGCGGTTGACACACCCATCTACAGCAGCTATGTCAGGCTAACCAAGGAGTGGCAGATTCCACCGGTTCGAATAGATGTGCCTGATTTCTGCCTTGACCAACTTGATGGCATAGCCAACTACTGCTACTCGACAAGCTACTGGAACGGGATACCGTACCCTATCGTCAAGGCGGACGAGGCGGTCAAGGTGACCAAGAGATTCATCAGCGACGTTTACAGCGAGGTCCTTGGTAGAGTGAGCAGGGTCAACGGGGAGATCACGCAGGTGGCGCCGTTTTGGGGGGAGAGCGGATGGATGGGAGTCTAAGAGTAGGGCACACTTACAGCAGCACCGGCGAGTACGGTATCAAAGAGGTCACGATCCTGATGCTACGAGGGCTTGAGCTTGCCAAGGGAAATCTTGTCTATATCGACCACCCCAAGAACGGGCGTCCTGTGGTCTACCAGGTAACCAAGGTGTTCCCGCACAAAAGGGTCAGGGAGTACGAGGAGGCAATGCTCAGGGAGGGCAGGGTCATCACGGACGTTGAGGACAGTACGCTCCACGCCCTGGCGTACCAGTGGGGCTGGCTCGATAACGGCGGCAGCCTGAGGCCCCTGAGATACCCGCTGGTCCCTAACACGCCAGTCTTTCTCGCCGAGAGGGACGTGATCAAACAGTTCACAAAGCCCAACGGGGATTGGAAGATCCTGCTGGGTAACGACCCCAGCACTGACCTGGACGTGGAGCTGGGACTGTACAGTCTGATCCGACAGAGCTGCCTCATCTGTGGGGCCGTGGGAACAGGCAAAACCACCACCGCGATAAGCATGATCAGCAGAGCCGTCAACGCCAGTCCCCCTGTGCGCTTCCTCATCGTTGACAAGGACGGGGAGTACAACAGTCTCAGGGAGCACCTTGGCCCTGAGAAGACGTTGAAGGTGCCGTGGAGCCGTTTCTTCCAGCCTGGCTCAATCCCGTGGGAGGATTACCTGGGGGAGTTTGGATGGCAGAAGACTTGGTGGAACGCCAAGATCATGATACATGCGTTGAAAATACTCTACGCACAGGCAGTTCCGGTTACAAAACACAAGCTCCAGACCGCAGTCACATGGGTCAAACCGGAGAAGCTGGGGTTCAACAAGAAAGAGGAGGAGTTTGAGAGCTACAGGCAACAGGTCATCAACAGCGTCGGGAACAGCAAGCTAATCCCGGACGGTACCTCTGAGCCCATTGACCCCGTTGAGCTGCTGAAGGACACGCATGTTGTGATTATGGACTTGTCCGAGGGTAAGGATACGTGGACCCAGAAGCAGCTAGTTGTGAGCCAAGTGCTCAGAAAGATATTCAACGAGGCACTTGAGAACAGAAAGTTCGGGTGCATAATTGTGCTAGAGGAGGCTATGTACTACGCCCCCCAGCGTGGCGTATTCGAGATCGGAGACAAGGATAACCGGGGAAAGTTACTAAATGTCATCAAGGAGATAGCCACCAACGGCGGGAGGAACGGTGTCGGGTTGTGGGCTGTCACCCAGAGGCTCAGCACCGTGGAGAAGACGGTTGTCACCCAGTGCGCAAACAACATCGTTTGCCACGGCCTGGAGGACGTTGACAAGAACAGGGTTGCCGAGATCATGGGCAAGGAGTTCTCCGAACTTATCGGAAACCTGCCACCAGGTGAGGCCATAATCAAGGGCACGGCGTTGAAGTGCAGGTTTCCGTTATGGGTGAAAGTGCTGCCTGAGCTCTACCCCTCCAGTAGCACAAGCACTGCCATGAGCAGGTTCGTGCATATGGAGCTGGCGGGCAGGGGTATGGACTAAGCTTATACCCTCTTTCCCCCATCTTCCAATTATGAGCCGTCAAAGGGAGTACCCGACCAGGCCGATCGCCGGAGTCGGGGTCATGATACGGGACGGCAAACGATATCTTCTCATCAAACGGGCGGCGAACCCCGATAAGGGGCTGTGGTCTGTGCCAGGCGGTCTCGTTGAGGTCGGTGAGCGAATCGAGGACGCAGCAGTTAGGGAGGCGTTGGAGGAGACATGCCTCAACGTTGAGCTGGTTAAACGCCTCGGAGTGGTTGACAAGATCGAGCACGACGAGAAGGGTGAAGTCTATTACCACTTTGTAATTATCCAGTACCTTGCCGTAGTGAAGAGTGGGGATATGTGCCCGATGGATGACGCATTGGAGGCGGAGTGGGTCACGCTTGACCAGTTGAAGGATTATAAGCTGACTAACTCGCTGAAAGATTTCCTGATCGATATCGGGATGTACCCGTCCTAGATCTCGGGTCTATTGGAGCTGTCCTTGAGGTGTTTATGTAACTCTGCCATCCGCTTCAGGCTGCCAGTGGTCTTCAAGTTCAGGTAAACTGGCTTGCCGTCCTCAACGATCATGTGGATCGTGAGCTCGTTGTCTACCTATGCTACCTTCTTGCCGTCGGGTGACTCTTAGAGGTGGAATTCTATACCGAGATCGGTGGTCATGGGTCCCAGCTTTTTCCACTTGCTTAGATCGGGTGTCTTTTGGATTGTCATTTGTCCGCCTCCCGTGAGTTCATACATACTTGCCATGTCAGAAGTTAATGATTGAGATTCCAAATTCGCTATTATAACTTCGAAATCATTCGGTTTTACTACGTTTCCACGGAAGAAAGATAAGTGAATGGTGCCCCTTCCTTTGATACGGTGAGAGATTTGGTTAAGGCAGCAGATTTCAAGAACAAACATTTCATCAGCATGATGGATTACAGTCGGGAGGAGCTCGACTATATCCTCAGCGTAGCGGACAAGATGGTCGATATCTCAAAGGAGAGCAGTGACCTGGCAAAGGGAAAGGTACTGGGCTCGATGTTCTTCGAGCCGAGCACGAGGACTAGGCTGAGCTTCGAGACAGCCATGTTCAGGCTCGGGGGGAACGTCACAACAGTCGCGGATCCCATGACCAGCAGCGCAAAGAAGGGAGAGACCTTCGAGGACACCATCAGCACGATTAGCAACTATGTCGATGTCATCGCCATGAGGCACCCCGATAGCGATGCAGCGCTCAGGGCGAAGAAGGTGGCCAAGGTACCCTACATCAACGGGGGCAGCGGCACGTGGGAGCACCCCACCCAGACGATGCTGGACCTGCACTGTATTAGGTACGCCAAGGGCAAGATCGACGGACTAACCATTGGTTTGGTGGGCGACCTGAAGAATGGAAGGACAGTTCACAGCCTGCTCAAGGCTCTTCGAAACTATAACGTCAAGGTTTACTGCATCGCCCCTGATATTCTTCAGATGAAGGAGGAGGTCCTTGAAGCAGTAAAGGGAAAGGTTGAGGTCATCCAGGTCAGTGACCTGGCCGAGAACATGCCAAATCTGGACCTAGTCTACATGACCCGTGTCCAGAGGGAGCGGTTCGCGACCCAGGAGGACTATGACAAAGTCAAGGACAGCTACGTCATGGATAGGCAGATGATCGAGGAGCACGGCAAGAAGGACGTTGTCATCATGCACCCGTTGCCGAGGATTAACGAGATCAGCACGGATGTCGATGACATGCCCAACGCATGGTACTTCAGGCAGGTAGGTCATGGCATATACGCCAGGATGGCTATCATCGCGCTGGTGCTGGGCCTCTGGAAGGATTAGCCTTCCTATAATCTTTCAAAAAGTTTCTTTATTCTTCCCCACCGATCCTCCGGTGGCGTCTCTTTCTCTTCTTTCTCAGCATATGCCTCTGGTATTCTGTAAATGAACAGCTTATGGGCTCCGACTCTCAGTGCCTCTTTATCAGGTGTTGATTGCGTCCAATCCAATATGGGGAAATCGTGGCTGATGATGCGTGTCCCCGGTTTGAGCTCCACCTTGAACTTTGGCCGCAGCTTGGCATTCCCAGATGTCGTGAGGTATAGTGTGATGATGGTTGCCTCACTGAAATTGGCGTCCATGAAATTACCGCTCTCGATTCTGATCTCGTTACCCAGCCCACGCCTTGCGACGTTGACCTCCGCTACCTCGTAGAGGTGCTTGTTGAGCTCATACCCGACGGCTTTCTCGACCTTGAAATCTGCCACTGCTGTTATGAGGAACCTACCATCCCCGCAGCCGAGGTCATACAATACATCACCAGGTCCTGCCTCGACTAGCTCAAGCATTTTGTTGACCAGACTCTGTGGCGTGGGTACATAGGGAGCGACGCTGGCCGAACTGTCTCCAAAGCCCAGCTCATAGTCCCATCCGCTGAACCGCTCCGCGAAATCATCGGGCTCCTTATAGCTGTCGTCTCCGTCGCTCATCCTGTAAATCAACTCTTTGGTTCTATTTACACCTCCCGACTGGAATCGTTAACAATGGGGCGAGGAATAATGGGCGTTGTTGAGGGTAGCAACCCAAGGAGCATTGAGGATGATGAGGGGATCAAGTGGAGAAAGGCTTTCCTCCGCATGATTGGCTACAAGGCCTAGCCAAGAAGTTTTTTTAGGTGGTCGTGGAGTTCGTCAAAGGGGATTTCCCCGTCCGTATCAACAACCAGGCCCATCTTCTCGTATCTTTCAAGCAGCTGATGTGTAGTCTCTTTGTAAACCAATAATCTGTACCTGATAACTGTCTCCTTGTCGTCTTTGCGTAGGATCAGCTTGGCCCCACACTTGTCACATACACCCTCCTTCTTTGGGGGCTTTGAGACCAGATGATAAATCTCGTTGCAGTCTGGGCAGCTCCTTCTCTTGGAGAGCCTCTCGATGATCACCTTGTCGCTGAGAACTACTGAAAGTACGTGGGTGAGCTCGACGTCCTTTTTCTTGAGTATCTCATCTAGGGCGTCGGCCTGGTTTACACTTCTCGGGAAGCCATCCAGTATGAATCCCTTTGCGAGATCCGGCTTGCCCATTCTATCCTTTACGATACCGTTGACGATACTGTCAGGAACCAGATCACCCCTATCCATGTACACCTTTGCCTCCAACCCGTACTCAGTTTTCTCTCTCACGGCCCCTCGAAGCATGTCTCCCGTGGTAATGACCGGTATGCCGTATAGCTCCGAGATGATGTGGGCGCGTGTCCCCTTCCCTGACCCCGGTGGGCCCATCATAACAATCCTCATAAGAAACACTAAGACCGCCTCATCACATGTGCAGTTGTTTAAATTATTTACGCCAAAGTAGTGTATATTGTATAAATTATAATGAACAGGTGTTCACCTTTGAGGCCAAATTGGAGGGATCAAAACCCCAGTAAGCAAACTCCAAATTGAAGTTTTCTATTATTTTATTCCGTCTTTCATGCCGACGGCGAGAGGTTTTAAAACTAAGATATGTAACAACAGTCTAATGGCTCATCGACGCGTCATATTGGTTGTAAGGGACGGGTGGGGTTACTCCGAGGCAAATGAGGGCAACGCCGCATATCTGGCGGACACTCCTAATGATGATTTGTACATGAGGGAGTACCCTTGGACCATCCTGAAATGTACTGGAAACGCCGTTGGAGTCCCTGAGGGAACACAGGGAGGCAGCGAGCCTGGTCATCTTATAATGGGAGCCGGGCGCGTCATCTGGCAACCCTTAGAGGTAATCCGCAGAGCCATCGAGAATTCTAGCTTTTACGAGAAAAAAGAGTTCAAGGACACTATCGATTACCTGAAAGAAACGGGCGGAAGTTTACACCTTGGCGGCTTATTCAGCGACCAGGGCATCCATGGGACAACTGACCACCTTTACGCGCTGCTTGAGCTAGCGAGAAGAAACGGACTTGATGAGGTCTTTATCCACTGCTTCATAGACGGCAGGGATGTTCCAGAGAGGAGTGTAAATGGATTCCTAACTGAGCTAAATGAGGTCATCAAGGCGAAAGGCGTCGGAAAAATCGCCTCTATTATAGGCCGATACTACGCCATGGACCGGGATACCAACTGGGGAAGAACCAAGGTTGCATATGAGTTGCTTACCCAGGGAAAGGGGCGACCTGAAACTGACCCTTTCGATGCTCTCGACTATCAGTACGGCAAGAACCCGAGCCTCACTGATTACTACGTTGAACCAATTACTTTAACAGAAAACGGGGAGCCAATCGCGACTATTCAGGACGGAGACGCATTCATCCTGTGGAATTATAGGAGCGACAGATCGAGGCAGATCACATACGCCTTGACTCAGCCCGATTTTACTGGTTTCGAGAGGAAACTCCTTGACATTCGTTACGTCTGCATGAGCGTGTACGACAGGAACCTTGACCTCCCAGTAGTGTTCCCCCAGACCCACGTAACTGACAACCTTGGGGTCACATTGAGCAAGCATGGATTGAGACAGCTTCGGATCTCCGAGACTGAAAAGTACGCCCAGGTCACATTTTTCTTCAACAGTCAGATCGAGGAACCATACCCCGGGGAGGAGAGGATTATGGTTCCCAGCCCGAAAGTGTCAAGCTATGCCGAGATGCCCGAGATGAGTGCCCAAGCCGTCACTGACGCGCTAGTCCCAGAGATCGAGGGAGAGAAATACGATTTCATTCTGGTCAACTATGCCAATGGTGACCTAGTTGGGCACAGCGCCAACCTAGAGGCCGGAATCGAGGCCGCTACAGTTATAGACCGCTGTCTGGGAAGGGTCGTTGATTCAGGGCTGAAACATGGGTATGTTGTCCTCGTCACTGGTGACCATGGAAATATCGAGGACATGTTCTATCCTGATGGTTCCGTGAACCCATCACATGGTATGAATCCTGTTCCCTTCATTTTGATATCAGACAAATCAGACCTTAGATCGGTTATACTTAGGAAAAACGAAGGATTGAGCAGTGTTTCACCCACCATTTTAGAGCTTTTTAGGATTGAAAAGCCGAAAGTTATGAGTGCTAGAAGCTTAATTTCTTAATTCGAAGATGTTATACGCTACCCAACCCCATTTTCCGAATATTATCTAGCATTATCCGGACTAGATGGTAGTATTAAAGAGGAACACAACGTGAAGAAAACTGGATTTGACACACAGAAATATCTCGACGCCCAGGTGGGGCGCATCATGGAGAGAGTCTCCCTCTTCGACAAGCTCTACCTAGAGTTCGGCGGCAAGCTACGCTTTGACAACCACGCCTCCAGGGTTCTCCCGGGGTTCCAGGTTGACACAAAGATCAAAATGCTCAAGGCTTTGGGTGACGACCTTGAGATAATCCACTGCATCAGCGCAAAGGACATCGAGCGCAGGAAGATCAGAAGAGATTTTGGTCTGACATATGAGGACCAGATCCTCAGGGACATCAGCGACCTCGGAGAGGTGGGCATTGACGTATCCGCTGTGGTCATCAACAGGTTCAGCGGGGAGCTTTCCGCCCTCAAGTTCAAGCAGCGTCTCGAGAACCGGGGCATCAGAGTCTTCATGGGCTATGAGATCCCCAATTACCTTGAGGACATCAACCTTGTCGTGAGCGACAAGGGATACGGTAAATCTGATTGGGTTCCAACAGAGAAGAAGATCGTCGTTGTAACCGCGCCTGGACCGAACAGCGGCAAGATGAGCTTTGCCATGAGCCAGGTCTACCATGACAGAAAGCGTGGGATTATGAGTGGCTTCGCAAAATTCGAGACTTTCCCCATTTGGGATCTTCCCGTTGAGCACCCAGTGAACGTAGCGTATGAGGCTGCGACAGCGGATCTTGGTGACTTCAACTGCGTTGACCCGTGGCATCAGAAGGCATACCAGGAAGATTCTACCAACTATAACCGAGATGTCGAGAACTTTGCCATCATGGAGCGTATCATCGAGAAGCTGGTTCCTAAGGGCGATCCTATGGCAAAAATCAAGTCTCCCACCGATATGGGAGTCAACATGGCTAACCAAGGCATTACCGACGATGAAGCCATCCAAGATGCCAGTAGGCAGGAGATCCTCCGACGCTACTACCAGTACAAGCGGGAGTTCGTTGAAGGCAGCACTACTTACGACACAATGGAGCGCATGGAAAAGATCATGGAAAGAGTGGGCGTCAAGCTCGAGGACAGGAAAGTGGCCACCGCCGCCAACAATGCAATGGAATTATCCAAGAAAACCAAGAGCAAAGGGAGCAACGGCTGGTACTCAGGAGCAGCCATCGAGATCTGGGTAGATGAAAAGCCAGTTATCGTAACCGGAAAACGTAGCCCTATTCTTCACAGTGAATCAGCCGCTCTGTTAAACGCGGTAAAGATACTTGCAGGTGTCCCGGACGAGATTGATGTGCTATCCCCTATCATCATCGAAAGCATCACGAAGCTCAAGACAAGTATGGGGTCGATTGATGTCTCCCTTGATGTCAGGGAAGTGCTTGATGCCCTTGCCGTAAGCGGTGTGTTCAACCCCAACGCGACGGAGTGTCTAGACGAGCTTCCCGAGCTAAAGAATTGCGAGTGGCACAGCACCCACATCATGGAACCAGGATGCGAGAAGCCGTTAAAGGAGCTTGGCCTCAACATAACCACTGATGCGATTATCCCGCGCATCAACACCTCCTAACCTAACTATTATTCCTAATTCCTTTTCGCACGCTCTTCAAGAGCAGACCCTTAGCCCCGAGTTCACCCTATTTCGGATTCGTGAAATCCGCCTATGGCGAGAAGATGGGCGAGCCAAAACCCGAATTCTAGATGCATCGATGAGATAACAAAGTTGGGCGTCGAGTTTGGATTATACGAGCCTGGTTAAGCCTCATAGACGATCTTACCGTCCACAATCGTTGTAATCACCTGGACGTTGAGCAGGTCTTCCGGATCGATTGTCAGGATATCCCTATCAAGTACTATGATATCAGCCAGCTTTCCGGACTCGATACTTCCAAGCTTGTCCTCCTCCTTGCTCATGTAGGCACCGTTCCACGTGTAGACCCTGATTGAATCCATGACGTCAATGGCCTCCTCGGGTCCCACGACCTGCCCACTGCTGGACTTTCTTGTCACGGCCGCGTACATCTGGACGAAGGGGCTATAGTATGTGACGGGGCAGTCACTGTTGCCCCCCGCTATAATGCCCATCTCCTTCATGGTCTTGTGGGGGTGCAGCCACCTGCTTCGCTCCTCACCAAAGTTCTCGGCGTACTGGTCACCGAGTCCGTACATGTATCCGATGCTGCTGCTGGGGATAACACTCAGTTCCTTGATCCTCTTGAGCTGTTTTGGTGTGCAGCAGCTGTTATGTTCGAGCCTGTGTCTCATATCAGGAATCGGGTTCCGTTTCTGGGCCTTCTCAATGGCATCAAGAGCCACATCGACACCCCTGTCCCCTATGCTGTGGATGCTCACTCTGAGCCCGGCATCATGTGACTGGAGCACTAGCCTCTCAATCTCTGTCCCGTCGGTCATCATTATACCGAGGCCCATGGTACCCCTGTGCTGGGGCGTGTATACTCCTGCGGTTCCTCCTGCCCCCGAGCCGTCTCCCATTATCTTAGTGGACATGATCTGGAGCCAGTCGTCCCCGAACCCAGACTCAATCCCCGCTATCTCCAGGGAATCAACCACATCTCCGGGCTGGTCGCTGTTGACGCTCACCATGAGCCTCATCCTAACCTGTCTGACTCCAAGACCCAATAGTTGTTTGTACGCTCTGATCCCCGTTTTTCTACTACTGGCGTTGTGGGTGGACGTGATGCCCCACTTGCTGAACTGGTCCACGACCTTCCTGTAGGACTCCCTGACCTCCACCACGGTGTACGGCGGGATGTGTTTCCTGACCTCGCCCATCGCCATCTCGTATATGAGGCCGGTGGGCTCGCCGTTGTCGTCCCTGTCGTACTCGCCGCCTGGTGGGTCCTGTGAGTCCTTCGAGATGCCCGCTATCTCAAGGGCCAAACTATTGACGATACACTGGTGCCCTGTGTCTGATGTTAATATAACCGGGTTATCTGGG
>Ga0209249_1003006_pt1 | contig 12636 bp, 7 predicted proteins | sample SaaInlV_200m_DNA_4_FD_184653 | JGI IMG/M metagenome (GOLD analysis project Ga0209249, IMG submission 184653) | Marine microbial communities from expanding oxygen minimum zones in the Saanich Inlet - SI037_S3LV_200m_DNA (SPAdes) (version 2) | ecosystem: Environmental > Aquatic > Marine >...
AATCACTTTGTGCGAGTTGAATATTATCGGGAGTAGCTCCCTGAAATCGGAAGATAGCTTGTTCTTCATCTGCTAAAATAAATACTGGAGTTTGTACGACTTCTTCAGTTTGAGAGCTACTGTCACATCCCAAAGCGAGAAGCGAAAGCAACTTATATTGCAAAGGATTTGTGTCTTGGAATTCATCCACTAAAATATACCGAAATACAGACCGATACATTTTTAAAACAGCAGGGATTTCTTCAAGGAGTTGTATGGCTTTTACTAAGAGGCTAGTGTAATCAAGTTTCTCTCCTAGTTTTGTCAAATAGACATCATGCACGGCCTTTGCGTTCTCAGCGAAAGAGCTATCATAGTCCTTTTTTTGTTTCAATAAAACTTCTGTCATCCACTCACGATACTCGTTTTCTTCTAAATCTAAAGATAAATCTTTTTTAGATTTGTCTATTAATTCTTTTTGCTCAACTTCCCCGATAATCTGGAAATTCTTATCGATACCAATGAGATTCCCATAAGCACGTAGAATTTTATACGCAAGTGAGTGGAAGGTTAAAACTCTAAGTGCATCTAAATCTTTAATGCCGACATGAGTTTTTATATCATCTAACATTTCGCTCGCCGCAGCATTTGTAAATGTTAGCCCCAAAATCTTCTTGGGTGCTTTGACTTCCCCCGTTTTAATTAAATGGTTGATACGCTTAGCCATTACAAATGTTTTGCCATGGCCAGGCGGAGCTTCTACGATAACTGATTGGGAAACTGGTAAATAAACAGCTTCCCTTTGGTTTGCATCAAGCATCTGCTTTTATAGTTTCGAAAAACTCGTTCAAATGTGAAAACATATTCGTAATATACGGAGGTATCTCCTCGGCTGTAGTGTTCTGGGCTATTAGCTTCCCTAACATAATCCCTTTGGAGGCAGCTAGCCACTTAACCAATTCTTTTGAAAATATATGCATAGAAGTATCAGAAATAGACTCTCCATTTAACAACTCTAAAATTTCTTCTAATGTTTTTACCCCTTTGAATTCATTTATTTTTCCAGCTATATCAATAGCTCGTTTCTGATTTCTCTCTATTGAGTCTTTAGCAATTAAAGCTTTGAGTAGGGTTTGCGCGTTTGCAGCATCCACAACGGTTTTTTCAAAAGCTTTTTTGTCAGAGAGGAATAATAAGTCTTCAGGGATGTTTGTGAAATTATGGTTATCTCCGCCGTCAGCAACAATGACATGAGCTATTTTGAATTCTTTCAGAATCATGCTTCCGAGTCTCATATTCTGAAATCGGATAACACTAATCCCGTAAAGATCAAAATCAAATTCTAACTTGCTACTCTTAGCCCATTCAGGAATTGCTCCTTCTTCTGTTTCACCTTCAACAATAATTACAAAAGAACTAAAAAATGAGTCCGCATATAAAGTCAAAAAGAAATCTAGCTGTAATTGGATTTGTGATACTAATTTTCCTCGTTTTGTTTCATCAGGTTGAAGAGATGTAGCTAATTCTTCAAGGCTTTTTTCATGCCACCTAGAAACATCAACAATATTTTTTTTCTCTTTCAAAAGAACTAATTCTGATATTCCGAAGCGATTGAGAATACTAGGAGAGTGTGTTGTAATCACAATTTGAAGATGATATCCTCTTTCTGCCCAGAGTTTTTGCAAATTTCTAAAAAAGTTTACGATGTGCCTTTGCATATGAGGATGTAGGTAATTTTCAGGTTCCTCAACTCCCACAATAAAGGTTCGGATTACTTGTTCACTTGATGCTTGTAGTTGAGCTAGCATTCTGACAAGTTTCAAGCCAATTACAAACATACTCTGAAATCCGCTTCCAGTATTTAGAACAGAATGGTTATCTAGGTTAACGGACATCTGGGAAATTAATTCATCATCTTGTACTGAAAAAAGGTTTATGTCCATTCCTTGCTTAGGAAGAAGTTTGTCAAAAACATCTTTCATTCCCAAGTTCATTTCCTCAAACTTTCGCTCTTGAAGCATCCCGCGCTGTAATTCATAGAGGCTGTTTTGCGTTTTAGCACGCTTTATTAGAATAGGAACCCTTTCTAACACTTGCAGAATGGTTTTGCGAAATGGCACATCTGGATTTTTGTCAATAAACTCTTGTAATCCGGCCTCTTTGGAATCCCATTCCTTTTCGAGTCCATCCAATAAGTCATCAATATCATTCGGATCTTTATCAACTATTATTTGCGCAAAATCTGGCGTAATAGTTGATAATACTTCATTCAAAATTGGTTTTATTTGTTCAAATATGGTATGTGGGAATTTATCCCAATTGTCTTTTTCGTCTTCTATTTCGTTGAAAGTTTGATGTATTTCTGAATGGAGGGTTGGTAGTGGTTTTAAATAATCACTGGAATACATCCGTAATATTCTTCCTAGATCTTGTCGCTTGGAAATCCCTACTTCTTGGGATGCTGACCTCTCAGAAGAAATTACAAATAGGGGTACGAAAGGCTTGTATCTATTTGAAAAATCAGTGATGCGCTGTTGATCTTCAGGTAAGTCATCTCTAACAAAATAACACTCACTTTCGACATCTTGGTCAAAAGAACTCCAAGAAGATACAAATCTTATTGTTATGGTGTTTTTTGCAAGGTTAACGAGGCCGTCATCATGAAAAAAAGCATCTTTGTCATCATCATTTAAATCCCCTAAAACAGCCTCAACAATTATCTTTTTACTAGGATCATGAAAATCTGCTTTTGTTATTGGTACATTTCTTGGATGAGCAGTTGTGAAGATATACTCTAGTGCTTGTAGAATACTTGACTTTCCTATATTGTTGGGGCCAACCAGTGCTGAAAAAGAGACAAAGGGAACTTCTATGTCAGTAAAATTTCGGTAGTTATAAATTCGAGCGCTTTGGAGTAACATATTACCGTCCTATATATCTTCGTGTTGCAGTAGGAGAATATCTCTTTCTATGGTTTGGTTATTGATTGCTAAAAGAATATACAGCATTATTTTTTTATCTTTGCTAATAACTCATCCAAAACACTATTCCCTGCTCCTGGATAAGTAAAGACCAATCTCTGTCCAGCCCGTGTGATCGCCATATAGAGCTTTCGGGTATTATTCTGGATCAGGCCTTCCCGCTCTTCATCAGATAACCGCAAAGACTGTTCCTTTTCAAACAAATCCCGCAATCCCAGAACAAAAACGATCGCACTTTCCAATCCCGCGCCGGCATTCAGACTTGTCACCCGAATATAGTCACCGGGGTAGGTTTCCTTCGCATTCAAAGCAGCCCCATTCCCTAAACGTCCATTGATCGCTTCCACCAACTGGTCTGCCCCGCTTGGCGCAGCATGCAGCGCTAGAAGATCACGCTTTGGATAACCCTGCCTCACAAAGTGTTCTATTTCCTTTGCCACAATTTCATTCTCATCCTGTGCCGCCGGTACCGAGGTCACTTGTGGCAAGATTCCATCTGGCATCCTGAGCATGTCCGGCGCAAGAATATCATCATCGCGTTCATTTGGAAGACGCTGCCTGTAAAGAAGCGTGGCGAATTCCATGATTTGTCGGGTTGTGCGGTAACTGCGTTTCAAATGCTGAGAACGTCCGCGTGCTTCTAAGCCCAAAGAGCGCCAGGAAGCTCCTCGTCCTAAAAAGCCCTGTGTGGGATCTGCAACTACAAAGAGATGAGAGTTCCCTGAACGCAATAATTGTTTGATGATCTCAAACCAAAGCGGGGCAAAGAACTGGGCCTCATCCACGAGGATGAAATCATATTTGGGGAAATACTCAGGATGATCCTGTAGATAGCGCCAGGCTACACGCGGTACATCACCCCAATCCAGAGCGCCCTTTGCCTTCAATCTCTTCTGATAAGCCACTACCGCTGCAAAGACACGCTTACGGATATCCTCATTCAAACCAAAACCACGCCCACGGCGATTGATTGCTAAATAATCTTTTTCTGAAACCGGCGGTTGATCCTTGAGCCAATCTAACTCATCCTTGAACATCTCCGCAGAAATGGTAGTATCGGCAAGATGTTTCTTCCAAATTGGATTGAGATCGTATTCTCTGGCTTGCATGGAAAGCGGTGCTACCCAAGCAGGCTCTGGTACCCAATGCCGATAACACCAACCCTGAAAGGTATCCCATTCAATATTTGGCGTCTCGTCCTTGCCCGTCAGGCGCGCAAAGCGGCTTTCCATATCCCGGATCAAGGGACGATTATGGGTCAGGATAAGGAAGTTTTTATCCTGATACTGATGGGCAAGCAGGCGCAAGCGGTAGAGTAGAATTAAGGTTTTGCCACTGCCTGCTACTCCATTGATGATATTCAAGCGAAAATCGGTACTGAGCCGCTGCCCTTCTGGGGGAAGTTCCAACTCTGCCTTGACCGCCTGCTCCTGGTCATAGTCAAGCAGATAATCATCCAGACCCAGTTTTCGCTCCGCTGCGCTTTTCTCGCGCACGGTCATACTCTTGGGAACAATGATCTCTGGACTAAAGGCACGCCGCACCTTCTCAATCTCCGCTCTGGGGAGTGGCTTTTCTGGTAACAGAGCTTCCCAAGCCTCTTCTTCTTCGGCTTTTAGAAGTTCTCGACCGACCCATTGTGGCTGACCAGCTTCGCGTTTCAATCGGCTACTTTGAACTTTTCCACCAGAAATATTTGGAAAAATGCACAAGGTTTCAAATGTGTTTCCGACGGCTATCCCCACTTTTTCAGTAAAACGATTCAATAGCCGCTCTTCTGCTTCACCGAGCGGGGTTTCCTGCTTGCCAAGCAGAAGCATTTGGGCGGCAGTGGATGTCTCGCTTTTGGATGCTCGACTGACCTTCAGGAGAAGTGTGCGTCCTTCGTGATTGATGATCAAAAAGTCGGGAGATTCGGGTTCCCAAGGAGCAAGATGATGCCAGATGATGAACGTGTCAGGCAAGCTTTTAAGTGCCTTGAAAGTACGCAGGACTTCACCGGGCAGATTTTGGGGTGGGGTTTCCGGGAGTATGCGTGCCATTAGGCTTACCGCAAATGCCCTTCAGGAATCGTGATCTGATCGCAAGCTGCTACTAAACTACGCATCAATTCAAATGAAGCTGCCTTTTCTCTATCTACAGGTTCTGCGGAGAAAAGATGATGACTACCAACCAAGATCAACTTACTACGTGGACGTGTGACGGCGACATTCAGGCGTTGGGGCTGGAAGAGGAAGTCGGCAAGCTGTTCGGCAAAAACAGGACTGGCTGTTGCAAAGGAAACCATCACAACTTCACGCTCTTGCCCCTGCATACGTTCGACAGTATCCACAATCAACTGCCCTAATATCTTTTCATCGGGCTCAACGCGTCTGAATAGGCTGCGGATCAGGCGGCTTTGGGCACGGTAGGGCACGACTACCCCAATCTCTTCAGGGGGAAGCCCACGTTTGCGCAGAGCCTGGATCAGGGAAACGATCACATCGGCTTCGGTCTGGCTGCGCACAGTCGTGTTGCGATGGCAGAGATCGACAAAAACCGCTGGACTTTCTGGCTCAATGACATCATCCCAAAGTGTTGCTGTGGATGAGAGCTTCAAGCGCCTGGATGCGTTCCCATCATTGGCATAAAGCAGACCTTCATAAAATGTGCTACTTGGCCAGTCTGTCAGGACATCGTTTAAGCGATAGGTCGTGTCCAGCATGGTGGTATTACCACGCCCCGCTAAATAAGTAAAAATCGAATCCGGAGGCTTGGCTGCGCTTGTCAAAATCGAAATTGGGGGCAACTGGTTTTCATCCCCAATGAAGATATATTTATTACCCGCCAGCATCCCCATGATTGCCAATGGTAAGGTTACTTGGGATGCTTCATCGAAGAGGACAACATCGAATTCAACTCCAGCAAGGCGTTTTGACTGGGTAGCAAAGGGTGTTGCTCCGATCACATAGCCTGCTTTGAGCATCTCTGTGGGAACAGAGGCAAAGTTGCGATAATTTTCTGGGAGGAGATCATCGGCGGTAATTTCTGTGCCAATTTTGCAAACAGGGATACCCTCATCCAGCTTGTTGATCTTGTTGAGTGCGTTATTGATCGCACGGTGGGTTAGGGCGGTGACCAGAACACGCTGTCCGTCTTCGGTCAGAAGCTTAACCAAATGTGCCAAGACCAGGGTTTTACCTGTGCCCGGCGGCCCCTGGATGTGGTGAAGCAGGTCGGCAGCATATGCCTGAGCCACGGCTTCGGCTTGACTGCTGTTCAACTCAGTTTCTTTGAGACGGTCTAGGGCACGCTCATAGCGGGCAGGGTCAAGGCGAGGTATTAGATTGCCTTGCAGGAGGGGCAGGATAATGTTACGCCCCCGTTGTGTATCTGCAACTGCATCCAAAGCAGATAGGTAGAAGGAACTGGAATCGAACCAACCTTGATCAGCAATCCAGCCAGTGGGAAATTCTTGCAAGAATAGTTCATTACCATCTTTCAGGCTGACTTCCAACTCTGTTCCCCCATCATATTGCAACTCGACTTGCAGGGCATTTGTATCTTGTGGGTTGCCACGATGCAAAATGAGCAGATCTCCTTCGCGAAAGCGGGAGTCGTTTCTAGCACAACGCAGGCGGATGTAATGACCTTTTGCGCTTAGAAACGAAATCCCCTCAATCGCCCAGCCACGAGCAACCCGTTCGCTAAGCGAGCGCGACCATTGATCAAGCAGGGTTTGATATTGGGTTTCAGCTTCTGCTGTAACGAAATGCTTTAGACGCTCTAATAATCCCGCTATATCGGACATCATGTTCTCTTTTGGTTTTCTTGGATATTTTAGCTCTATTGGGAAGCCCCCTCAGTGCATCAAACGGTTCAAGCCACATACCTTAAATAGATATCCAAAGGCGTGGAGAAGGCTAGTAAAGAAATTGTACCCTAAATGTAGTTGTGCAAGCTCCGTTTGGCGTAATAAAGACCAGGGAAGTTCTGGAGATATTTTTCTCACCCTCGCATCATATATCAATGGGACAAATAAAACTTCGCCCTATTCTTTCAGAAAGCCCATTTCTTTTGAGTATGAACTTCAGTTACTTCCAGAGTGGTATCTCTATATCCAGAATGCCAAAAAGAATAGAAAAGAGCGATGGTGGCCCTTCACCATTGCAAATAATTACTCTTCAGTCTCGTGTTCTCCTCTGATCCGTTCGCTTTCCCTTTCATAACCTTTTGCGAGGTCTCGAAGAGTGACTGCAAAACGCTGGTAACCTGCATTTTCGATATCTTCAGCTTTTTGGCGATACTGCTCTGCAAGCTCTAGCTCAGGTTTTCCTGCAGGATCAACCCAGTGAACATCACGAGCGTTATAAGCGCTAGTACTATAGCCTCTCCGCATCGGATCTGCATCGTATTGATTTAAGGCGTCTGCAACGACAGTGTGGATCCATAGCCCGCTTGGATCAGGTGGACAGTGAATTAGGACATGACCAACTTGGATGAGAGTTACTTTTAAATGTCCTGTTTGCTTGCTGATTTCTTGTATTCGTTCCAGCCAGTTCGTGAATTGATTTGCATCAAAGCTTCCATCGTCTTGTAAGCCTGGCACGTAACGCCAACCGTTTAATAAGCGCCATGCATTGCTTGCCATTGCCCTTTTTTCAGTACTTGCTTCTTTTGGCGCTGTTTTTTCCTTGTCAGAGCGATATATCAAATGAACAACTTCGCAAAAAAACTCAGGGGCCATAGAGAGACGTTTTTCCAAAGTGCGAGGAGCTGTGTCCCCCTGAAATTCCAACAAGGGGAGATAGTTCCACTCTATGCGGGAAAGGTCATCAAGAGATACTTCAGAATTCTCTTGTAGAAGTCTTATTAGTTCTCTGATATGATACCCATCCATTGAGCGTAACTCTTTAGGCTGTGATAGTGCATCAAATAAAGCTCTAAAGACCTGATCCGAATTTATTTCTTGCTTAGAATGTCGCATTTTATCCAGGCAATCTATCGCTGCGTGCGGTCTTTCAAAATCAAGAAGTTTGTCAATAGCTATATCTAATGGTCCATCTGATTGATATGGATTGGCTCCAGTTATCTTCCAATAATGTCCATCATCCCCTTCCAGCCAAGTGGATGCTCGTTTCCAGGTGCTTTGTAAGAAAGGTAAGCAGGCTAAAAAGATGCCCTTCTGCTCAGCACTCCAATCTGTTTTTTCAAAATCATCAGCCCAAGACCATCCATTTATCTGATGCCGGCCCCAGACAAACCCTCTAACAAAATTGTCTGATTTATCATCGTTTTTGCTGAGATGTTCTGGTAGCAAAGCAGTATCAATTTCTTTGCCTGCGGAAATACTGCCGAGAGCATAGCCAACATCCCAAGATTTCTGCACTTCCTGGGCAAATCCGAAGAGTGCTTCTAATCCATCTTGATCAAGGATTTCCTCGACTGCATCTTGCCGACGTTTTATCAATTTCTCTCTTTGCTTTTGCCAATCCCCTTTTTCTTCAAACAAATCGTTATCACGACTGGAGAACAATAATTTATTACGATGGAGAGGGGCTGCGGGCGCTAACTTGGTGGCAGTTTCTTCAAGAGGTATAAGTAACTCATCGGACAAGGACCATTTGGCATCCGAGTATTGACGATGCCGCAAAGTAAATACGGTTAGATTTTCCCAAAGTGGTAAGCGTTCTTCTTCGGTTAGAGCCAAGATAGATTCAGAAGATAATATATTTTGTAATTGATCAAAAGCAGGTTTTGGAAGATGATCAAAGTGCTCGATTATTTCTGCTAATTTGCTCGTGTCGTCCTGTGCTATGGAAACAGCGAGCTCTGCATAAAAAGTAACCAGTTCCCAGTAATCCTGACCACTCACTTCTTCTTTCCAATCATCAGGGATGACGTTACGCCAAACAGGTTTGTGAGAGCCAAAAGATGTTTGGTGTTGGGTGGGCAATAGTCCAATAAGTAATTCCCACCCCGCATCAGGAGCTTCTTTACACAGTGTTTGTACAGAAACTTTGCGCTTGTCGATTGATGCAAGGGTTTGGGGAAGCCAAGCCAGCAGTATGGTGCTGAGGGAATTCGCAGAGCTATTGCCAGATTGTCGTCTTTTGTCTTTCTGCGCGAGTTTGCCGAGAATAACACACACACGAACAAGGTGTTTCTCTTCCCACGCCAATCCCTCAAGTGCCCAAAAAAGACCAGTTAGATAATTTCTGGGCGCTAAAATTCCAGTATCCTCTTGATTGAAAAGCTCATCAAAAGGAGATGGCGAAGCATAGAGGGCATGTTCAACAATACTTAAGAATTCGTCTGGCGCAGCCTCGGATAATGTTGGCAATAGATCATTCAAACTTCCCCAAAGAACCCAATCAGCAGCGGTAAAAATATCTCTTAGTGTAAGCAAGGCTGTCGATTCTGCTTTATGTTGCGAACAATTTGTCAACGCGCCAGCATGGTTTCCCAGAATAGCCAAACCTTCTGCAATCCCCTTTCTAAGCTGCCGCGAATGTGGTGGCACTTTACCCTGGACACTTGCTAAATAACGTTCTGAGCTGGGTAGCTCAAACAAAGGATCGCGTTCAGTTAGAACTGAGGTGGCTATTGTTTTGAATATGTCCAGATGTTGGTCAAAAATACGGGAACCAAGCTCTCCAAATAAAGCTAAACGCTCTGTAATTTGCCATAAACCATTGTTCAATCGAAGCGGTGTTTCTGTTTCCTGGAGAATTTCTCTTGCTTCCGTTACCCAGTCCGCGTAGTCATCTTCAATCACTTGCTCTAGAATCGATATGTCGGATTGATTTGTCTCATTCCAAGCACCTATGAAGTTTACCGATGCCAAATGTGATGCTGCTTTATGCTGGTTCCAATCGACTATCTCTAATTCGTGGTGTTCTACCATTTCCAAATCTTTTGGCATATGTTTGGCTGAGGGTTTTTCTAATTTCTCTCTAATTTCTTTTAGATCTTCGGGTAAGTTATTGATCGTGATAGTTGCTGCATATTGATTTTTGGTCTGTACAAATTCAACAACTCGAGACCAAATCAAATGTACATCTTTTTGGTTTAACTGTGCAATATGTGAGTGAAGAAGTGGGAGGATAACGCCCTCCTCATGCCCTAAATCATATCCGAGCAGGTAGAAATCTTGCAAGAAAGCGTAAAGTTCCTTATCTGAAATATCAATCCCCCCATTGGCATTTTTGAGATGGTAGCGAAAAGCTTCTAACTTTTCAGAACTCTTCGGTGGGCTAAAGTTGGCTTTATCAACGTATCGGTAAAACTCATCTGCATCAGCTGTATTCCTCGCTTGTGCTAGTAACCACTGCACATTGTGCATATCGGTTTTGCTTATGGGGCCTGTAATCAGCGCAATGGCATCTTCCCTTCTTGTAAAGAGTTTGGGGTTATTGAAATCATTCCACGCAGAATGGATGACTTCACCAAAAATGTGGTCTCTTTGGGTAATGGCTATTGAGTGCTTGATTTGAGCGATCATTTTTTTCTCAACGCTTTTTGCTTCATCTCCCACAAAAACAATCAAATCATCAGTGTCAAAGCCATCCACTTTTCCTTGTAATTTTATCTTTTTGATCGGAGAAAAAGGAAAGCAAGGAGCATATCCATCCGTTAACATCAATACTACAAAAGATGCTTGGATATGAGCTTCAAAATGAGCCCCTCCTCCACCGGTAGAAAAGGGGTTGCTAAGTTTTTTTGTGTTTTGACTTGTCATAGTTTCATGTTTTCCGATATTGTTTGTCCCGCTTATTCTATACCCTGATACACTCACAAAGAATCCAGATAACCTTCAACATAAGCACCTGGTTCCAGTCGGATCATGATCATCAAATCACTCCCTGTTGTTTGGGTTATAGGGGCTGTATTCATGATCTTTCCATCTCGCAAGAAACCCAAGCCATTTTCAGTGAAGTAGACTTGCAATAAGTGATTTTTTAGTTGTTTGCTGCTTCAGTATCAGCTGCTGCTCGTGCCAGTTCATCAGCTGTCCTAAGTAAACTCTCCAGATTCTTTACAAATGTGCTTTTTATTTCGTCCCATGCTGCTAAATCCCGCTCAATCCGCGGACTCTTAAAATGTCTTAACGGTGCAATCGCATTTTCTGCACTTTGAATTGCTGCCTCCATATCGGCAGCCCTACTTTTTAATCGGCTTGATGAATTTCGAATATCAGAGGTATTTATGAGAACTTCCATCTTGATCTCCTTAATTAACAGATGTTTTGATAATTTTCGGTAGTCGATACTTCTTCTTGTTTTACTATTCGGAAATAAGTTTTCTAAATCGCGGGTCGTCTCGGATACTTTCAAGGTCCGGGTCTTGTTGAATTATTTGTTTTCTAACTTGTTTTTTTTCGATCGCGATTTGGAGCATAACTAGTGCCTTTTCTATATTTCCGCATGCAGCCTCAAAACAAGCTTTGTTATATTCTTTTGCATTCTTAATAAGCTCTCGAACTATTTCTTCTTGCTCCTTCGCCTGATCTTCCTTGCCTAATTTCCGCAAAACGCTCATAAGTGATGATCTTGCGATAACGTCACTTGGATTCTGCATAATTACTTTCTCATAATCATCAACCGCACTCTCAAGTTTATTCAGAATTCTGTATAGATTGCCACGATTGTTGTAAGCAAAGGTTGAATCTGGATTAATGCGAAGAACCTCAGTGTAATCTTCGATTGCCCCTACTGGATCCTTCGTTAATCTACGAGCATACGCGCGATTACTGTACAGCAAGTATGGTTCAGGATTCTTGTACTCTAGAGACAAGGTGTAATCAGCAATTGCACCTATAAAATCTTCTTTGTTTAAGCGGGCGTTGCCTCGATTATTATATGCTTCGGCATACTCTGGTTTTATGCGAATGGCATCGGTGTAATCCGCAATTGCACCATCGAGATCGCCTCTGTCTTGCCGATTTGATCCTCTTTGATAATAGGCTTCTGAAAAATCTGTATCTAGACGTATAGCCTCTGTGTAAAAACGGATTCTTTCTTCCTTGTCAATTGATCGGTATCCACGTTCAAACCACTCTTGTGCTGTGAGTTCCTCTTGTTCAACGGGGGCAGCTTCGCTTGCGGCTGATTTCTGGGTCTCGGTAATTTCTTGTACTTCTGTGTTTAGTGATGGTAAGGTAATATTATCCAGTGCTATATTTAAATATCTGTCTCTCAACCTTCCCATTGCTTCAAGAAAATATTCTGATGGAACTTGCAAGCCATTGTATGTACTAAGGGCGGATAGTTTTCCAGTTAAAGCCTTTTTTACCAGTGAACTTCCGAAATCAAAACTTTCTAGCATAAGAGGCACAATATTTCGTTTCTCATCAATTGCAGTCTCGATCTCACGGCGGAGCCAATCATCTGGTTCTTTACAGCGCACTAACGCAGATGGAGTGAGAATGATAAGGAAATGTGCGCGCGCTTTTATGTTGTCAAGGATAACTTTTTCAAAGTTCCCGCTGTCAATGCTTTGGTAATCAAAAAATACATCATAGCCGTGCATGGTCAGGTTTTGATAAACGCATAAGGCCCATGGTAAATTGGTACGGCGGTAACTGATGAAAATAGTTTTTTCAATGCGAATCATATTGACATCACCCTGTTAACGTTGAATGGTTGAATTGCTCATCTCCTGAAGGAGATGGTATGAAGTTGACTTCCATTCTTTG
>Ga0209249_1003010_pt1 | contig 12630 bp, 11 predicted proteins | sample SaaInlV_200m_DNA_4_FD_184653 | JGI IMG/M metagenome (GOLD analysis project Ga0209249, IMG submission 184653) | Marine microbial communities from expanding oxygen minimum zones in the Saanich Inlet - SI037_S3LV_200m_DNA (SPAdes) (version 2) | ecosystem: Environmental > Aquatic > Marine >...
CACGGCTGCCCGAGAAAAACTGGAAAGGGCCGTTCGTCATACGGCTCCCGATGAAGCGGATGAGATCTTTCCTTTCATTGCTACGCTGATGGGGATGAAACTGACCGGCAAACATGCGGAGCGCGTCAAAGGCATCGAAGGGGAAGCACTGGAGAAGCTCATTCTCAAGAACTTCCGTGATTTACTGACAAGATTAGCCATTCAGAAGCCGTTGGCGATAGTCATTGAGGATCTGCACTGGATCGATATAAGCTCGCTGGAATTGTTGCTGTCCTTCTTCCGGTTACTGACAGATAACCGCATTCTGTTTATCAACGTCTTCCGTCCCGATTACGAAGAAACCGGGAATCGTCTATGGCAAACCGTCCATGAGGAGTACGGAGACTACACCATTGATATCCCTCTACAGGCGCTGAGTGGAACTCAATCAGACGAACTCGTTCACAATCTGCTGAAGATCGAAGGGTTGCCAACTGCGGTCCGACAGCAAATCATCGACCGTTCGGAGGGCAATCCGTTCTTCATCGAAGAGGTGATCCGCTCGTTTATCGACGAAGGTATGATCGAGATCAGAAGAGGGAAATTTGAGGTTACTTCCCAGATTGAATCCGTGGTGGTCCCCAACAGCATCCACGATCTTCTGATGGAACGCATCGACCGATTGGATGAGAAGACGCGCACATTGGTGAGGAATGCTGCGGTGATTGGCCGGAGCTTCTTCTACAAGATTCTGTCTGAGATTGCTACGGCGACCGAGGATATGGATGAACGCCTGTCCTATCTGGAGAGTGTGCAATTGATTCAGGAAGGCGAGAGACAGGAAGAGATAGAGTATCTGTTCAAACACGCCCTGGCGCAGGAAGCGGCGTATGAATCGATACTGTTGCAACAGCGGAAGGAACTTCATCGGAGCGTCGCTAATTCAATTGAGAAAGTATTCTCGGAGCGGTTGCACGAGTTCTATGGCATGTTGGCAATGCATTACGGGAAGGCCGAAGATTGGGAAAAAGCCGAGGAATTTATGCTCAAAGCTGGAGAGGAAGCGTTGAGATCTTCAGCATCGAATGAGGCGCTTCACTTCTTCAAAGAGGCGTTGGCTATTTACCTAAAGAGGTATGGCGACCAGGTGGATGAAGAGAAGGTAGCGATGATGGAAAAGAATATCGCCTATGCTCTTCTCTGCAAGGGACATATGATTGAAGCAATACAATACTTCGATAGTTGTCTGGCACGGTATGGATTTAAGTCTCCCCAATCTCCACTTTCGATAGTATGGCGGCTTCTGAACAGCGTCTCTTCTCTATTTATTAGTCTCTATTTTCCACGCCTGAAGTGGAAGCGAGTCCCTGATAAAAGAGATAATGAGATAAGCAGATTGTTCGCTGAAAGAACTACAGCTTTAGTAATTGCAGATCCCCAAAGGTATTTCATTGAAGAACTCTATTATTGTGGCAAAATACTCCCCAAGTTTGATCTGGCGAAAGTCGATAACGGGGGAGGATGGTACTCAGGAGCAATACCTTTATTCTCTTTGACTGGTATTTCGTTTAAACTGGGGAAAAAGGCGCTCGATTTCGTTGAAGAAAAAATAGATAAGGGTGACGCGAGAGCTGCAATCTGGTTTGAAACACACGCATTGACTCACTGTATCAATGTCGGCGATTGGGATGTCGTCGAGGATTACGATTCAGATTTAGTTAAGCGGAGTTTGGATCTCGGTGAATTGTTCTTCGTGGTACATTACACCCACTGGCAAACCTATCCAAAAATCGAGCAGGGGAATGCTGCTTTCGCCCACAAGTTAGCGGATAGTCTTTTTGAGATCAGTAATGTATATGAGAATGACGACGCTATGGCTTTGGGACTATGGCTTAAGGCCCTGGTAATGACGAAATTTCGCCAGTTGCATGGCGCACTTGAGACTGCAAAGGAAGCAGTCTCGTTCTTGAAAAGGCCTGGTTGCGAGATCTATCTGATACCTACGTATTCTCAAGTAGCACATATCCACATGCTATTGGGCGATTTCTCAAGTGCAAAAGAATTGCTGCAAGATGCCCATAAAACGTCCTCGGGAATCACAACATATCCAATGGCACACAGTATGCTTCTTGAGTGCCAGTTAGCCTATGATATTCTTCAATTGGAAATTGCCATGAAGAACGGCAAAAAGATAGAAATAGAAGAATACCGCGGGGCCGCTTTGAAGTCCGGCAAAAAGATGATTGCCAATAATAAAAAGACAATTTTTACGCGCATCGAGTCATTCAGATCCATGGGGTGCTATTTCTGGCTGATCGACAAACAGAAGAAAGCTCTTTCTTGGTGGACAAAGAGTATCGTCGAAGGAGAGCGGTTGGGTGCCAAGTTAGAGCTTTCTCGCACTTATTTTGAGGTAGGCAAACGACTATTGGAATCTCAAAGCAAATACAAAGACCTCAGCGGCATCAGCGCAGAGGAGTATCTGGAGAAGGCAAAAGTATTATTTGAAGAGATGGATTTGGAGTGGGATTTGGCGGAGTTGGAGAAAGTCTATGTGGCCTGATTGTTAACGATAGCATCCTTCTGCGGTTCCAAGATGGCGTTCTGCTCTTCAGGAGGCGTTCAAGCGCAATAGGCCAACACACCGCCAGTCCCAAGAACGGTCAATATAGGGGGGCCTACAGGCCGCTGAGACGCCCATAGAACGTCGATCTCCACGACGAGTATCAAAACACCAGCGGCCCTGCGATTGTCCAGTACGGGCGGTTTTACGGGGCCGATTTCCCTGATGTAGGCAGTGCCGACCAATGTCTGATGGAATGGGGCCATCTCAACTGAGTGGATTGCATCGTCAACCCCCGAAAAGCACTGGAACACGGTCGACATAGTGACGGGGAGCTTAGGTTCGGATGTCAACTTCTCGCTTGACATTTAGGTCAAGTGACATGTGCTAAATGTCAAGTGAACGTTTGCGAACAGCCTGGTGCGGAAAAAACCACCTCTGAACACACATCCGCTTCGGGTAAGAAGAGCCAGGCAAGAGGGCCATCCTCCTGGAGCCGCCGGTCGATATCCCCCGCATTTGATGGCAATGGGGTTTCGACTTTGCTCCTTCCTCCGGGCTTAAGTGAAGAAGAGGAGATCGCGATAGATAAAGATTACCCTCGCGATCTCCTCGACCAGAATAGAGAAGAAGACGGCGGTTCGCCATGACGGTGGCCTGTCAATGGGCATCGCGTTACCAGGTCGGTTGAGTGGCGGTTCCGGCCGAATCGGGAAGCCCATGGGAAGGGGGATTTATACGCGCGAGAAAGCGGTTTGGGGGAGTTCTGAATACCCAAGCAAGTTCCAGGAGTCGATCGCCGCTTCAGCGCGCTTACAGGCGCTCCCAGGGGGTATTCAGAGGTCATCTTGGACGTGTGAGGCGGCGACCGGAAACCGTGCAGAAGATCATCGTCAGATCCAACACTCGGCGACGGTCGAGAGAACACGGTAGAGGGCAGAACTTGGGGGACTAATTGTCAAGTTGAGACCGCGATAACAGCTAATTGTCAAGACACCAAAACATATCCGAGATAAGAAAGTTAGCGAATCCTCAGACGCCGGTAGCCTCAACCGGTAACTCAAGGAAAAAAAATGGTGCAGACAGCTTCTTTTTGACTACCCTTCCATTGGCAGGATGCTCTTCTCTTGTAGCTCCTGTATAATCTCCAACGCCAGGCTTCCCTTCAACGAGTGTTCCGGCTTGTCGGAAGAGTTCATCGAGGCGTCTTTCCCCGGTTCCGGCTTCTCCCCACCACCGTCGTCCGATCTCATCCTCTTCTTCTGTCGATTGGGTAAATTGGGAGTCACCGGGGACCCCTCCCACTTCTCCTGGAAGATCCACTCCTCGGCGTATTCCTTCAGCGCCTCCCTGTTCTCCAGGAACTTCTCCGGTCCCACTCTCGTCAGATGCGAGTCCGCCGTCAGGATGTAATCCTCTGCGACGTGCGGCGGCAAGGTGTTCAGAAACTCCACCCGAAATGGTCCCTGATCCAAGATGAAATCGGCGCGCTCTTTCTCGCTGCTGAGATCGGTATCCACGTTCTCCTCCTAAGCGCATCATGCGCAGTTTGGGTGAGGTTCTACCGGTTGCCGCGAATGGCCCTTCATCGCGTCGGCGTAGCAACTCGGTCGTCTGGTATCGTTCTCCTTTCGTTAGAACAAGAAATACCCCGGTCGCCTATAGGCGTCTGGGGCAGGGGTATCGACAAAAAAACCCAGACAAGAGGCCTGGGTTTAGATACAGCGCCAGAAGCTCTTTAGCAGCGGATTAACGAGACCTGCAAGCGGCAACAAATCGCCTCGATTTCTACCCAAGAATATAAGAAATATTGGCTCCGAAATCCAGTTCACATCCGCCTGAAAACCGCTCTCTTTGCAGGAGTGGGAAATCCCCTGCTAATGGCCTCCGCAGACAGCCTGACAGGATGCTCCAGAGGGCCTCTGTAAGCCCCGCCAGTGGTCTCTCGTGCTGAGGTGAACAATGGGGTGCTCCTGCCCGTTAAACGGCCCTTCTCGTCGTTCTATGGTACTCGCCTGGCCTTCTTGGGACAACGACTTGCCGCAGACATCGATTCCGCCGTATTGCATACCTGTTTTCAAGTTCCGTATTATCGCCGATCGAGAAGGCGGAATCTGGGTCAGGCCAGTCCAAGAATGGGCTGGTTTTTTTTGAGCTTGATGGCCGGTGATTTCGTTGCGTACCTTCAGAGCAGAATATCTGTGGTCCTGGCTGATTCTTGAGAGAGGTGTGGACTCAATGGCTTATTGCAGCGGTGGTCCCAAGGTGAACATTCTCGGGTATGTTTTTTTCCTTCTCACTCTACTCCTGCCAAACTCCGCCTACTCCCACAATGGAGCGGTCGCGATTGCGGTGCCGGTTGAGGGAACACTACCCACGGGGTAACGAAAGAAATGAGAAATGGAAGATAGATCGTCTCAGAAACTAAGTCGAAAGGGAGTCTGGCAAACCTACACCACAGCACATGGTTTGGGTGGATTACGGGTGGAACATATCGCTGAGGATGCAGAAGGTTATCTGTGGTTTGCCACAATTTCTAACGGCGTAAGTCGTTTTGATGGGAATGAGTTTGTGAATTTTACCACTAAAGACGGTTTATGCAATAATAAGGTGTTTTCGATCTATCTGGATTCACAGGAACGCCTCTGGTTTGGCACTGATGAAGGTGCTTGTTGGTATGATGGACGCTCCTTCCATTGTTTCAGTGAAGATGATGTGCTATCCCAGGACTGGATCTCCTTTATTTTCGAAGACAGCAGAGGACATCTCTGGTTCGCTGGGCACGAGATGATGGGATTCTACGATGATAAAAAGTTTTCCAATCTGAAACCTGATTATATCCGAGATTGCGGAGACAAATCTCTATCCTCTTCAGGCTGGGGGGAGTGTTGGGGGATAACTGAAGATGCAAGAGGACAGATTTGGTTTGGGTTTGAAGGTTGCTTGCTGAATTACGATGGGGAGCATTTTCACCGTGTTCTTGAAGACCCTAAACGAGGTTCTCCTGCTTTTTCAGTCACTGCTTCAGATGAAGAGGGGAGATTATGGATAGGTGGCCAGGGATTCTTGGGGCAATTTAAAACGGACCAAAGGAAGGGATTAGAGATCTTGCATGATTTCGGCTCCATGCAAGCCAGAAAAATACAGCGAGATCGGCAGGGAAGAGTATGGTTTCTTACCGGTCGGGGAGCCTATTGGTTTGAGGATGGCGGATTTCAATGTTTCACCCCTCAGGATGGTCTAGCTTTTTCCTCAGTAAACGCTATGCTCGAAGATCGCGAGGGGCATCTCTGGTTTGCGACATGGGGAGGGGGAGTCAATTGCTACGACCCGCAGAGCATTCAGTGTTACACAGAAGTGGATGGATTGCCTCAAAGCAAAGTAAACTGTCTCTGGATGGATAGACAGGGGATTCTGTGGATGGGATTCGGAGATATGGCGATACCTTCTGTCAACCAGATTGCGCGGTTTGATGGCACTGCGATTGCTATCATAGAGGGAGGGGAAGGAAAGGAATTTACACGATGTTATACATTTTATGAAGACAGAAACGGGCGGTTGTGGATTGCTTCCTCAAACGGCTTAGGTTATTTGGATAATGGAAGAGTTGGCAGCATAGATCCTCAAAGAGAGATTCTCTCTGGAGCAGTCACGGTTGTTACAGGGGATAGACAAGGTAGATTGCTGATTGGGCACGAGAAAGGAGATACCTTACAGATACTCCGTTATGATGGACACGTCATCTCAGAAGTGGTTCAAGTCAACTATAGATGGCACGTTATAACAGCCGTACTTGAGAGCCGCGATCATGACATATGGTTTACCGTAGGAACTCAGGAAGGTGTTTTCAAGGGAGGATGTGTCGGAAGATTCAATGAGAAAACAGGGATAGAGTTTTATGAGGTTGAAAATGGGCTTCCTCATAATACCGCTGAAGATATTATCGAGGATAGAAACGGCAACTTATGGATCGCCACAGTTGGAGGAGCAAGCAAATTCGATGGGAAGAAGTTCCACAATTTTGGTGTTGAAAATGGACTTCCTAACAATCATGTGCAGTGCATCTACGAAGACCGCGAAGGTGATCTCTGGTTCGGTACAGAAGGGGGTGTTGCAAGGTATAATGGACATATTTTCCAGACTATCGACTCTGATTTAATCGGATCTACCTCTCAGATTACGGAGGGCAGCAATGGGATTTTCTGGTTTGCGACTATAAATGGTCTTGTCAGATACGTCCCAAGCCATATTCCTCCCCGTTTACGTTTAGGGCAAGTGATTGCGGACCGAATATACCGGGCGGAGGAAGAAATAACGATTTATGACTCGGTCAAGCAGCTAATATTCGAGTTCAGAGGAATGAGCTTTCGCACCCCTCTCAGGAACATGCTCTATACTTATCGTCTGAGTGGTTACGAGGATAACTGGCAGAAACCAACGAGAGAAATACGTGCCTATTACCAGGATCTTTCTCCTGGTGAATACGTCTTCCAGGTAAGAGCGATCGACCGAGACCTTAATTTTTCTGAAGTAGTCGAGAAAAAACTGAAAGTTGTTCCTGACCTAAGAGACCAGAAGATCATCGAATTAGAAGAACTCGTGAGAGAGCGCACTCAAGACTTGGAAAAAACTCACCGGCGATTACAAGAAGCTCAAGCTCAGATCATCAATGAACTCGAAGAAGAACTCCAAACCGCCCACGACATGCAAATGGGTTTGATGCCCACCGAATCTCCAATTATCAAAGGTTTTGATATATCAGGGCGATGTATTCCAGCTAACCATGTTGGAGGAGATTTCTTTCAGTACTTCCAAATCTCAGATGACCGAATAGCAATCTCGTTGGCTGATGTCACAGGCCACGCCATGGAAGCAGCTGTTCCAGTAATGATGTTCAGTGGAGTGTTAGAGAGTGAGATCAAGCATGGAGAGAGCTTGGCTGACCTTTTTCCCAGCCTGAACCAGACGCTCCATAAAACCTTGGACAAGCGTACTTTTGTCTGTTTCGCGATGGGGGAGTTGGATACTGCCACCAGGAAGTTCCGATTCTCGAACGGTGGATGTCCATACCCCTACCATTTCAAGGCCTCTACTGGCCAAATCTCCGAACTCCAGGTCGACGCGTATCCTCTGGGAGTACGTGCGGAAGCAACTTATCCGGTAATTGAGGCACAGTTGGCACCTGGGGACCGGGTTATTTTCTGCTCCGATGGGATAATTGAAGCGGAAAATTCTCAGGAAGAGATGTTCGGATTCGAGAGAACGGCGGAAACCATCAGGAAGGGGTGTCAGGATGACTTGTCAGCGCCCCAACTTCTTGACTACCTGATAAATGAGGTGAAGACCTTTACTGGCGAGGCATCGCAGGGAGATGATATGACGGTCGTGGTGTTGAAGGTCGAGGTTTGAGGAGGAGGAAATGAGCAATGTGACTGTCGTGATGCTGAGAAAAGGATGGGATTTGCCCCGTAATCAATGCGAAGGTCATTCTTAGATTCGGCAACCGCTGCCAAAAGCGCGTTTCCTGGTGGTGCCTCGACGCAGTCGGTCGAGTATCGTTATCGCGATCTGTTAGACAGGCGTTAGATAGAACGAAAAAACGGACAGAAGGCCGAGAATGCTAACTCTCGTAACTCCTTCTGTCCGTTTAATTTAGAATGGTGGAGCTGAGGGGAATCGAACCCCTGACCTCTTGAATGCCATTCAAGCGCTCTCCCAACTGAGCTACAGCCCCACGAAGGACTAAAAATTAAACTACGATGCCGCTTCCGTCAAGTCCACAAATGGAAGGTTCACGGCCCGTTGACGACGATGCCCAGCTGCAGCTCGTCGATCGAATATTCGTCCCTTTCGGTGGAGCTGGGCCCGATGGAAAAGAGGATGACCTGTATGCGGACCTTCGTGCCAGCGGCGAAGGTGGGGCTCGTGCGCAAAGTGAGGGTGCCCAGAAGACCGTCTCCCTCGACCTGCTGGGGGCCGAAGATGGCAGCACCGGTCTCGAGCTGGTTCGCCACGGGGATATCGATGCCCGGAACAAAAAACGGATCGATCGAGGTGAAGCGGGAGGCGGATAGATCGAGGGCTTCGATCGGCTCGACCTGCAGTTTGAGGCGAAACTGCTTGACCTGGCTCATGCCGGTGGCGCGAAAGGTGATGGGTACTTCCTGGCCGGCGCCTATGGCAGACCAATCGTCTTCATCGATAAAGATGCTGGCGATATAGCGGCCGGCGACCTGGGCTTCGAGCTGGAGCTCGGTTTTGTCCGGGTTGGGTAGAGGTCGTATCGGCACGGAGAGCGCGGGGTTTTCCCGGTCTTTCAGAGAATCGTTCTCGCAGCTGAGGAGAAGGAGAGGAAGAAACAGAAGAGATAGATAACGGGTCATGGTTGAGCCTCGTAGAATGGCGTCGATGTGGATCGGCAACGGCTTCAGAACATAGCGCGATTCGTTCTGTTCTACAAGATGGGGATATGATGGTGTGGGGGAAGATGCGTATATTCTTCGACCATGGAGAACCCGTATGGAGGAAGAGAATGAAGACGATTGTTCTGGAGGAACCGGGAAGGCTGCAGCGGACGGAGACCGAGCCGCCGACAGGGCCGGGAGAGGGCGAGGTGATAGTGCGGGTGCGGCAGGTGGGAATCTGCGGCACCGACCTGCACGCCTTCGAGGGGACGCAGCCGTTTTTTTCGTATCCGCGAATCCTGGGTCACGAGTTGGGGGTGGAAGTGGTGGAGGTGGGCAAAGGGGTGGTCGACGTCGGACCCGGCGACCGGGCGGCGGTGGAGCCGTATCTGGAGTGCGGCGAATGTCAGGCCTGCCGGCGGGGACGGAGCAACTGCTGCGACCGCCTGAAGCTGATCGGAGTGCACGTGGACGGAGGGATGCGGGAATTGATCCGGGTACCGGCGGAAAAGCTGCACATCTCGCAGAGCCTGGAACTGGAGCAGCTGGCGCTGGTGGAGATGCTGGCGATCGGGTCACACGCGGTGCAGCGGTCCGGCCTGATGGAGGGGGAGACGGCGCTGGTGGTCGGAGCCGGGCCGATCGGCCTGGCGGTGATCGAATTCGCCCGGCTGGCCGGAGCGCGGGTGCTGGCGATGGAGTTGGACGAGCACCGGCAGAAGCTGTGCAGGGAGGGATTCGGGGTGGAGTGCGTCGGGGGCGGGGAGGAGGGACTGGCCGCGGTGCGGGAGGTGCTGGGCGGAGAGCTGCCCACGGTGGTCTTCGAGGCGACGGGGAGCCCGGCGGCGATGGAGACCGCCTTCGGATACGTGGCGCAGGCCGGCCGGCTGGTACTGGTGGGATTCGTGCAGGCGGACATCCGCTTCCACGACCCGGAATTTCACCGCCGCGAGATGACCTTGTTGAGCAGCCGCAACGCGCTGAAGGAGGACTTCGCGCGCATCCTGCCGCTGCTGGAAGGGGGACAGATCGACGCGCAGGCGTGGATTACGCACCGGGCGGGATACGGGGATGTGATCGAACGGTTTTCGACCTGGCTCGATCCGCAGGAGCGGGCGCTGAAGGTGGTGCTGGAGATGTAATTTTTAAAGTGACCATTTGTATAGGTATTTTTATATTACTTCAATAATATATAAAACAATATCTTAGGATGAGATTGTTGAATTTTTGTAGATTACATAATATTTAAAAATTAAATATGCTGACGAAAACATAAAATCGTTTGAGATAACTTTTGTGGACTTACCAGGCGAGGTGCAGACTCAAAAGGACGCCGTCCGCCCGTGGAATCAGGCTCACCACTTCCTCGCCAGCGGCGAAATCGGTCAGGTGAGCATCGACATACGCGTCGAGGGCGGAGAAGGTCACCGAGAGGGCGAAATAGAGAACGCGAGTATTGCGGTCGCCGGCCCGATTTTCGACGCGGGTCTGGAGAGTCTTGAGGCGGTTGGAGTCCGGGGTGGGCGCCTGCTTTTCCCTGTCAAGTTCTTTAGAGAGCCGGTTCAGGTCGCGCTGAGTGGAGATTGCCCAGCCCAGGATGCCGGTCGAAGTGGCCGCGGAGAGCAGACCTTTGAACGGCTTGTGATTGTAAAGCTGGCCCCAGCCGGGCAGGAAAGCGGAGCGGATCAGAGCGGAGCGGGGGGAAGGAAGAGTCAGGCTATCGGCATCGACTGCTTCAGCAGCTATAGCGACGGCATCGACCGCTGTCGGTGCTGCGGCACCGGCCAGACAGGGAATGATCAGCAGGAGCGGGAGGAGGGAGCGGCTGAGGAGGGACACGGACGGTCAGGCCGGCGGCGCGCCGAATCGGTCGCCGGGTGCGATCTGATAGCCGCGAACAAAGGCGATTCCCTCCATCGATTTCTTGCCCGCCGGCTGGACCTCGCTCAGCTCCAGACCGCCCTCTCCGGTGGCAATTACCAGACCCTGGCGCGGGTCGGCGACGAGCACGCAGCCCGGCTCGGATCTGTCCAGGTCGGCGTCCAGATCGGTTTCGCACAGCCGGGCGCGGTGGATCTTCAGCGGTTTTCCATTCCACTCGGTGAAGGCACCGGGCACCGGGTTGGTGCCGCGAATCCGATTGCGGATGGCGGCGGCGGGCTGGTTCCAGTCGATGTGACCATCCTCCCGGGTGAGCTTGGGGGCACGGCTGACGCAGGCGTCGTCCTGCGGCAACGGCTCGATATTGCCGGCTTCCAGGCGATCGATGGTTTCGAGCATCATATCCGCCCCCTGCTCGCGCAGACGGGCGTCCAATTCGCCGGCGGTTTCGTCCGGGTCGATGGCCACGCGGCGTTGCAAGAGGAGATCGCCGGCATCGACGCGCGGGTTGAGGCGGAAGGTAGTGATGCCGGTCTCGGTCTCGCCGTTGATCACCGCCCAGATGATCGGCGCGGCGCCGCGGTAGGCGGGCAGCAGTGAAGGATGCAGGTTTACCGAGCCGAGAGGTGGAATGCGCAGGAGGCGACGCGGCAGGATGGAAAAGGCGACGACCGCGAAGAGATCGGGGCGAAGCGCTTGCAACTGGTCGGCAAATTCGGGCTCTTTGATAGAAGCGGGCTGCATCACCTCGAGCCCCAGTTCCAAAGCGATGCTCTTGACCGGGGGCGAGGCTGGCTGGCGACCTCGCCCCTGCGGCCGATCCGGATTGGTGACAACGGCCAGAATCTGGTGGTCGCTGGCGGCCAGGCGCCGCAGGGTGGGCACGGCGAACTGGGGAGTGCCCATGAAAATCAGCCTCATACGCTAGCCGTCGCCTACTTCTTTTCTTCTTCTTTGTTCTTGACCCGCGAAACAGCGGCGCGCGAGACTTCGATCTTGACGTTGTCGGCGATCTTGACGACGATAATGTCGTCCTTGATGTTGGCGATAGAACCGTGGATGCCGCCGCTGGTGACGATCTGGTCGCCCTTCTCCAACTCGTCGATCATTTTCTGCTGGTTCTTCTGCTTCTTCATCTGCGGCCGGAGGATCAGCAGATAGAGAACCAGGAACATCAGCGCGAAGGGGAGCAGGGAGGCGATCGGGTTGGCGGAGCCTCCGTCGGGCCCGGTGCCCATAGCGTGGGCTGAGTCGATAAAGTCGAACAAGATGCAATCCTTTCTCAAACGGATGAAACGCAATCGGTTGCAAACCAAGGTAACAATCTAATAAAAATTCGGCTGCTGTGAAGACGGGGCCGGGTTTTATCTCTGCCGGCGAGGTAGAGGTGCGCGGATTTCAGCCGGAAAAGATGGCCGGCGCACGGCTGTGGACAGTGCGGATTATCGGCGGTAATTTATAAATATCAAATATATACAGAACTTTGGAATCTCTTTCTCTGGAAGCGGCGGTCGCTGTCGGATGTCGGGGCGGCGGTGGGGCGCAAAGAGAGGGAGGTTTCGCTATTGGGGGAGGAGCGAGCGATGAAAGTGCTGATGATCCTGGGGAGTCGCAATCCGCAAGGCCAGACGGCCAGAGCGGTAGATGCTTTTTGCGAGGGGGCAGAGGGTGGAGGGAGCGCAGTGGAGCGACTGTTCCTGCCCGGGCTGGAGATGGAGCGCTGTCGGCAGTGCGAGGACAGCGGCTGGGGCATCTGCCGGACGGAGGGGAAGTGCGTCATAGAGGACGATTTCGCCGGACTGG
>Ga0209249_1003012_pt1 | contig 12626 bp, 9 predicted proteins | sample SaaInlV_200m_DNA_4_FD_184653 | JGI IMG/M metagenome (GOLD analysis project Ga0209249, IMG submission 184653) | Marine microbial communities from expanding oxygen minimum zones in the Saanich Inlet - SI037_S3LV_200m_DNA (SPAdes) (version 2) | ecosystem: Environmental > Aquatic > Marine >...
ATGCCGTAAGCGGTCTGCCCGATGAGACGGAGCGGAAGCGGGTCGTGGCCAAGATGCGGGACGTGGCGGACGCCTTGGAGAACACGAACTGGCGCTGTCCGTGTGACGGTGCCTTCACCGGCGAATTCCGGGGTGATTTCAAGCACGGGCAACCATTCAGAGATTGCACACATTACCTGTTCATACTGCGGGCCATGTACGATGTGACAGGCGAGGCCGTGTGGCTCGAACGCTATGAGCGGGACATCGAGGAGTACCATGCCGACACGGGCCGGTCACGTCTCGAGATCTGTGCGGAGGGGTATCCGGCGGACTTCGGGGAGCTTCCGAACCTCGAGCCGAACGCGTTCTGGATCTATGTTGGCGCACAGGGAGGGCTGGCCAAACTGGCAGCGCTGGAGAGGGACGAGCGCATCCTGGCCTATTACCGAAGGGGTCTGGAAAGCAACGCATCCCGAGTTCTGCCGTTCATCGATGCCCACCGGGATTTCGACAACCAGGCGACAGACGGTTTTGCCTATGCCAGGTGGAGGGACGGTTACGCATGGGAACCGCAGCAGACGCAACAGGATGCAGAGAGGGTGGCGTCGTCCGGGAAGCGGGAGATCCTGGGCGACCGCAAGAGCTACGAACGCCGCACCATGACCGCACCCTTGTCGGCGGCAGCGATCGCCGCGCTCGGGGGCAGCGGCACCATCGGCCGGGATGCCATTGAGCGCGCGATCACTCACTACGACTACACCACAATCAACCTGTGCGAGTTCTTCTTTGCCGAATGCGCCTACTATGCCCTGCCACATTCCGCCGCGCAGCACGGCGGCTCTTCAGGAGAGACGTGACTATGGATCTGACATTCATCGGGACGGGAGCCGCCGACTGGCCGCGAGACGTTCTCTTCGACCGTGAAGCGCTGAGCCAGGGGCGACACCGCGGCTTTACCACAACGCTCCTGGGGCAAAACGTCCTGATTGACTGTGGGCCGCGCGCCGTTGAGGAGATGCACGTGTTTGGCATTGATGTCCCCGCGATCGACCATGTACTGATCACGCACAGTCACGGCGATCACCTTTGCCCTGATGCCATAGCCGAACTGGCGGCGAGCCGAACCGGACGAGCTCTGTCGATCCACGGCGATGTGGAAGCTCTGAACACGCTCAAGGGGATCGCAGGTGTGGATCTTCACGCGCTTTGTCCAGGCGTCGCTGTTGGCGTGGTGGGCCTCACTGTCCTGCCGTTGCGTGCCAATCACCCGCTCCCGAACCCAGCCGAAGTTCCCCTGCATTACCTGATCGATGATGGAACGAAACGTCTGCTTTATGCCACCGACGGTGCCTGGCTACCTCCTCAGACGTTCTACCAGATCCGTGAGTGCGTCCTCGATGCAATCGTCTGGGACGCCACCATCGGCGAATCGCGGGGAGATTGGCGGGTCTTCGAACACAACTCTCTGCCCATGCTCCGGCTGATGGCAGAGACGCTTCGCCGGAATGGCTGCCTCCCCCCGGAAGCTACCGTGTTCCTGACCCATCTAGCCAGGACACTCCATGACGATCACAGCAGCATCGTCGCGACTTACGCCCGAGACGGGTTCACCGTTGCGCACGACGGGATGCAAGCCACGGTTTAGGGCCAATGCCATTGATTCAGGGCACGGTCGTCCGGGACGCCGACCCTTCAGGAGCGTTTCCGAGGGCGTCTGGCTATCACGGCCGCATCCCCCCCGTCGCTCGTAGGAGCCATGGTCGTCCCTCTCTGTAGACGAGACAGCCCTGTTCAGCGGAATAGCCCTGGGGATTCATAGAGCCTCCAGGTCGATATCGAACCGCGTGTATTCTCCCGCCGCACTCTCGACCTGCAGCCGTCCGCCGTGATCCTGGATAATCCCATGGGCTATCGCCAAGCCGAGTCCCGTTCCCTGACCTTTGGCTTTGGTGGTGAAGAAGGGGTCGAAGATGCGCTGACGGACCTGGTCCGGAATCCCGTTGCCGTGATCCTCGACGCTTGTGCGTACCCACGTCTTTCCGTCGTCCTCAATGACCCGGGCAGAGACGTTGATGATCTTGTCCGGATCGTGTCCTGCGTAGCGCTCGTTCAACGCGTCCCGGGCGTTGGTCAGCAGGTTCATGAGCACCTGTTGGATCTGCTGGCTCCGGCAGCGGACTTGGGGCAGGGCTTCCGGAACGTCAATGTTCAACGTGATCTGGTCGTGACGCATGACAGTGCGGATCAAGGATGACGTCCCATCCACGATGTCGGCCAGGCGCGCCGGGCTGTGGCCCTGCTCGCCCTGTCGAGCGAACTGCAGCAGGCTCTTCACGATCGTAGCGACGCGTTCCGTCTCGTGGATGATCTCTTCTGCGAACTCCTTTAGAACTTCACCTTTGCTGTCAAGCCCGTCCTTGATTAGCTGTGCATAGTTCATGATGCCGTTGATCGGGTTATTGATCTCGTGCGCAACCCCTCCGGCCAGCGTGCCGATGGACTCGAGCTTCTGAGACTGCTGGAGCTGAGCTTCCATTGCCCGGCGGTGCTCTTCAGCCTGCTTGCGCTTGGTGATGTCACAGATGAATCCTTCCAGGACGGCCGTGCCGCTGCTGTCCGCAGCGACGCCCTGTCCCTGCTCCCACGCCCAGTGTTCCGCCCCACACTTGTCGCGGAGGCGGTACTCGATGACAAAGGGCTCTCCCTGGTCTATGGCTTCCTGGACGGTGTCCCACACCATCTGACGGTCTTCCGGATGGATGAGGTCGCCGTAAGCGGGCTCCTTCTCACTCGTCAGTTCTTCTGGAGTGTATCCGGTCAGATCCCCGCCCCCCTTACTCACGAACTCCATGGGCCAATTGCGTCTGTTTCCGCAACGGTACGCCATGCCTGGGAGGTTCTCCATCAGGGTAGTCAGTCGGCGTTCGCTTTCGCGCAGTGCTTCCCGCGTGTTCTTGCGGGTGCACGCGATGCCGATGCTGTGCCCGACCTCCTCGAAGAACTGAATCAGGTCGATCGTGAAGCGGTCCTTCTGGCGGTCGTTGAACTGCAACAGGCCGATCGTTTCGCCACCGGCGCGCAACGGGATCAGCGCCACGGATTCGTATCCAGCGGAGTTGCAGCGATTGCGTGCCTGCCCTTGCAGATCCAGTTCTCCGACCTCCGCCAGCAACAGGCTTGTGCTGTTCGTCCAGAAGCTCCCTTCTTCCGTGAAGCAAGGCAGCGTCGGGTCGGTTCGGCCCTGAATGACGTTGCCGCACAAGCATTCCAGGCACGTGTTCCCAGCGCTGTCACGGATGACCTCTCCCGCCTCGTCCCGGGCACACAGGTGTCGCTCTTGGGCCACGAACTCCTCGGAGAACCCATTCCACTCATAGTAGGGGAAATCCTCGTTTTCCCGAAGGCGAAGACCGACAGCGTCGAGTCCGGTGAAGTCCTTGATGCCGACCAGCAGGTCACGCAAGAGGTTCTGCCAGTCGTTTGGGCGGTTCAGTGTGGCCAGGACCTGAGCCTCCAGCGCCCGGCGTGCCTCAGCCTGCTTGCGCTCCGTGATGTCACGCGCGAAGGCGCAGTTGCGTTCCTCGTCTCCAGAGGTCTGGCAACTCAGGGAGACTTCGACTGGGAACTCTCGTCCATCCTTGGTGCGGTGCACCGTCTCGACCACCATGCTGCCTTCCTGCCTGAGCTCCTTCCAGTGCTGTTGCCAAGCCTCCTTGGGGAAGTTTGGATCGATGTCGTGCACGGTCATGTTCAGCAACTCGTCGCGTGAATACCCCAGGGAGCGGCAAGCCGTGTCGTTCACGTACAGGAATCGCGCGTCAGGGCCCATCCAGTAGTAAACGGCTTCCACGTTTGCCCACACTTGGGATAGGTAGTCCTCAGGGAGCATGAGGAACTGGTCGACGTCCCCGGCCCCCTGATCATCGCCGTGGCTGTCAACCATCGCCCTTGTCCTCCGCCCGTTCTGTCCTCCATCTGTTTCATCGCACCCGTGCTGCATAAGTCGGACTATGCGGGCCAGTTCAGCATCCAGATTGTCCTTGGTGACGTAAGCACAGGCGCCCGCCTCGATTGCAGCGGCTTGGTGCGCGGGGGCATCGGAGAACGTACAGATCACGACATGCGTACGTGGGGCCATCGCCTTGATGCGTCGCGTCGCTTCGAGGCCATTCATGCCCGGCATGTTGATGTCCATGAGGACCAACTGCGGGGCATCTGTTCGCACGATGTGGAGGGCCTCTTCTCCGCCTTCGGCGACGCGGATGTCACACGCTGGAAGGGCCTCTGACAGCAGTTCACGCAAGCAGTTTCGTGTGACATCGTGGTCGTCGACAATGAGGACTGATGGGATTGGGTCATGTCCTGGGTTCATCGGTGTGCTTGCCTCCGATAGTGTCTCGTAGAGCCGATGTCATCTTGTCGGTCCTCCCCGGTCATCCCACGTCCGTGGCCCCCCTCCTTTGGCACTGGTCCTTCCTCGTGGTGCGGTTTCCCTGTCCGTTGCTCATCGCTCCCCTCCTGGCCGCATCGGACCGCCTCGCGCACTTTGCGCCGCAGCCGATCCCCCAGGTCCTCAAGTTCTGCTTGGCCCAAGCCGATGGTCTTCTCGATTGCGCCGACCGCCCCGGCTCCCAAGGCCCGTTCCACATCTCGCTCATCGGCAGCTGTCCAGTCCCCATGCACTGCAACGATGGGGCAGGGGCATTCGGCCATGATTCGGCGCGTGGCTTCGATGCCGTCCATCTCGGGCATGTGCAGGTCCATGGTAATCACATCCACCTCGATCTCGCAGGCCTGCCTGACGGCCTCGAACCCGTCGCATGCCGTTCCCACGACGGATATTCCAGGGTCGGCGGCGAGCATGTCTGCCAGGATCTCTCTCGCCAACGAGCAATCATCAACAACCAAAGCCCGGATCATGTCCTGTCCTTTCGTCCTGCCGTCTCGCGGTTGGAGGTGCTATTGCAGGGAACGTGCCAAAGCAAAGCGGAGGAGGGAGAGCATGCCCCGTCGCGGGGGTGTAGTAGACTGCAAGGCAAGGGAATGCGGCGCGCTTGGCGGCGGGATGGGAACCCAGCGGCCGAGCGGGCCGACGGGTGCAGTCGGACGTAGACGTCAGGCCGGTCTGACGGGGGTGTCAGAGGGAGGAGAGCAGGCGGTAGAGGTGGCGCTCGCTGATTTCGAGGACCTTGGCCGCTTCCCGCTTGCTCCCGCCCACACTCCGCAGAACGGCCTGGATGTGGCGCGCCTCGGCGACTGCCAGTGAGACTTGAACGCCAGCTGGCGGTTTGGCCCGAGGCAAACCGAGATGGTCAGCAGAGATCTCCTCAGCACTCGCCATGCGTGCAGAAAACGCGGCACGCTCAATGGCGTGGCTCAGCTCCCGGACATTCCCCGGCCACGCGTGGTGACTGAGAGCATCGCGTGCTTCCTTCGAGAGTGCCAGCTCAGTGCCTGCCTTGCGATTCTGACTGTGCAGAACCGACTCCGCCACGGCAAGGACATCGTCGGGCCGCTCGCGTAGCGGAGGCACGGTAAGCTGATAGACATTCAGGCGATGATAGAGATCTTCGCGGAACGTTCCGTTCTCCACATCGGCCGTCAGGTCGTGGTTAGTCGCAGCCAGAATGCGCACGTCGACGGGGTGTTCCGTGCGGCCCCCAATCCGCCGGTACACGCCGTTTTCCAGGACTCGCAGCAAGCGGGATTGGGCCTGCTCGGGCATGTCGCCGATTTCGTCCAGAAGCAGCGTTCCCCGGTCCGCGACCGCGATCATTCCTGGTCTGGTCTCATCCGCTCCCGTGAACGCGCCTTTCTCGTGGCCAAAAAGCTCGGAATCAACGAGATGGTCGGGGATGGCTGCGCAGTTCAAGACGGTCATGGGAAGGTCGCACCGTGTGCTGTTGGCGTGGATGTAGTTGGCCACCACTTCTTTGCCTGTGCCCGTTTCGCCCTGGATCAGCACCGTGAAGTCCGTTTGGCCGAGGTGTTCCGATTCTGCCAGAATTCTGCGCATGGCCGGGGACTTCGCAACAATCCTGCCAGCCAGCCGGAGCCGGCCCCGGCGTTGGGCTTCACGGTAGGCCCGGTTCTCACGCGCCAACGACACGTTCGCCAGCGCTCGTCGAATGACTGCTTCGAGCTCTGCGAGCCTGGTCGGTTTGGAGACGTACTCGAACGCGCCTCTGCGCATGGCATCGACGGCCGTCTCGATCGAACCTTGGCCAGTCATGATCACAACTTGGATGAAAGGGTCGACCTCCTTAACCGACTCAAGAAACTCGATGCCGCCGGCTCCCGGCATCACCATATCGACGGCAGCAACGTCAATCGACTGTGTCCTCGCCACCGTCATGCCCGAATCGGCATCGGGCGCCTGGAGAACCTGGTAGCCTCTCGATTGCAGGTACTCCGCGACGTTCTCGCGGAAGCTCTCCTCGTCATCGACAACCAGCACTGTCCCCTTGCTTCTACGCATGGTCATCTGCTCCGCCCAGTTGCTGCAACGCGGCACGCAATTCGCGCTCGACACGCATCCGTTTCGCGAGCTCCAGCTCGAGCAGACGGTTCGTTTCCTCAAGCTGCTTCATCTTGTCTTCCAGCTTACGCACGAGCACCTCGTTGTATTGCCTGAGCTGCTCCTCCTCTCCTTCGATCGGGGCTTGCGTCGCCTTCAGGCTCCCGCTCGTGCACTGCCCGATCACCTCATTCAGCATCTTGATGAAGGCCTCGGGCTCCGCCGGTTTGACCATGAATCGCTCCGCACCCAGGCTCAAGGCGAGCTCCTGGTCTTTGGGTTCTGTATAGGTCGCCGTGTAAAAGATGAAGGGGATTCCCCTCAACGCGGGGTCCTTTTTCCACTCGCGGCACAGGGCGAATCCATCCATTCCCGGCATGAGGATGTCGCTGATGATGATTCCGGGGGGGGCTCTGCGTGCCAGCTCGAGGGCCTGGACGCCGTCGACCGCCGAAATCACCTCGTGTCCGTGCCCCTGCAGAAGCATCTCCAGGAAGTACCGGTTCTCTTCCCTGTCGTCAACGATGAGTAGTCTCATTCCGTGCCTCCGCCATTGCCGGCATCCCCAGGGGCAAGGAACCGTATGATCTCAGCTGCGAACGTGTCGGGATTGATGGGCTTCTCAATGTAACCGTTGCAACCCGCTTCGATCGTGCGTTCACGGTCGCCGACCATGGCGTATGACGTGACCGCGACGATGGGCACGCGTGACAACGCGGCGCAGCGGCGCAACTCACGGGCGACAGCGTAGCCGTCCATGACCGGTATCTGAATGTCCAGGAGGATCAAGTCGGGTGCGGTCTTCTGTGCGGCCTCTATTCCCTCGCGCCCATCGCGGGCTTGCAGCACGTCGTACCCCTTGCACTCAAGAATGAACGTCATGAGGTACATGTTCTGCTCGTTGTCTTCGATAATCAGGATTTTCGCTTTCACTCACCTGTCTCTTGTCGTCGTTCGGGGATCGTGAGGGCGAACGTGCTCCCGACTCCCAACTTACTTTCGACCTCAATCCCGCCGCCCAGCGCTCCCGCCAGCTTCCTGCAAATTGCGAGTCCTAGTCCTGTGCCTTCGTGCCGGCGATCCAAGCCGGTATCCACCTGCCGGAACGGCTCGAACACTCCCGGCAGGTCCTCGGGTCGGATCCCGATTCCGGTATCCGAGATACGCGTCACAATCTGCCCACGGACCGCCTCGCATTCAATCCGCACCTCGCCCTTGTCTGTGAACTTGATCGCGTTATTCAGCAGGTTCAGCAGGATCTGCTCAACGCGGCGCTTGTCACTGAACACGGCGCCAACATGCGAAGACACGTCCACCAGGAGCGTCAGCCCCTTGCCTTCTGCCAGCGGTCCCACGCCATTCACGACGGCCATGACCGTCTCGGGCATATCGAACTGCTCAGGAACGACCTCCAGTTGCCCGGCCTCGATCTTCGAGATGTCCAGGACATCGTTGATGAGTTCCAGCAGGTGTCGGGCGCTGTTCTTAACCATGCCAAGTTGCTTCGCCTGTTCCTCATTGAACGGGCCTGCCAGGCCTTGCAGAAGAATCCCCGTGAAACCGATGACCGAGTTGAGGGGGGTGCGCAACTCGTGGGACATCGTGGCCAGAAACGCTGACTTCAGCCGGTCTGATTCCTCCGCCCGATTCTTGGCGATGGCGAGGTCGGCCGTTCGCTTTGCCACCCGGTCCTCCAGTTCAGCCGCATGGCTCTGCACTTGTTCGTGGAGAAGCGCGTTGCGCAACGCGATGCTGATCTCAATGGACAGGGCTTCGAGGAATGTGTCTTGGGCCGCGAAGTCCCGTATCTGGACGGAGCCGAGACCGAGAACGCCGACGACCTCGCTGCCGCCGTGAAGAGGCAGGGCGGCGTACGACCTCAGTCCGGCCTCTTTGCACTCGGACCACGTACACCGCGCGTCAGTGAGAATGTCGCCGGAGTAGACCGGCTTCCGCTCGCCTGCTGCGATCCCGCACAGGCACTCGCCCACGCAGTGGACTGGGGTCTCGTCATGCAGGAATTCGGATCCGGCCGGTGCCGAGCCCTGCAGCACGAGGGACTCGCCCTCGCGCAGGAACAGAAACGCGATGTCGGGTGAGACGGATCTGACCACCTCTTCCAACGTCGCCTCGATGACCTGCTTGACCGATAGGCTGGCACTGACCCGACGTCCCAACTCGTTCAGGCCCGCCAGTTCCTGGGTGCGCTGTTGCATCGAGGCCTCCAACGTCTGGCGACCGGTCACCATCCGGTTGAAAGCCTGCACCATGTCCGCGATGTCCCGGCTGCCCGTGGGCAACGCGATCTCGCCTCTGCTCTTCCCGCTCCCGAAATCCTGCATATATTCCGCCATCTGTCCCAAGGGCCGGGCGAACCGGCGGCTGGTGAGGAGGCCCGTGACTCCCCCGATGACGGCAATGCCGAAGGCCAGGCTGAGGATCAGGCCCTGGGTCCGGCGAATGCGTTTGAACATGGAGGTCTGATCGATCCCGATGTGGATACGGGCCTGCATCCCGCCGATCAGCGGAGACGTGACTTCCAGCAGGGGACCGTCCGCGGTCGAGAACCGAGTGAGGCGGGGAGAGAGGCCCTGGACAGGCTCGTTGAGCCGGGCAGCCAGGGCTCGCGGAAAGCCTCCTTCGAAGGTGTGGGCATAGAGTCCTCCTCTGGAATCGACCACATAGATGTATGCCACGTCCTCCATCTGTCCAGCGGCGTCACGTATTATCCCCCGTACAGCGAGAGGCTTGTCTCTGACCATGCTGTCGGCGATGTGGTCGGCGAGCATTCTGGACAGCAGTGTGGCATTTGACTCGATGCCGTCCTCCATCACGGCCTGAACGACCCGGGTCGACAGCAGTGACAGGGAGGCGCTCAGCAGCGTGACGATGGCGAAGATGAGGAGGACGATTCTGGTGTGCAGCCTCATGGGGTCTCCCCTCCTTCTGGCTCGCAGAGAAACCCGAGCCTCCGGGCCCACTTCCGCAAGTTCTCGTAGTCCTTATCTTGGGATTCGGTGAAGCCGCCGGGCATCTCTGTCTTGTGCCAATCGTAGAGGCTGGCCGCGTCTCTGCCCTGCGGATCGAAGGCGATGAGAGCCCGCTTGACCGTGGCCAGCACCTCGGAGGATACGCCCGGACTCGCGACAATGCCGCTGGACGGGTAGTACCCCGATATGTGCAGCACGCGAACCAGCCCGGCCTTCGCCAGCTCCAGCCCCATTGTGTCCTGGATCCCACCGGCGTCAGAACGGCTCCCCAGTACGGCATCGGCGCAGCCATGGTGCGAACCAGTGTACCCGTACGCTGACAAGGCGTCCAGCCTGATTCCGTGCTGCAACAGGACGATGCGGGGGATCAGGTGGGCCTGCGTCGATGTCTTGCTGCCGAACGCAAAGCGCTTCCCAGCCAGTTCTTCGACGCTGTGGATGGGGCTGTCCGGCGGCACAATGATCACCGATCGGTATTCAGCCCGCCCCGTCTCGCCGATCCCGCGGACAACCGGGACGACCCCGAATCGCTCACGCGCAATGATGTAGGATCCGGCTCCCAGAGCGGCGAACTGCACCTTGTTCTCCCCCAAGGCCTGCAGGGCCGTCGAGCTGTCTGGCATAAAGCTCAGCTCAAACTTCTGTCCGGTTGCCTTGGAGAGGTAACGCAGAAGCGGCAGATACTGGCGCGCATCCTCAACCGGCGTGTGTCGCAAGTCAAAGCTGAACCGCAACAACCCGGGGTCTTCCTCGTGGGTGAGCTGCTGAAGCTCGTCGGTGCTGATCCGGTCCGAGAGATCGATCTCGATTCGTCTGGTGCCATAGTCGCAGCCGCCCGAGAGGACGGCCGTGAAGGCCAAGGTGGCAAGCACCAACCCATACCTGCGTAATGGCATTCGGTCCGCCTTACGAAGCAGAGAAACCGCCGCGTCGCCAGCGACAGACCCCGGGCCCCACCCCATGTGCCGAGCTTTCGTCCATACTCCGGAGGTATGCTCAGTCATTATCCTCTTCCTCTCGCCTTGCACGCGGCAACCAGACTCGGAACAGACTGCCGACATTCTCGACGCTTTCGCACGTAAGCCTGCCTCCCGAGAACTCAACGATTTGCCGGGAAATGTGCAGACCCAGTCCTCTCCCACCGCCGCGCTTGCTGGTGAAGAACGGCTCGAAAATCAACGGCAGATCGCTCGGTGCAATTCCCGTACCGGTGTCGCCCACCGCGATGGTTACGCCATTTTCGCTCACGTCGCAGCCAAGGAGAACCACCCCATCCTCATCCGTAGCCTCGACGGCGTTGCGCAGCAGGTTTGCGAGTATCCGGTCCAATTGGCCCGGGATGGCTCGGATACAGCAATCTCGTAGGGAGCCGCACGCGCATCCGTCTCGGACGTGACGGAAGTCGGTACTGATGTCGGTGAACTCGAACAATCCCGCGGCGCAGCGAATCCTCCCATTTGGCACACCCGATTCGTCGCGGAGGGCAGTGAGACAGCTGTCAATGATGTCGCCGACATGGATGTCAACCGCTTCGCCGATGTCCTTGCGCGCAAAACCGCGAACACTCTCGATAATGCCCTTACATCGTTCCACGCCGTCCGCGATGCGGCCGAGGTGCTTGTCGACCGATGCATCCTCCCGCGCTGCGCCGACCAACCGCTCTGTCAGCAGCTCTGCGGAGGACGCAACACTCGCCAGCGGATTGTTGATCTCGTGGGCGATCCCTGCAGACACACGCCCGATTGTAGCGGATCTTTCCGTCTGAAAGAGCCGCTCCCGGGCTGCCCGAAGCTCCTCCTCAGCCTGCTTGCGCTCGGTGACGTCCACACTCATGCCCACGTAACCCATGACCTCCCCGGTCTGGTCCAGCATGGGTGCTGCGTATCCATCGACCCACCGGACGGTACCGGATGGGTGACGGAAACGGTACTCCTGACGCCAGATTCCCTTGCTCTGTACCATGGTGTCCCACGTTACCGCGACGCGGTCGCAGTCGTCAGGATGCAGGCCCGCGACCCAACCGGAGCCGAACGCATCGGTTGCGGACATTCCACTGACCATGCACCAGGCCTCGTTCACGAACGTGCGCTGTCCTGCAGCATCGGTCATGTACATCCCCATCGGTGCATGCTGTGCCATGGTCCGGAACCGCGCCTCGCTCTCCTGGAGTTGCTGCACTATGCGCTTGCGCTCGGTGATGTCGTGCACTGTCACAGAGGCTTGGTAGGGGGCAGATTCCCCTTCACGGAACTCAGGTATGGCGTTGATGGAAACCCACGCGTAATCCTGCCGCTTCGGGTTGAACACTCCCGCCACAACCCCACGGACCGGTTTGCCGGTACGGAGCGCCCGCACTGAGGGATGTTCGTCGCCGGGCAATTCCGTGCCGTCCTCACGAATCACGCGCCATTCGGGGTTCATGGACGTGCGTCCCAGGAACTCGTCACGGGTCAAACCGAAGATGTCGAGAAGCGCCGCGTTGCAGTCGGTGAGCACCCCATCGGCGCGTTGGTAGAACGCTCCTTGGGCCATGTGCTCGAACAGGTACCGGTACTTGGCCTCACTCTCCCGTAGCGCGTTTCCCGCCCGTATGCGTTCCGTAACGTCGCTCACAACGTGCACGGCGCCGGCGAGTTCACCGTCGGGCGTGAGTAGAGGATCAACCGTGATCTCGAGCCAGTTCTCCCCGCGTGTCAGTACCATGGACTCGCGCTGCAGCGTCTCCCGCATCCGCACCACCGGACACTCATCGATCGGGCCGGACGTGCCGTGCACGATCTCCCAGCACTTCCTGCCTACCATCTGGTCGACGGGGACACCGAACAGCTCGCCCATCGCCCGGTTGCAGCGCACGAGGTGCGCGTCTTTGTCGATGAGGGCGATGCCGTCGTTGGCTGCATCAAACGTCGACTGCCATTCGCGTGCAGCCCGGGTCAACTCATCTTCCGCCCGTTTCCGCTCAGCAATGTCCCGCACGAACGACCACATGCCGCTCGGGTTGCCGTCGTCGTCTCTGATGAGATAGGATTGGATCTCGACCGGGAACAGCGTCCCGTCCTTCCGGCGGTACTCTTTCTCGTAGAGGTCGCAGTACCCCGTCTTGAGCATCCGCTCGAGTCCCGCTTCGTCACTGGCTT
>Ga0209249_1003016_pt1 | contig 12613 bp, 9 predicted proteins | sample SaaInlV_200m_DNA_4_FD_184653 | JGI IMG/M metagenome (GOLD analysis project Ga0209249, IMG submission 184653) | Marine microbial communities from expanding oxygen minimum zones in the Saanich Inlet - SI037_S3LV_200m_DNA (SPAdes) (version 2) | ecosystem: Environmental > Aquatic > Marine >...
TTAGAACCATTGAGGGGATATTATGTTTATTCTTCCTCTGCTAAAAGTTTAACTTTTTTGGGAACTCCAATTGTTTCAGAATATTCATTAATGGATAATACTTGGAATTTGATTGCAGTAAATAATACTACAAGTGGTCAAGGGGTTTCAGTAACAATTGAGAATGGTGAGTTTGTTTATGATTCAGTTACATCATTTAATCCAGGATTTTATTATTGGGTAACTACCGAGGATTTAATGTTTACGCCACCATTTTACAATGGATCATCTTTAGAAACATTTGGCGAATGGTTTAGATGGTTATTTAGTTATTAAGAAAAGGAAGATTTAATTATATAGATTCAATTTTTAGTTAACTTTAATAGTTTCTTTTAATTCTCTTTTTTATGAAGTTTGCACATTTGGCAGATTGTCACATAGGTGGGTGGTCTGATCTTAAATTAAAAGAGTTGAATATGAAAGTTTTTTCTAAAAGTATTCAAGAATGTATTAATAGGGATGTAGATTTTGTTTTAATTGCTGGAGATTTATTTAATACTGCCTTACCTTCAATTGATCTGATTAAAGAAACTGTTTTACATTTGAAAAAGTTGAAAGATAGTGAGATTCCTTGTTATATTATACCTGGAAGTCATGATTATTCTCCATCTGGAAAGACTATGCTTGATGTTTTTGAAAATGCAGGTTTAGTTATCAATGTTGTAAAATTTAATGATAATAAATTAGAATTTACTGAAGATAAGTCTGGCGTAAAAATTACAGGTTTATTCGGTAAGAAAGCTGGATTAGAAAAAGGATATTATGAATTGTTAGATAGAAATAATTTAGAGAATGAGGCTGGAAAAAAAATATTCATGTTTCACACTACTTTGACAGAATTCAAACCTGAACATTTGGCTATGATTTCCTCCGAACCTGCAGCTATTTTACCTAAGGGTTTTGATTATTATGCTGGAGGGCATCCCCATTATATTTTTAATGAAATTAAGGAACCATATGGTAGGATAGTTTATCCTGGTGCTTTGTTTCCTAATAATTTTGGTGAATTAGAAAGATTTGAACATGGTGGTTTTTGGATAAATTCATTTGAAGATTCCGAGTATGTGCCCATTAAATTGAAATCTGTTAAAAAGTATAATATTGATCTTAGTGGCAAAGATTCCAATCAAGTTAAGGATTATATTTTAGATAAAGTTGAGAATATTGATGATTGCATTGTATTGTTAAGATTAGTGGGGGTTTTGGAAAGTGGGAGATTATCTGATATTGATTTTAAAGGATTGTTTGATTCTTTAAATTCTGCATTTGTTGTTTTAAAAAATACTTCTGCTTTAAAAATTAAAGAGTTCGAAGAATTAGAAATTGAGGATAATGTTGAAGAAGAGATGGTTAAAAAAAATACTTCGAGTGTGGAATTGTTTAATTCTTTGTTAGAATCTTTAGATAAAGAGAAGTTAGATGGTGAGAAGAATTCAGATTTTGAATTGAGAGTTTTAAAAGATAGTCTGGGGGTTATTGGGCTATGAGAATCAAAAGTATAACTTTGGAAAATATTAGAAGTTATGGTAATAAAAAAATAAATTTCCCTGAAGGGAGCACATTATTGAGTGGAAATATTGGTTCTGGTAAGACTTCTCTATTATTAGCTATTGATTTTGTTTTATTTGGTTTGAGAAAAGGTAATCTTTCTGGTAATGGCCTATTAAGAAAGGGAAAGGATGAAGGTTTTGTTGAATTAAATTTTGAAATTAATGAAAAAGATATTATTATCCGAAGAAATTTAAAAAAATCTAAAGACAAAATCAATCAAATATCTGGTTTCTTTTCTGTTAATTCAAAAAAGGAAGAACTTAGCCCAGTAGAATTAAAACAAAGGGTTTTAGAGTTGTTTAATTATCCTACGGAATCTTTGACTAAATCTAAATCTTTAATATTCAATTATACTATATATACTCCCCAGGAAGAGATGAAGAATATTTTGTTAAATAAACCTGAAGATAGATTAAATATTCTAAGGAGAGTTTTCGGTATTGACAAATATAAACGAGTTTTAGAGAATTCTAAAATATTAATATCTAAATTAAAAGAAAGAAAGAAAGAGTTCAATCTATTGAGTTCAGATTTAGAAAGATTAACTAATGAAAAAGAATTAAAGAGTTTAAGAATTAAAGAGATTGGCGAAGGATTGGGCAATTCTAAGGAAAAGTTAATCAAAGTTAGGTTAGAATTAGATAATAAAAGAAAAAATGTTGAATTGTTAGAAGAAAAAACAAAGAAAAGAGATGAAATAAAGAGGGATTTAGAACTTTTTGATTATAAATTGGGAAATTTTGTTAATCAAAGATCAAACAATAAAAGATCTGTTGAAAATTTAATTTCGGAAATAAATGAATTAGAAAAGGAATTAAAGAATAATAAAATTTCAGATTCTGAATTATTTAATAAAAAAATTTCAGACACTGAAGAAAGTATTGGAAGGATAGAGCTTGAAACTAGGGAAATTAGTAAAAAAATTGGAGAATTTGAGTTTGTAATAAGGAATTCTAATAAATTAAAGGAGGACATAACTGGTTTGAATTCTTGCCCAGTATGTAAACAAAATGTGAGTAATGACCATAAACATAATATCGAATATCTTGAAAATTTAAAGTTAAAAGATGCTAATGAGTTAATTAATGAATATAAATCTGAGGAAATTAAAAATTTTGAATTAATTAATGAATTAAAAAATAAATTAAATGAGTTAAGGAAAGAAAAAAATAAAATTGAAGTTATAAAATTAAAAAAAGAGAATTTAGAAAATAAGAGGGCATATTTAGAAAATTTAAATTTAGAACAAGATAAAATGAAAAAGGATATTGGTGAAATAAATTCTCAAAAAATTGGTTTAAATCAAATAATAGAAAAATTACCCGATGTTTCTGAAATTTATAATGTGTTGAAATTAGAGTTAAATGAAATTAGTGAAATTGAAAAAAGATGCAATTCAGATATTTTGGTAAATGAGCGAGAAATGAAATTAATTAATGAAAGAATTTTAGAATTGAATTTAGATATAAAGAAGAAGTTCGAATTTAAAGAAAAAATTGTCAAATATTCGGAAAAAATAAGTTTCATTGAAGGAGAGTTTAGTTCTTTGGTTTCGTTAATGGAAAAACAATTTATGAAAAAAGTTCATTCTGATTTCGATGCATTGTTCAAGGATTGGTTTACAGTATTAGTTGAAAATGAGGATTTAGAAATTAGTTTAAGTTATGATTTTAGTCCCAAAATTTTGCAAAATGGTTATGATATTGGTTATGATCATTTATCGGGAGGTGAAAGGACTGCTGCTGCATTGGCATATAGGTTGGCTTTAAATCAAATTATTAATACTTTGATGTCTGATATAAATACTAAAGATTTATTGATATTGGATGAACCTACAGATGGTTTTTCAGCTGAACAAGTTGATAAATTGCGAATGATTTTGGATGATTTGGCAATTAAACAAGTGATTATTGTCAGCCATGATCCTAAAATTGAAAGTTTTGTTGATAATGTTATAAGATTTGAAAAGATTAATGGTGTTTCTGAAATTGCTTGAATGAAAAGGTTTGTTTTTTGACCGATAGATATATATATATGTAAAATTATCATTTCTTTTATAATATCAAAGGAGAGTGATAATAAATGAATAATAAAATAATTGGAATTGCGATTGGAGTTTTAATTTTAGGAGTAGTTATTTTTTCTGGAATGAATAATCCTGAGATGAGTCCTTCTATGTTAAATGTTAGAGATAAAATAAAAAGTACTGGATTGACTAATCCTGAAACGATCCCTCTTGATCAAGTTACAATCGATGGTAATGAATGCGCTGGGGGTACTAGTCATGGTGGAAATGTGCTAAATTGTCCTGGACTGTGCATATCTGCAACTTGCGAACATGGTTGGGGTCAAAATGGTGGCAATTGGGAATGCGGTAGTGATGCTTCTATTGGTTCAGGAGGTTGCTAAATCTTTTTTTTCTTTTCTTAATATCCATTATATATTTTTTAATTATGTAATTAACAAAATTGCCAAGTTATTTTTCAGAAATTTTTTGCATTTTAATTGCATCATTGTATGTGTCCGGGGCTTCACAAATTACTGTACAATTTAATTTTTTTAATTCTTTCAATAACTCTTTTGTTTCTTTTATATCAATGGGAATATGGTTTCTTTCCCCTTTTGGACCATAATTTATTCCTGAATAATGGCAATGTATATGTTTGAAGGATTTCAGTTTTTCAATTATTTCTTTCAAATTTAATATTCCTTGATTTCTTGCTTTCAAATGTGCAAAGTCTATACAAAATGAACATTTTGTATCCTTTACTAATTTCAGCGTTTCATCTAAATCTCCAAAAACATTTATTTTCCCGGTTGTTTCTGGTGCAAGTTTTATTTTCCATTTTTTTTCTTTCAATGTTTTTTGTAAATCTAGCATTTCATTTTTTATATTTTCATAAGTATCTTCTTTCGAATCTTTCCCATAATATCCTGGATGAAAAACCAAATGTGTTGCATGGAGATATTCACCTATCTGGCAGGCATCTAAAATCCGTTCTTTACTTTTTTTTATTTTTATTTCTTCCGAAGCGTTCAAATTAATATAATATGAACCATGGATTGATAATTTAATGTCTAATTTTTTTGCAATTTTGCCAATTCTTATTGCATCATCTTTTTTCAAATATGTGTTATGGGTGAATGCTACTTCGGCAGCCCCCAGATTATTCTTATTTAAAAATTCTAAATTGGATTCAGCTTCTTTTGCTCCGCCTATGCCTGATGGCCCTATGATCATATTGATTATTTAGACCATTTGTTTATATTCTTTCCGATAAATTTAAATATGTATTGTTGTTTTAGTATGTTATGAAAAGGGGAATTTTGTTATTTGTATTGTTGTTTATTGTACCGTTTGTAAATGCAGTCCCAACTTTTAATTTATTTGATGGTAATGTTTATTGTGGTGCAGATGTGCAGACAGGTTATTCTGTTTATGCTAATGCGCATAATGGGGCAGATTCTTTTAATGAAACTGGTGGTGTTTCTACTGCTGGCGAATATTTTTTAATTGTTGGCGCTGATAATACATATAATGTTTCTTTCTATGTGGAGGGGGTTCTAATACAAACAATTCCTTATAATGAATCCTTGATTAATATTAATAATGATTTAGTTTTAGCTGATGATCATGCTTTATGTGATTCTGAGCCTGATGATGATCCTGGAAATCCGGACAGTCCTGGAAACCCTAGTGGTGATGATCCTGCCGATGCCGGGTCAGTAAATGATACTATTGTAAATGACACTGAAGAGTCAAGTGGGGATGTGTGGTCCCAAACTGTTGATGGTATTTCAATAAATATTACTGAACATACTGGAGAAGTTATTGGATTTGGGGGAGATTATGATTTAGTTATTGACAACAATTCTTATGCATTTAGCATTTATGCAGTTAATTCTGAGAATGTAAAAATATGGATTGATGATTCAGAGTACGTTGTTTCAAATGGTTTAAATCGGGAACTAAGTGTTGGGAATTCAATTGTTTTGGCAACCTATTTAGATTTTAAAAATGATTTTGCTAAGCTGTCTTTTCAGAGTGCAGGGACAAGGGCCACTGCAGCCAATGCAGGTGTCATCCCAATTTTCTATTTAATATTTGGTTCAATTATATTTTTAGTTGGAATTTTCTTTTTGATAAGGAAATTGTCGGCAAATGGGCCAAAATTTAAAAAGCCAAGTTTAAAAAAAGATGATTCGGGAGATGAAGGGTTATTGGCTGGCCCAAAAAAATAATAATGAAGTTTAAAAAAGTCTTTGTGTTAATGTTTTTAGTTATTTTTGTATCATCAAGTTTTGTTAGTGCAGAGGATTTTTCTGATAGAAATTTTATTCAAAAAATATTGGATTTCTTTTTTGATGTGAATGATAAAAGTCCATTGTTGGCACCCGGCGGGCAAATTCTTGAATTGCAAATTACTAATTCTCCAAAAGTAACATTGGGATATCCTAGGTGGAAAATGCATATGGGTCAATCTGGTAATATTTGGGTATTGAACACAGATGATCGTGATCAGTTATTTTTATCTAATGATTATGGAGTTACATGGGATGGATTATTCGATTCATTGTCGGAGGGCTGGGATGTTGAAAATGCTGCTGAAATTGATTATGGCATGAATTATCATGCATCTTTTGCGGGAGATTCAGTGGGCAATGTGTTTGTTACTTACCCTGTAGATTCCTCAAATGAGATTTATTATAATAAAATTAATGCACCTGCAAATTCTGATACAGATATTGAAAGTCAAATTTTTGTTATAGATCATCCTACAAATAATATGAGATCAAATGTTGTTACTTCTGCTAATGAAGTTTTTATTATTACTCGAGCCGATAATGATATTAGTGAAAATGTTAAATATTTTAGATATACAAAAGATACTGATACTTTAATTGAAAGTGGATTTGTTTCTAATACTGGTTTTGATAATGTTAGAATTGGCGCCACATTATATAATGGTGTTCCATTGGTTGTTTTATTTTATATGGGTGATGATCCTGGAAAAGAAAAATTAAAATACTTTTTATGGGATGGTGCAAATTTTTTTGAAAATTCTGATAGTTTAATTTGGAGTGTTGGTGATTTTTCATGTGACATAAGTATTTCAGATGATAGGACAAGGGAATATTCTTTTGTTACTCAAGGAAATAATTTGCATGTTGTTTGGAGTTGTACTGAACAAGAAATAAAACATGCTTGGAAAGAAATTGGCGTTGGATCTATTTGGAATTATGATAGTGTTGTTTCAGGCCAAACTGAAATGGAAAGTGGTGGGAAAAGATTTATTCCAATTTTAAGTAATAGGGGTGATGATGTTTTTGCATTTTATACTTTGCATCATTCTGGCGTTCAAGAAGATTCAGATATTTATTATAAAAAGTTTAGTTCACAGGCATGGGGTCAAGAGGTTCAAATTTCTTTCGATGGCAATTATAATCGATTGCCAAATACTGCGCCAGATGTGTATGGTGATGATATTCCTGTTATGTGGATGAGCGGAACTAGTACCCCTTATTCGGTTAATTTACAAATGATTAATGATCCTGCTTCTGCAGGTCCAACTTGTACTGATTCCGATTCCGATAATTATTATTTAGAAAGTATTGGTTGTGATTCAGAACCTGGATTTTTAGGACATAATGATTGTGATGATGGGGATATTGATAGATGGCAATTATATGATACTTATTTAGATGGAGATTCAGATTCTCATGGGGATATAAATTCCGGTATTATTCCATTATGTTCTGGATCTATGATGCAATTATCGCAAGATTTGGGTTTTTATAACTTATCTAATACAAATGGTGATTGTGAGGATGACGATGCTAATGTTTATCCTACAAATCAAGAAATTTGCGATGGGATTGACCAGGATTGTAGTTTAGATCCAATTGATGGGGCAATTTGTGAATGTTTAATTGATATAGATTGTAATGATTACAATTTGTGCACAATTAATAACTGTTCAAATTTGGGTGTTGTTAGTTTTTGTCAGATAAATAATGGGCCTGAAGGAGTTTCATGTGGTTCAAATGGTGAAATTTGTCAAGAAGGTATTTGTATTGAGGCAATTATTCTTGACTGCACGGATGTAGATGGGGATGGTTATGTACTTGAAAGTTCTGATTGTGATACTTCTGGAATCGGACATTTTACTGGATATAATGATTGCGATGATAATGATAATTCTATTAATCCTGGTGTTGATGAAATATGTGATGGCCTAGATAATGATTGTAATGGTCTAACTGGAGATGGTTTAGATGAAGATTGGTTTGGACAATCAACTTCTTGCGGGGTTGGGGTTTGTGAAAATAATGGAATTTTAGATTGTGTTTCAGGAGTTCAGGTTGATTCTTGTATTGATTTACCTTCCCAGGGTGCAGATGATAATTGTAATGGTATTGATGAAAATTGCGATGGAACTGCAGATGATAATTATGTTTCTTTTTCAATTTCCTGTGGTGTCGGAGAATGTTCAAGTACTGGTTCATTATTTTGTGTTAATGCTTCAGTAGTTGATTCTTGTGTTCCTGGTAAACCTGTTGCTGAAATATGTGATGGTTTAGATAATGATTGTAATAGTGAAAATGATAATGATTTAGTTGCACCTCTTAATCCTTTACAGGATGGAGTTTGTGTAGGAAGTGTTCAAATTTGTAATGGACTTTTTGGTTGGGCTGAAGATTATAGTTTAGTTACAGGATATGAAAGTCTTATTGAGTTAACTTGTGATGATGTACTTAACAATGATTGTGATTTAAGTACAGATTGTGCAGATGAAGATTGTGGTACTGATCCAGCATGTATTGTTGTTCCGCCGGCTCAAGATACATATGTATTAGATCTAAAAACTGGTTGGAATTATATTTCCATTCCATTAATTAATTTGGCTGAAGATGGAATAAGTAAATTCAATTCTTCAATTATTTTAAGTTATTCAAATGGATGGAATTTGAATTATGAAGAAATTATCAAACAAATTGGAACAATAGAACCTTTGAGAGGATATATTATTTATTCTGAATTTGATCAAAGTATATTATTTAATGGAACTTTAAATGAAACTTTTGCATATCCATTACTCGAAAATTGGAATTTAGTTGGTAGTTCATTAGAAAATTATTCTTTTGATGGAAACCAAATATTTAATCAAAGTTCTAGTATAACTTTCTTAGATGTTGTTCCTGGTAATGCTTATTGGGTATATATTGGAAGTGAACCTCAAATGGCTCCCCCCTCAATGGGATTTTGGGAAAGATTATTGAGATCTTTTGGATTTTAGATAGGAATATTTATATATCTTAATTCTTGTTTCTATTATATGAAAAAAAATGGGATTTTCACAGTTTTGATATTAGTTTTATTATTTGTTTCTTTTAGTTATTTTATTGGTTCTGTCGCCGTTAAAAATCATTATTTAATCACTGGCATGATTACTGGTTCTGCATCTCAGGATTTGGATTGCCCAGTAGGGGTTTGCGATGGTTCCGGGGAAGATACTTGCGGGAATGGAAATGTTGGGCCAGATGAAGATTGTGATGGAAGTAATTTAAATTTTAAATCTTGCATGTCCCTGGGATATGATTTTGGGAGCCTGGATTGTTTTGCAGATTGCAGTTTTGATAGGTCTGGTTGTTCCTATAATTCCGAAGAAGAAGATAATTGCGGAAATGGGATTTGTGAGAGTTTTGAAACCTGTGGGAGTTGCGTGGAAGATTGTGTTTGGAAAACTAGCGATTGTGGAGATAATGGGATTTGTTATTTAAATCGAGGATATGGCCTCTGCATGCCCATATGTGAATTTAATAGTGTTTCTGTTTGTGTTTGTGGCGAACAATGGAATAATCCTTTTGGGATGATTCTGAATGAATTTGGGCCAAATCTAAATACGGGATGTAGTGATGAAAATTGCCGTGGAGAAGTTGCTTATTGTTATGTTTTTCCTGATGATTCCCCTTTGCCAAAGCCAAGTAGTTTGGGCTCTAATGTTTGTAGGGATGGTTCTTCCCCAGGGGAATGTTCATTAACTAAACCGTTATATTGCAATAGTCGAAAAAAATTAGTTTATGATTGCTCTGCATGTGGTTGCAGTGCAGGATATTATTGTGCTGAAAATGGTATTTGTTTGATGGATGAAAATGTTCCTGAATCTAATGAAAGTGTGGCCCCATTATGGTGGCAATTAGAGAATGAATATAATTTACTTGAAGGAAATGAAAGAATTAATGATTTAATTAGGAAAGGGATTGATGAGGATATTTTATTATCTAGTAGTTCAACAGTTAGCGATGTTGTTAAAATAAAAAATTTACAAAATAAAGTTGGATTATCGAAAGAAGTTATTTCTTCTGCAGATGAACGTATTATGCGATCACAAGAAATGCTAGTTTCTGATGATGCTAGAATAATCGATGATTTATTTGAAATTTCTGTTGGAGATGTGGTTGGTGGAAGAGTGCTTCGTGGCGTTATTGAATCTGCATCGAATTCTCGAGAGGAAGTTCCGTTATTTTCTCCAGAAGATATTATGGAAGTTTCTTGTGTTGATGTTATTGGTGGAAGTTGTTTGGGTGAATCGGATTGTTGTTTAGAATTAGTTTGTAATGCGGGAATTTGTGTTGATAATATTGAAGTTGAAAGTGTTAATATTCCAGTAGATGGAATTTTTGTCGAAACTGGTTATGGATTATCTAATTTAGTTGAAGTTAGCGGTAGAAGTATTGAAAGTATTACTGAATATGAAACACATCCTTCTTTTGTAGAAAGTTTATTTATTCCAGATAGTGTAAATTTTGGATTTTATGATATTGAAGTGAGTGAAGAGGGAGATGGATTTTTGGAATTTGAGGTTCAAAATGATTTACTTGTTCTGAATCAAATTGTGGCCATTGGATTATATCGGTTAACTTCAGATGGATGGGAATCTTTGGATCTGGTAGATATTAAGTATGATTATAAAAAAACTGTTTTCAGGTTTGAGACTCCAGGATTTTCATATTTTACTTTGAGGGGAATAAAAGAGGGAATTTCTTTTGAGAGTCTAACTTCTGAAAAGGAAGGTTTGTGGGCGGTTTATCGAAGATCCTTCACTCCTGGTTTTGCTTTAATTGAATTCTTTTTTGGAAGGGAAGATACTTTGATTTTTGGAATTTTGAATGATAAACCATTACTTGATCTTGGAATTGGAAGCGGTTTTTAGGGTAAATCTTTTAAAGTTCTATTTTAATTTAATTTTATGTTTAATATTGTTCCTAGCAAAGAAGAGAAGAAGAAGTTAAAGAAAATTGTTTCTAATTTTTTAGATTCTTTCAAAGATGAAAAGGATGTTGAGTTCTTTGTAGGTGGATCTTATGCAAAAGATACTTGGTTGCCAGGAAATCGTGATGTAGATATATTTGTAAAATTCAATTATAAATTGTATAAGGATCAGGATATTTCTTCTGTGCTTTACGTTATTCTACGTAAGAAGTTTAAAGATGTTACAGTGGTTCATGGCTCTAGAGATTATTTTCATATTGTAGTTAATGATATCATATTTGAAGTTGTACCTGTTTTGGATATTAAGAAAACTTCAGAAGCAATGAATGTTATGGATGTTTCACCATTGCATGTTAAATATATAAAAAAGAAACTCAAGAAAAAAGATGATGTTCGTAAATTGAAGTTTTTACTCAAAGCAAACCACTTGTATGGTGCGGAGAGTTATTTGCAGGGATTTTCAGGGTATGTTTCTGAAATCTTGGTCTCACATTATAGTTCTTTTGATAAGGTGATTAAAGCGTTCTCTTCTGCAGGGGATTCATTGTTTTTAGATCCTGCAAAACATTATAGTTCTTCCAAAATTGCTTTGAAATCTTTGAATAGGAGTAAATTGGGCTCTTTTGTTTTAATTGATCCTGTACAGTCTGATCGTAATGCTGCGGCAGGTGTTTCTTTAATTAAACTCAAAAAATTTGTAAGATTGTGTAAAGATTATGATGGATCTGATAAGTGGTTTGAGTTGAAAGAAGTGGATGTTGGTAAGTTGAAGGATTACCTCGTTCTTGCAGTTAAACCATTAGAAGGTAAAAGAGATATTTCTTTGGCTAAAATGCGTGCATTACTTGATCGCATTGTTCGAGAGTTTAATTATAATGGTTTCAAAGTTAAGGATTATGGATGGGATGATTCACATTATTGGTTCAAGGTTGGTTCCCTTAGTAAAACTGTTAGACATTATGGACCCTCCTCGGAGTTTGCTGAACATGTCAAGGTTTTCAAATCTAAGTATGGTCGAAAAGTCAAAGTTAGTAAGAATAAGGTTTATGTTGATCTGAATAGGGAATTTTCAGACCCTTCTAAGTTTTTGAAATCTTTAATTAAGAAAAAGTTTGTTTTTGAGAAAGTTGAGAAGGTAAAGTTTAAATAATTTAATTTATCATGAATCCTTTTATGATAGTTTCAGCTTTGGTATTAATTAGTTAATCATTTTTTATGAAAGCGCATTTATTTGTGGAATCATTTCATTGTTTCTGCGTTTTTTAAAATTGCTACCTGGTTTTTATTTATCTTTTTCCCCTATATCTTCTTACCTGGGTTTTCATTAATCCTTCGCTTTTTATTCTTCCTTTGCTAATTGTGCTCTTTGGTTGGCTTCTTTCGTGGATTCCTTCATTGCCTTTTTTCGGTATTAATTCTAAATTTTTTGGAGTATTATTTTGTTCATCACCATCTTTATAATTGATGACATATTTGCTAAATGGCAATGGATATTTTGCCCTGTTTTTTAAATATATTTTTGTGTATGCTACTAAATTTACCATTTATTTGTTTTTGGTTATTTGTTTATAAATTGATGGTTATAGTTTTAATCCAGTAAATGAATATATTATTGCCTTTGGCTCTTCGATAAACCAATAATTTAATTCTGTTTCAAGTTTTGTATCATGATCCCCATGCCCATCATAAATGTGATAGAGTTCATGTTTTATCATTTTTCTGTTTGCGAGTAATCCTCCGATGAAAATA
>Ga0209249_1003018_pt1 | contig 12610 bp, 14 predicted proteins | sample SaaInlV_200m_DNA_4_FD_184653 | JGI IMG/M metagenome (GOLD analysis project Ga0209249, IMG submission 184653) | Marine microbial communities from expanding oxygen minimum zones in the Saanich Inlet - SI037_S3LV_200m_DNA (SPAdes) (version 2) | ecosystem: Environmental > Aquatic > Marine >...
ATGCCTTGCTTGCCACTTACCTCACGGCCGTTAAGGCTTATTGTTATCGGCTGCACATTTACTCCTTTTATCAACAATGCAGCAATTCATCGCTTTGTTGAATTAGTACTAGCAACATCACCGCTGTTTGTCAGACAAGCGTCTCTTTGGCAAACTAACTGTTTCTATAATAAGGTATAAAAGGAGCGGTAGCATAGGGATATTCATCCTATAACACAGTATTTAATCGCCCGGTTTTAATAGATTCGAATACCGGGTAAAAGGATTGGTTATCCCAGAATCGTGAATACCGCTACAAAAACTTTGGGGTCCTAAAGCGCCCCCTACCTGAACTATATTGCACAAAGCAACCGCCACCAACTCTACTTTCTCCTGCATCTGCATAAACTGCCATTATCAGATTGATGGCTTATCGAAGTTTACTGAAGCTCTTCCGTAGCAAACCAGCCTTTTTTTAGACCATATATAACAGCTTCTGTTCTTGAAGCCACGCCAAGCTTGCTGCAAATATCCTTCATAGAGCTTTCTACCTCGTGTTCGCCTATCATCATTTGGCTTGCTATTTCCTGATTATGAATTCCAGCAGCTGCCATCTTGAGTATCTTCACCTCGTCCGTGCCCAAAGGACCATACTGTTGTCCATCGCTTGCCACAGTCAGGTTCGATTGAAATCGTTTATTGACCTTGCTGCTTATGGCCGGGTCAAGTACGGCATCACCCTTGCTGACAGCCTCAACCGCGCGAACCAACTCATCTCCTGTTACCGATTTGAGTAGGTAACCTGCAACTCCCATATCTAAGAGACCGAAAACATACTCATCATCATCATAGGAGCTAAGTATTAGTACAGCAGTCGCGGGAAAAAGTGATTTGATTTGCCTTGTAGCTTCAAAGCCATTGAGCTTGGGCATAGCTATATCCATAACAACCACGTCCGGCTTTTTAGAAGAGGTCAACTCCACCGCCTGCTCCCCATCATCCGCCTCTCCCACAACAGTGAATTTGCCCTCTTGCTCTAAAAGACGACGGATTCCCTGCCGCATATCATCATGATCATCTGCAATTAAAACCGTGGTGCTTGTCACCAAGTTACCCCCACAGAACACCCTATATGAAACGATCATGACACTCAAGCGTATTTTCACGTATTGCAATATGGAGCAAAAAGGTGTTTATACATACCATATTGAAAAATAGTCACGATGAGAATGAATGTAAAAAACTGTATGGGTATTGTTGGAATTTGATGGAATGCGGCTATATGCAAACAGGGGATTATGATCAGTCAGGAATTTCAACAGATATTGTAGTACCTATGCCAACTGCCGACTGTACATTTAATTCACCGCGCATTAGCAACACGCGCTCTGAAATACCTGCCAAACCAAGTTGCCCACCACGAGGGAGATCTGTAACCGATTCAGGTAGATCAAAACCACAACCATCATCGGTAATGCAGAATGAGGTCTTACCATCAAGTGATTCGATTTTCACTTTGGCAGTGGTTGCATGTGCATGCCTGCCGATATTGCTTAAGGCCTCCTGAATAATACGGAATATCAGTATTTCCGATTCAGGCGGCAAGCGCCGTTCCCCACCAAAAATCTCAAACTCAATGGGTAAACCATAATGCTCTGAAGCTTTATTAACCAGCGACCTGAGTGCCGCAAACAATCCCAGATAATCTAGTAACGAAGGTCTCAGGTCTTGACTAAACCGCTGTACCTCGGTTAGACCTGCATTTAACTGCTCATGAAGATCCTTTAGAAATGACAGATCATCTTTGGTCAAAGAAGCGTTTTTGCGAATAAAGTTATCCAGTTTTCTGGACAGCCCCCCCAGAACCTGCACCGTATCGTCATGCAGTTCACGAGAAATCCGTTTTCTTTCTTCCTCCTGCGCCATCACCGCCTGTCTAATATAAAAATGCTGATTCTCCTGCATCTTACGTACTACTAATAAATCTCGCTCCTTCTGCTCTTTCATATCTATCTGTATCTTACGAAAAAGGCAGAATAAAAAGCCCAGAGCTGTAACCAATAAAACCTCAAACAAGGTATCAAGGGTCTCTTGTGAAGGAAAAACGCGTGGTAGCATACTACAAAACGAGATAACTGAAAGAAGCATGCCCGTTCTTATCCCGATAGTAATGGCACCATAGGCAATTGGAACCAGATAAAAAATTCGCTCAACGGTATGGCGTTCAAAACCTATCAGCCGCCAGGGTAAAAGATTATCCGAGATATTGAGGCTATCTGAATATTGAGGTATTGTGGCCCCAACAATTATCAGAAATGCCAGCCACAATTGCCACCGCTTTATCCACTCTAAAAACTCAGCTTTTGTAGCCGTGATTCTAAGGTCTTTTACAAAGTTTACAACTCGGATCATTGTTCAGCAATCTCGTCTAATGCAAACCAGCCCTTTTTCAATCCATATATAACTGCCTCGGTACGAGAACCAACCCCAAGTTTATTAAATATACTCCGCATATGACCCTCAACGGTGCGTTTGCTTATTATCACACTCTCGGCAATATCTTGATTGCTCATTCCCCTAGCCGCCAACCTTATAATGCCAATCTCTCTCTTACTGAGTATTTCTTCAATCTCTTCCGGTGCTTTCACATCGCCAGCATGACGGAAGCGGTTAATCAGCTTTTTAGCAATACTGGGATGAATGGTAGGCTCTCCCTTATTTGCAGACTCCACCGCCCTTACCAGTTCATCACCACTGGCAGTTTTAAGCAAATATCCCGCTACACCAGCATCAAGAAGCGCAAAAACGTACTCATCATCATCATAGGCACTTAAGATAAGAATAGCTGTGGTGGGACAGTGCTGCTTGATAATCCGGGCAGCCTCAACTCCATTCAGGTTGGGCATTGATATATCCATAATTACAACGTCCGGGCTCTTTTCCATGGCCATCTGGACCGCCTGCTCCCCATCACCCGCCTCTCCAACAACGGTATAATGGCCCTCTTCCTCCAAAAGACGCCTAATGCCCTGTCTTGTTATTACGTGATCCTCAGCAAGTAAAACCTTGATGCGCACGATCAATACCTCCACACTGCTTTATAACAATGCCTATATATAACACTTGCAGTATATAACAACTATGCATTGGAAATCAAAAAACATGGATTTACGATTGATGTGCAAGATAATCATCAATCAATACAAAGCTATCTTTCAAGGCATTCTTGATATTATCAATAAGGCCACTGCAGTAAGGAATAATATGACCTCCGACAGATCCATCCCCTGTCGTGTCACGCAATATAAATGTGAAATCCAGTAACTGTCTATCTATACTTCGAGCTGAAACCCTGGGATACTGACCGAACCTATCATGAGATATTATTACAGCTGGGTCCATCAAATCCTTATACCATCCCTGATTGAGCTGCTTATTTAAATAAAACATCAGTTTATACAAGAATGAATTCTTCTGCAGATCATCGCTTGCTTTCATAAAAGCAACGATCTCGCGAAGACCGACGTTATCATGCTGGACCAACAATCCATCGGTTTTCTCCAGGACAAGCACGCAGCCAATAAGTTCGGACAGATTATCAATGGAATTGCGCAAACTTATCAGTAAATGCTCATAGTCCATCGCAAGGTGCAGGCTGTCAAGAATCTCTCTTCTATCAAGCTGCTTCTTATATTCAATCACGTGGTGGCTCAGACTTTTAAACCGCTCTTCGGCAAACAAACATTTTTGACATGCTGTACGCAGATGACCGGCACACGCCTCTCCATCATCTCCATCCATTACCACCATAATACGTTCCCAGAGAGCATCTACAACATCACGAAACTGCTGATCCATGAAAACCCGCCTATATAACTGTTTGTAAAGCAACTATACTATCACCGTAAGCACCATGCAACTAAAGTAGCAAGAAGTGACTTATTATTATGTTGTTTGAGACTATTATGATGCATTTCCGGGTAAGGGGTAGTCAATGCCTATGATGTTTGTTATTATGACAACCAACAGCCTATATACTATCTATAAAGCGAGGTAAAGGCGATGCCACAACGAAGAGAATTAATCAAGGGAAGCACCGACCATCTGTTACTCAACCTTCTTGGTCAGCAAAAAATGTATGGCTATCAGATAATCAAAGAGCTTGATAGCCGAAGTGATGGTTACTTCAAGTTCAAAGAGGGCACTCTATACCCTGCCCTACACAGAATGGAAAAGGCAAAGCTGATCAAAGGTGTGTGGGAAATGGCGCCATCGGGACGGCAGCGGCGATATTACCAGATCACTATCAGAGGTCAGGAGCTTCTAGCTCAGGAGAGAAGTCAGTGGCGGGATTTTATCACCGCAATGCGGTTGGTGGTTGGACCAACTAGCGCTTAATGTAACAAGGCAGGTAACTGGTGACATCACAGGTACTTACTAAATACCTAGATAATATAAAAGCAAACCTCAGGCTTGATACGGCAAATGAAAACGCTGTACTGAGCGAGTTGGTGACTCACCTTGAAGACGAATTCGATGACATGTTGGAATCGGGATTAAGTGAAGACGAAGCTGCAGATGCGTGCATAACATCCCTTGGCTCGGTCAAACTGATCGCGGGAAAGATGCACGAAGCACATAGTCAGGGATCTTGGAAGCAGGCAATCATGGCATCCACTCCGCATATTCTTTTCGCCGCGCTTTTCGCACTTAACTGGTGGCAGGGAATAGAGTGGGTATTAGTATCCATGGGTATAGTGCTCGGTATAGCTATAGTGGGCTGGCTGCATAACAAACCGATGTGGCTTTTCCCCTGGCTGGGATATTCAATGGCCCCTGTTCTGGCAGCAGGAATTGCACTGCTTTACCTGCCAACGGTATGGTCATGGATAGCAATTCTCATTTACATACCTCTTGCTTTGTGGCTGGTATTCTCGGTAACTATCAAAACAATAAAGCGAGACTGGCTTTTCAGCGCGTTGTCACTACTACCTGCGCCGGTTGTTGTCGGCTGGTTTTTGGCCGTCGATCAAGCGGGTAGTGGCATACAAATAAGTTCTGATTATATGCGAGACTTCGCTCCGTTGATTGCCCTTAGCTTTCTTGCACTTGCAGGAGTAGCCGCCGCTTTCATCCGCATGAGAAAACGATGGCTTAGAATAACATTAATTGCAGTCTCTCAGTCAATGCTACTTATACTGGTTACCTTCTATGCCAGAGGACAATTGGCTATTCCAGCGTCAGCTATTCTGGCCCTGACAATGACAGGGTTGCTGCTGGGACTATTTATGGTCGATCGCAGGATAAGATACCACAAGAAGAGCTAGTTGAATTACTACATGCGTATTTTTATAATTCATGCTGCTGCCCCTGCTCAACATTTGTACTTAAACACCCGCATATTATGTAAACTATATCCAATATACTGATATTATGTCAACGTGATTATGGGAAAGATGAATGATTGGCACACCTAAAGCGTGGCATCAAAAAAGGCGGTTACCTTATCCATGTATTCTCTGTTATACATTGCATAAGACCTAACGTGAGTAACTCCAGAGGTTATCCACAACTGTTTTTGTGGATGGGAACAGGCTTCATACAATTGAGACGCATGCTCCACCGGAATTGTCTCATCCTGATCACCGTGAATAAAGAAAACAGGCTTATTAAAAGCGGACAGTGATTCGATAGGCTTGATGGACATGAAATTGAAGCGATAAGTCATTCTTGCCAGCAGTACCAGCGGCCTCAGGAATATTTTTGGTAGTCCGGTACGCTTTGTGAACTGCGGAACTATAATATCCTTCATATTAGAAAAACTGCTGTCAGCGACTATTGATGAAATATCGCCGTTTTCGGCAGCGCTCATAATCGCGATTGCCGCTCCTAATGAGAAGCCTAAGACTCCAATCTTGCTGAAACCACGCTGCACAGCATAGTCAAGAGCGCCATGCAAATCCTTTTTTTCATGATGGCCGGCATATCCACTTCTGCCGTCTGATTCCCCATGCCCTCGCAGGTCAAAAGTAAATACATTGAAGCCATGTTGCACAAGAGCAGCCGCTATATTTAGCATACCGATGCTGGGATCGGCCCTGTGTACGTCGACACCATGCACCATTATTATGAGCCGGTCACTGCCTGCAGCAGGCAAAAACCAGCCCTTCAGATCAACGTCATCTTCCCTGCTCAAAAAGGATATATCTTCGTAAGTAAGTCCGAAAGCGGATGGATTTTCCAGAACCGGGGCACGTTTAATAATTACCACTTAGCAACCCCACATCATTTTGATACAATACCAACAGCCGATCAAAAAGCCCGTCATAAATACTGTGTATATTAAACGCATACAACGCCGGTGTTTGCAAGCCTTTATGTAAACCTTCCGGTCATTTGTAACTGAATTGACCAAGATTATGTCATGTTCACCCATTTTAAGAACTTGAAATCATGCTCATGAGCACACATTATGTAATGAGGACGAGTCTTCAGATACTTCTTAATATATGACCTATATCACATACACAATTCCACTGGCCGTTATACTTATTGACAAGGCATGCGCATCAGTACTATTATGGCTGCCAAGTAAGATGCATAAGGGGGAAATGGATATGACAATGCTTCATGATGGGAAACAGTGTTCTTACGAGTGCAGGGACATGGGATTTGACTGTGACTGGTATTGCATTGAGGATGATGAGAATGTGCTGATCGATAAGGTGAAGGCACATGCTGCCGAGGCACATGGTATTAAGAATCCTGCAACTGACAAGATATCGGGGAAGATACGAAAACCAGCCAACCCGGATCTAAAATAAGCATCTACACAAGATAAGAGGGCCGAGCAAAAGATCAGGAGTGTGCTATGTTGGGTGAGGCTCTGTCTGCTTAACCGATAAAAAACAAACCGCTATAAGATAGGAGAGTTGTGAATGACACGTGCTCTCCTATTTTCATTTAACCTATGTAATGATGAATTTTATAGTGGGTATTTCATTTTCATATTGCTCATACAGTTCCAGTATGCTCTCTTTAAAATCAGCCGCTTTAACGGACACTGTAAATTCTTCCCCATAATCACTATCGATATACAAAAATATAGTTGTCACTTCATCTATATCAAGAGCCTCTTCAAGGAACTTCTGTAATCCCGACATTCTGAAATACAAGGGCTCTCCAGAATCAAACCTGGTTATTTCATGACCATTAAAAAACCCGAGTTTAACATTATCACCAATAAACAGTACTTGAGCGTCATTAGTTATTGGATCATCAATCAATTCAAATGGCAGGCAATCAGATCTATCTTTATATTCATCGTAATACAGCTGCCACATGCTCATTCCCATCCTGATGCCTATTCTATTCATCATAGCCATAGTGCTTGTCTTAAACGCCAGTTCATTACGTTCCTGAGGCGTGATATCTGCATTAGCTATTTGGAAAGCCCCGAATGCATATATACTCATGAGGTTAAGCTCCTGTACCAGAAGTTATCGGTTACAGTATAATAGTATTAACGAAGCCGAAAGGTCAACGAAACATGACAAACAGTGCCAAAGTCGCCATAGTACGTACAAATAATCGCACAACAGGCGTGCCCAAAGCTATCGATCTACTGAATATCAACCCGGTACAGGGCAAACGCGTGGCGCTCAAGCCAAACTTCAATACAGCCGATCCCTGCCCCGGCTCAACGCACAACGACACACTACGCGCGCTGATACAAAAAATACAGGCTATGGGCGCAACACACATCACCATAGCCGAACGTAGCGGCCCGGCCAATACAGGCGAGTGTATGCAGCAAAAAGGCATCCTCGATATGGCTAAAGAGCTTAATTTCGATGTCCTTAACCTTGAAGAAACAAAACCATCGGATTGGGTACGCATACAGCCGGATGGCAGCCACTGGGCAAACGGTTTTGAGATTGCACGTATATATAATGAGGCGGAGTGCGTGGTACAAACCTGCTGCCTTAAAACACACGGCGGCGGCGGACATTTCTCCATGTCACTGAAACTGGCTGTGGGGATGGTGGCAGGCAGGGCCATAGGCGCACCCTATATGACCGAGATGCATCAGTCTGAGCACCAGCGCAAGATGATAGCCGAGATGAACGCAGGATACACCCCCGATCTGATTGTGCTGGACGGGGTGGAAACATTCACCAGCGGCGGACCGGCAAAGGGCGAAAGGGTAAACGGCGACATCATCATTGCAGGGATTGACAGGATTGCAATTGACGCGGTTGGTGTTGCGGTTCTGCGCCTGCTGGGGACGACGCCGGAGGTAAGCACGGGGCCGGTTTTTGCGCAGGAACAGATAGCACGTGCAGTAGAGCTTGGACTGGGTGTGGACTATCCATCAAAGATAGAACTGATAACCAATGACGAGCAGAGCAAGCAGTACGCCTCAAGGATAGAAGCTGTTTTGCTAAGATAATCTAACCTGTTATGTCAATTACCGTTTTCAGGCGGCTGGTATCGCTTAAGTCGAAAATACGATCGTGATCAGCAAGTCCAAAGCGGTGCGTTATCATCTCCTTTAGCATGCCACTAAAGCGCTTTTCTATTTGAGGTATGTGCTTAAGCGCCATCTCGAAATGACTGCGGTTGGAGTTAACACTGCCCACCACCACCTGGTTATTGCGCACGATTTGCCGCACCAGTTGCGCGGCGTCAAGCTCAGTACGAATCTCCTGACGCGGAATACCGGTCATAACGTATATGCTTGAGCGCGACATGTAGTTGATCAGTTCAACAGCGGTGACAGCAGCACCAGATGCCTCAAACACAATGTCAAGATTATCTGTTGGTGTGCAGCAAAAATCGACTAACTCTTTGGCAGACTTACCGCGCCCATCTATATAATTGGCGCCCATGTGCTTTACCAAATGAACTTTGGGGCTGTCCTCTTGCACGATATCTACAACATATGTAAATACATCGGCCAGTCTAAGCAACGCGGTTGCCAGAATGCCCAGCGGCCCTGCTCCCACCACCAGCGCTGTCTTGCATTTGCCCCAGTCTTGTGAGTCAAACGAGTGATTCGGGTGCTCGCAGGCCCACGGCATGCGGGACTGGATTAGCCTTATCTGTTCCACACCCTTTTCGGCAATGCTTAGCGGCTCGGTAAACACAGCCATATCAGCAACATCGTTGGGTACTTTGATAGCATATTGCTCCTGATCAACAATGTACTCGGTAAAAAAGCCATCTTTCTTGTGAATGCCGCGTTCGGTGTAAAGGCCGGTCATGCACATATCCGACTGGTTATGTAAACAAGGTTGGCATATTCCGCAACCGCGACGTACTGTCAGAACTACGGTGTCGCCGACTGCGATGGTTTTTACATCATTTCCAACTGCCTCCACCACTCCCACCATCTCATGACCCATTACGATTTTGTCCTGACCTTCAGCCGGGTCCTGCAGGTTGTGTTTGATCATATTAAAGTCGGTGCCGTCTACTCCAGCCTGCTTAACCTTTATCAGCACATCATCCGGTTTTGTAATCTCAGGTTTAGGCAAGTCTAACTTGTGCGCACCCGGTTTACCTTTATACATCCCTATAGCCAGCATGCTGACACCTCCCAGGCATCTATTTGCGTTTTATACTGTGTCCGCCGAATTGCTCACGAAGAGCCGATAGCAGTTTTCCGCCGAATGGTTGCGACTGCCTCGATCGGAACCTGGCCTGTAATGCCTGCGATATAACCGGAATTGGAACAGCCAGATCAATGGACTCCTGCACTGTCCAACGCCCTTCACCGGAATCATCGACGTATGCCTCAAGGTTATCAAGTTGCGGATCGTCTTTCAGCGCCGCAGCCGCCAGATCAAGCAACCAGGAACGAACTACGCTGCCGTGTTGCCAAATCTGAGCAATTTGACTCAGGTCTAAATCGAACTCCTGCTTGGCCTGCATCAGTTCAAACCCTTCGGCATAGGCTTGCATAAGCCCATATTCAATTCCATTGTGTACCATCTTCACGAAGTGCCCGGCACCGCTGGGTCCTACATATCCATACCCTTGTTGAGGCGAGGGTGCTAATGTCTGGAATATCGGTTCCATGCGTTCATAGGCTTCTTTCTTGCCACCAACCATCAAACTATATCCTTCAGCAAGCCCCCAGATACCACCGCTGGTGCCTGCATCTAAATAGGCAACTCCCTTTTCTGATAACGTCTTTGCACGGCGCATACTGTCCTTGTAGTTGGAATTGCCGCCGTCTATTATCACATCATCTTTTGACAATTGCTCCGCTACACCGTTTATCGTAGTTTCAATGGGTTCGCCCGATGGCACCATCAGCCAGATAGCGCGGGGATATTTCAGCTTTTCGACAAGATCAGCTATAGACGTCGCACCAATAGCTCCCTCGGCAACGATTGCTGTAACAGCTTCTTTTGCAGGGTCCCAAGCAACAATAGAGTGTCCTCCTTTAAGTAGACGCCTTGCCATGTTACTTCCCATGCGCCCCATACCAATCATTCCCAGTTCCATTACTCACCCCCCATTTGGCGATGTTTTTTAAAGTTCCTAGATATTAAGGAATAGCTAGCTCAAAGTCAATATAACTGCCAGGTTGATCACTTTCAACTTCAGGGGACTTATGATAGAATTCGATAATTGTCAGCAATGATTGCGGGGAGTATATTTGAAACTGAGACTTGACTTGCACGTCCATTACATTGAAGCCACAGGGTTTATCCAACCAACCACTGCTTCCGTAGCCCAGCTCATTGATACAGTTAAAACCCGTGGACTGGATGGCATTGCTATTACCGACCACAAAGGCTACTCCCCTGACTTCGCTCATCAAGTTAAAGATATCGTTGAACACGAGTTCAATAGCGAAATTCTGATTCTTTTAGGGCAAGAGTGTGATGTGGGCACTGAACACGTGGTAGAAATCTACATGCCTGAAAACCGTGTTTTTCGATTCCTTGCGCATCCAGTCCATCTTCCGGTTGAAGACTACATTGCCAAAGATATCCAAGGTGTGGAGATCAATAATGGACAATATGGGATTGATGAACATGCTACGAGAGAATATGCCCAGGAGCATAAGCTGCTACTGCTATCAAATAGTGATGCCCACTTGCTAGACAGGATAGGTGGCTACTACAACGAGATTGATCTTGATGACATGCTAAAGCTATCAGTTAGCAGATAGTTACTGTCATAAAACCTCTCACCACACCAATCAGGCTTTAGCGGCATGTTTTTAGCGTATTTTGCCGCTTTATTGTACAAAACAAATTGCACAACGACTAATTGGACATGCCGTATATTGCTATCTCTGCTCCACTACTATTCCGTCTCGAAAGGCTAATTAGGCTCACCCTACAGACACCCAATGGGATTGACAAAACCATTAGTTTGTGAAATAATACAGGAAAGCGGCAACCGTTTGCCGCATTATCAAGGGAGTAACCAGTGGCAAAAGTTTATCTAAATCCGGATGTATGCATAGGATGCGGACTTTGTTCCGTATATTGTACTGTTGAGCATTCGGGCACAAAGGACATAATAAAAACCTTTAACAGCCAGCCAGAACGCCCCCAATCTCGCGTTCGAATTGAGAGGGAGGGAATAAACGCCTTCTCAATACAATGCAGACATTGCCAGGAGCCATGGTGTGTGTATTCCTGTCTTACCGGAGCAATGAGCAAGAGTGCGGCAAATAACACCGTGGAATATGCCGCTAATAAATGCGTTGGTTGTTGGTCATGCGTTATGGTGTGCCCCAACGGAGTACTGGCAAGAGACGTTTCGACTCATCAGATTGCCAAGTGCGACCTGTGCCCTGGCCGTGATGTTCCTGCGTGTGTAGCAAATTGCCCCAATGAAGCACTGACACTAATGACAGACGACGGCAAAATCATCAACGGTTTTTCTGAAGACATGGTCGTTGAAAATATAGTGATTGATTAGGTTTGGTAAAAGGAATGATTAAGACCAAGTATTTAATAATAGGAAACTCTGCCGGTGGAGTCGGTGCGGCCGAAGCGATAAGAAAGCACGACAGTTCTGGAACTATCATTATCGTGTCGGATGAGCCGTATCCGGTGTATGGCCGCGCACTTATATCAAAATATCTATCAAGAGAACGAATTTTCGAGGACATCTTGTATCGTGACCAGGACTTCTACAAGCAGAATGGAATCAACGCTTTGCTAGATAAAAACGTTGAGAGCGTAGATACCAATACCAGAACTGCCAGACTTTCAGATGGCGAAACGATCGCGTGGGAAAAGCTGCTTTTGGCAACGGGAGGAACGCCAATCGTTCCTCCGATGAAGGGCGCAGACAAAAAGGGTGTTTTCACCTTCACCAAACTGAATGATGCCAAGGCACTGGACGGATATTTGAACAACGCTGGCAAGGCTGTTGTGATTGGTGGAGGACTGATCGGACTTAGTGTAAGCGAAGCTCTGCACAAACGCGGACTTGGTGTAACCATCGTAGAAATGAAAGACAGAATTCTAAACGTGATGCTTGATGAGCAGTCCTCACATATGGCAGAAGACAATCTTTCCAACTCTGGGGTTCAGGTAAAAACCAACAACACCGTTGCCGAAATTGGCGGTGGTGAGTCGGTAACGCATGTAATCTT
>Ga0209249_1003022_pt1 | contig 12604 bp, 13 predicted proteins | sample SaaInlV_200m_DNA_4_FD_184653 | JGI IMG/M metagenome (GOLD analysis project Ga0209249, IMG submission 184653) | Marine microbial communities from expanding oxygen minimum zones in the Saanich Inlet - SI037_S3LV_200m_DNA (SPAdes) (version 2) | ecosystem: Environmental > Aquatic > Marine >...
CCGATTTAGCTGAAGCGTGGGGCACTTCCCAAGATGGCACCATCTATAACTTTTCCATTCGCCCCAATGCAGTTTGGCATGATGGCGCACCAGTGACTACTGATGATGTGATTTTTACAATTGCTTTAATCAAAAGTGATATTTCTTTTTATCCTCAAGATATAAAAACTCTCTGGGACGAAGTAGAAATTAAACGTTTGGACGAGAAAACTATGCAATTTCGTCTGCCTGAGCCTTTTGTCCCCTTTCTTGATTATCTAACCTTTGGTGTGCTTCCCCAGCATTTATTAGGCAATATCCCTATAGACCAAATTCTTAATGCAGACTTTAACCTGAATCCTATTGGCAGTGGTCCTTATAAATTTGACCATCTTCTCGTTGAAAATAGCCGCATCACAGGTGTGGTTTTGACTATTTTTGAAGAATATTATGGGGAGAACCCCTATATTCCGCAAATGGTTTTTCGTTATTATCCCTCTGCTACAGCCGCTTTAGATGCCTACCAGCAGGGCGAAGTATTGGGTATCAGCCAAATCACATCCAACATACTTGGTGATGCTCTTAACGAGAAAGAACTTTCGCTATATACTAGCCGCCGCCCAGAGTTGAGCCTAATTTTCTTTAATCTAAATAATGGTGCAGTTCCATTTTTGCAAGATATAGCACTAAGAAAAGCATTATTAACAGGATTGAATCGCCAGCGCATGATTAATCAAATTTTGGGAGGACAAGCCATCCCTGCCGATGGACCAATTTTACCTGGATCATGGGCATATTATGATGGTGTAAATCATATTGATTACGATAGCCTTGCGGCGCAATCGATTCTCAAAAAGGCGGGCTATATTATTCCCCCCGAAGGCGGAGAAACCCTCGCTAAAGATGGGCAGCTTCTTGTCTTCACCCTTTTGCACCCAGACGACGCACAGCACACCGCTCTTGCCCAATATATTCAACAAGATTGGATAAAGCTAGGTGTACAGATCAATTTGGTGCCTCTTCCTTACGAGCAACTAATTCATGAAAACCTTGCCAAAAGAGGATACGAAGCAGCCCTCGTAGATATAAACCTCAGCTATACCCCCGACCCAGACCCATATCCATTTTGGCACCAAGCCGAAGCTGCTTCTGGGCAAAACTATGCTCAATGGGATAATCGCACTGCTAGCGAATATCTCGAACGGGCCCGCGTCACAGCTGATTTGGAGAGTCGAGCGCGTCTTTATCGTAATTTTCAAGTCATTTTCGATCAAGAGCTCCCCGCACTTCCGCTCTACTTCCCAACCTATACTTTTGGCATCAATACTCAAGTTTATGGTGTGCAAGCGGCTCCACTATACGATACCAGCGACCGCCTAAATAGCATCGCAGACTGGCATCTTCTTACCCGTCGTGCTCTTGAAGCAACGTCAACACCTGAAATACCCTAACCGAATAATCTTATGCCTTCCTCTGAAAAAGACCTTCTCTACATACAAACTTCTCTTCCTGAACTAAAGAAATACCTTCTCTCAGAGATTCTCTACTATCCTTTGACGGGAAGCCTGCCACGCCTTACGGTGGGTGGATTACTTCTTGCTCAACATCGTGTAGGGGAAGAGAAATTAGGCACGAGCTTGGCCCAAAAACTTGCTACCGTTAAGACATCTTGGCGCGTAGCGTGGACTCAAAAATCTACCCGTGAGCTAGAAGCACGGCTACGTCTTTGGCGCAACTATCTCAACGACTATCGTAACAAACCCGAAGAATATATAGCCGATTATCCTCATGAAATTCGCTTGCGGGTCATGATAGAACTCCTATCCGCTGAGGCAGATCAAATCCCTGATGAAATTACGATATTGGATAAACTTTTGCGTGCTAACTTCCTTTCAGGCGAATTCATTTGGGATGAGAGACTAGAAGCGCAATTCCCAGAAGATAGATTCTGGTTTTTATATGGAAAATTAAGATAGAACGCAAATTTGATAGAATTATATGCTTTCATAAACGGGAATTATTTAGTCACGCTAAAAGCGTGACTTTTGCTCTTTTTAGGCTAAAATACAAAGCGATATAAATAAGCGTAAGGCGATATTTATATTATCTTTAAAATCAATAAAAACCCGCAAAACCTACATCTGATTCTTAGGAGTAAAAAAAATGGATATACGAGAAAAAGCACTTAGCTACGCCCAAGAAAATAAAGAAAAATTCTTAGACGATCTTAAAGAAGTTTTACGTATTCCTTCTGTTTCTACTGATTCCGCGCGCAAAGATGATATGCTCAAAACTGCCGAATGGCTGGTTGTAAAACTAGAAGCTCTAGGCATGGAAAATATCAAAATCTATCCCACTGCCAAACATCCAGTTGTTTATGCAGATTGGCTTCACGCTGAAAACGCACCAACAGTGCTGGTTTATGGGCATTATGATGTTCAGCCTGAAGACCCATTAGATTTATGGGAAACGCCTCCTTTCGAGCCAACCCAACGCGGCGATAGCCTTCATGCACGTGGTGCCTCAGATATGAAGGGGCAAGTTGTAGCAACATTATGTGCGGTTGAATCTATTGTTAAAAATGATGACTTCCCTGCCAATATCAAATTTATGATTGAAGGTGAAGAAGAAATTGGCTCACCCAACCTTGTAGGCTTTATGGAAAGCCATGCAGCGTTACTTTCTGCTGATTTCTGTCTTAATCCTGATGCTGGGATGCTTGGAAAAGAACTTCCTAGCATTACTTATGCACTGCGTGGATTGGCTTATTTTGAAATTCATATTACAGGTCCTAGCCACGATCTACATTCTGGGCTTTTTGGTGGGGTAGTACGAAATCCTGCAAATACCTTGATGAAATTGGTGGCAGGCATGAAAGACGATGATGGCAAAATCACCTTGCCCGGATTTTATGATAAGGTGCGCGATGTAGACGCAGAAGAACGTGCCGAATTGGCAAAATTGCCTGTAGATGAAGCATTTTTATTGGCACAAACTGGCTCATCTGCCTTATGGGGAGAGAAAGGATATACTCCTGTTGAGCAGGTTGGTGCACGCCCTACCCTCGATGTAAACGGGATGCTCTCTGGCTTTACCGGAGAGGGTGCGAAAACCGTTCTCCCCGCAAAGGCAATGGCTAAAATTTCCATGCGTCTTGTTCCCGACCAAACGCCCGAAGCAGTTTATGAGCAATTGGTGCAATATATGAAAGAAAATGCACCAGAAGGCATCAAATGGGATATAAAAGTTGAGCATGGAGGAAACCCATCCATTTCTGAGCGAGATGGCGTGGGCGTAAAAGCGATGTCTGATGCTATGTCTACTGTTTGGGGTACAGCACCCCTCTTCAAACGCGAGGGTGGCTCCATCCCTGTTGTTGGGGATATGCAAAAGATTCTCGGCATCGAATCTGTACTAACTGGCTTTGGCTTGCCAGACGACCGCATCCACTCCCCTAATGAAAAACAGGATTTACCAACTTGGTATCGTGGGATTGATGCGTTGATTCACTTTTTCTATAATCTAGGATAATAAATAAAGGATAGGTGTGGGGCTCAGCTTCACATTTGCATAATATATGGAAGATAAATTAATCTCTTACGGCGGACAAGCCGTAATCGAAGGCGTGATGATGCGCGGTAAATATGCCGTTGCTATCGCTATGAGAAATCCCGAAGGCGAAATTGTTACTCATGTTGAAAAGCTACATGGCATTTATAAAACAAAAATCGCTAAGCTCCCCTTTTTACGTGGGCTAGTTCTCCTCTGGGATGCGCTTGGCCTCGGTATGCGTGCTCTTACCATCTCTGCTAATACACAAACAGGTGAAGACGAAAAACTTGAGGGCCCTGCCCTTTATTTTACGCTTGCTCTTTCTCTGCTTTTTAGCGTTGGACTATTTTTCCTCCTCCCTGCTACAGCGGGCGGACTTGCCGAAAAATATCTTCACTGGGAATTATGGCTTGGCAATGTGCTTGAAGGTGCAGTGCGCTTAGGACTTCTAGTACTCTATGTTTGGGCAATCGGTTTTATGGATGATATAAAACGTGTCTATGGTTATCATGGTGCTGAGCATAAAGTGATTAACGCTTATGAAGATGGTGCAGAACTAACACCCGAAATTGTCGCCACTTACTCTCGTGAACATGCTCGTTGTGGCACTGCTTTTTTGCTCACGCTCGTTATTTTTTCTATTATCATCTTCTCTTTGTTCCCTTCCATGACGCTCGGCGTACGCTTGCTCAGCCGTGTTGTGTTTTTACCCCTTTTGGCGGGCATCGCTTATGAATATATTCGCTTTACTGCCGAACATATTGATTCAAAAATTATTCAGGCAATGATACGCCCCAATATGGCTCTTCAACTTCTCACCACCCACGAACCTGATTTAGAGATGATTGAAGTTTCCATCAAATCTTTTAATACTATGAGAGATGCCGAAGTAGAGTTCGCTCCCCCTATACTTTAATTTTTAAATAAAAAAAACGCAGGAACTGAAACCTGCGCCTTTTTTACAGACCTGACAGGTTTTTAAACCCGTCAGGTCTCTTTTTTTGTAAATCTTTAAAATTATTTTGTGGTGTGAAACACTGTGATTTTTTTAAGATAAGCTTGAATTTCGGCACGGTTGGGCTGGTTCAAAAGCTCGTTTACGGCAGATGCGTCCCGTGGGGTAGCAAGCCAATTATCCTCGTTCGCCACACGCAGGGCTATCCGCGCTGCCAGAGATGCTGCATCCCGCAAACCGCGAATGGTCACTTTATCCACTGTATCATATTTTGTATGCCCGTAGCCCCGCCCCGAACTTGTTTGGCGCACAGGCTCAACGCCGCCCGTAATCACGCCTTCAAGCAAAAATGGGTAGTGGTCAGACGCGCTATGAAAACTTTGACCAATAGCAAAATCTTGCGCCATTTCAGCGCGATAGCCTTCAAAGGTCTCTTGTAAATTATCCCATGCGTGTAGATTAATATCTTTGGAAGGCATCCCGCCAGCTGCATCCATATTTAAATAAAATCGAATTTGGGATAGTTCATCAGCGTGTGCGCGGACGTAAGCCTGTGAGCCAAGTAAACCGATTTCCTCTACTCCCCACATCGCAAAACGGATCGTACGTGGAAGTCTGGCGTGCTTGCCGAGCACCCGAGCAACCTCTAGCACCGAAGCAACGCCCGAGGCCGGGTCACTGGCTCCTTGCGAGATGTCGTGCCCGTCATAGTGACTGCCCATCAAGATAATTTCATCGGGCTTTTCTGTGCCAGGGAGGTCGCCAACGATATTCCAAGATATTTTAGGAGAGACTTTATCGCTGCTCGTGAGGCGAATTTTGACCGAGCCATGCTTTTTAATAAGTCGCTGAATAAAATCTCCATCTTCTTTGGCTATAGAAATACCAGGGATAGGCGCAGCTTCTCCTTCCTGCCCAATGCCGCCCGTTGCTGGCCCATAGCCGGGATAATGATTAACAAAGATAAATCCGATTGCACCAGCCATTAATGAGCGTCCAAATTTCTCGCTGCGATGTACCCAGCGTTTGATGCCTTTAGGATAAAGTTCACTATTTGTCATTAAGAACTTGTTTTTAATTTGCTCGCTTTTGGCATCAAAGTCTTTAGGTGCACCTGGACCTATATTGAAAATTTCACCTTCGAGATTTTCAATAGGTGGAGATTGGGGCAAAGTAATACAAGGGATTTCTTTTTCTATTGGGCTGATTATTTTAAGAGTCACCTCACCGCGTTCCCAGCCGATATAGTCAAAGGGTTCAAGGTGAATATTGGTTAAGCCATATTCAGCAAATTTAGCCGCAATGAAATCTGCGGCGAGCTTTTCGCCTTTGGTACCGCCGAAGCGAGAGCCAAAATCATCGCAGAGGATTTCAAGATTATCCATAGCTTCGTGGCTAGAGTAGATATCGCCGAGTATTTTCTGGTCGAGGGGGATGTGAGGGTTTGTCATTGTAGGATTCCTTTTATGAACTATAAAGTTGTGAAAGTATAGCACTATTAAATCAAAAAACTCGCAGGAACGAGTTTTTCTTTAAGGCCTTTTCAACCAATTCTAATTGCCATTATTTTATTCCAATAGAAACTAAAGTCGTCGCACCATGAAAACCGACTTTACGAATGTGTTCACGAATAGTTTCCCCTTCTTCAATAAAGCTCTTTTCTGCGGGTATTTCTTTTGCTTTTAAGATATAGCTATCAATAATCTTCTCTACTTCTTTGATTATTTCTTTGTCGAAGGGGGATTTTTCGAACTCATTTATTTCATAAAAATGCCAATTTTTGATAGCGGTCTTTTCTGCAAAAGACTTTATTTCTTTCTGGGTATAGGTTTCGTTGTGGTAAATACCTTCTGCTCGATTAATGCTTGCCCCCCAATGATGCATTAGAACATGGCTTTTTTGTGCATCTGGAAGATTATCTCGTTGCATTTCGCTGATAATAAAAGTCCCTCCAGGCTTAAGAACACGTTGCATTTCACCCAATACTTGCGCAGGGTTTTCTAAATGATGGAGAGAATTTGAGATAGAAATTGTGTCGAAGCTATTATTTTCAAATTTTAGAGAATAAGCATCCATTTCTTCATAGCTAATGGGCTTATCTGCAAAAGATTCGGCAAAAACAGAGCCATAGTCAGGGTTATTATCAATGCCGATAATCTCGTCGTAGTCTTTCAAGGTTTTAATGAGGGTATGAATAAAACTACCGCGACCAGTGCCTACGTCTAGTAGGCGGCCAACTGAGATGGGGGAGAGGATGTTTTTGAAGGATGTCATTATAGTATTGAGAAGTAAAAATAAAAAAGCCCGTTCATTACGGGCTTTTTTTCTATACTCTAATTTTCCAAATCTTCTAATATAACTAAATCTTCTTGTAATTTTTTCCATCGAGTGGCTAGGCTCATGGTATAGCTAATAATTACGACAAAGAAAATGCTGTAACCAGCAATCATATAATTTGCAGTATCAATTGTCTCTTGTAATAACATTTTTAACTCCTGTTTTTGTGTGCTAGGTATTTATGTTTTATTCCATTACCTTTAATTTCAACTGCTCAACTTTTTGCTCTAATTGCCCTAAACGGATACGGTTCCAGAAGAGGTCAATGAAGATGACAGTAAAAGTGAAAAGGGCAAAGAAAAAGGCGATTTTCATATCACCGGTCATGCTGAAACCACCGTCGGCGGCGGCGCTTTTTGAGCCAATTACAACGGGGTGAATGGTGCGGAACATGCGAATTGACAAGAAGGTAATCGGGACAGAAATCGCACCTACGAGTGTGTATACTGCGCCGAAACGTGCGCGTCTATCAGGATCATCAATCCCTTGCCGAAGCATGAGATAGGCTAAATAAATGAGTTCTACAATAGATGCGGAGGTTAGGCGGGGATCCCATGTCCACCAAGTATTCCAGATCGGGCGCGCCCAGATAGAGCCAAGTACGATGGCGATGAAGAAGAAGACGAGACTGATTTCAACCGCGGCTTGTTCGACTAAATCCCATTTGAGATTTTGGGTTTTTAAGTAGATGATGCCAGTTACACCTGCGCCAATAAATCCGAGTAAGCCTACCCAAGCAGCACCAACATGGAAGTAGAAAACGCGCTGCACTTCTCCCATTACTTTTTCAGTAGGGGCAAAAACAAGAGCGAGATAGGTCGCTATTACCAATAGGATAAGCGAAATTATATCAAGTGTTCTAAGAGCTGTAGGTTTTGAATTCATAAATTTCTCCGATAAAAATGAATAGGATGCAGCATGCTGCATCCTATATAAATATTTCAATTATTCTTCAACAACATAATCAAAAACCATAAAAGATATGGCAATAAAAATTACATCGTATACAATGAGTAAATTAATCCATGGCAGGATTTGGTCTAAGGGCAGATTTTGTAAATAACCACCACTCGCTTTGACTGCGGCAATCAACACTGGCACGATCACGGGGAAAAGCAGAATAGGTAACATCACATCTCGTGTGCGGGTTTGGACGCTCATCGCGGAGAGGAGAGTCCCGACTGCGGTATAGCCGATGGAGCCGAGCAAGATAACGAGCAAGAGGCCTGGTTGAAAGAGATTGATATTATATAGAAAGCTATAGGTGGGCAGGATGATGATTTCAACGATAAACATAAATGCTAAATTGCTAATCGCTTTGCCAAAATATATAGCGCTACGGTCAACGGGAGCAAGTAAAAGACCGTCTAAACAACCACGGTCTTTTTCTATAGCCATCGAGCGATTTAATCCTAATGTGCCAGCAAAGACAAAGGTGACCCAGATGACACCAGCCGTGACTGAAGTGCGTGTTTTTGCATCTAGTTCAAGGGCAAAATTGAAAATGAGGATAACTAGCAAAGAAAAAACCAACATGCCTGAAAGTAACTCGCGTGAGCGTAATTCTGCGGCGAGGTCTTTCCATGCTACTGCACCGATGGCTCGTAAGTAATTGCTTTTTTTTTTTCTTTTTTCATTGCTTTCTCCCCTTTTCTAAAACGCCTTTATAGAAAGAAAGCAAATTTCCGCTACCAAAATCTTTATGCGTGGCAGATGCGGCAATTTTGCCACGTGAAAGCACATCAAAACGGGTCGCTAAATCTTCAGTGCGAGCAAGATCGTGGGAAGTCATGACAACGGTACGACCGCGTGCGGCAACGGTGCGAAGGACATCGTCTAGCATGGCGGAGGCGTCCTGATCGAGACCGGTATAGGGTTCATCGAAGAGCATCACACTGGGGTCATGTAAGACTGCACGCCCAATGGCAAGTCGCTGTTGCATGCCACGAGAATATGTTCGGACAAGGTCGTCCCGTCGATTGGTTAATCCCACCATTTCAAGTACTTCGTTAATCCGTTCTTCTAAATTGGCGAGGTTATACATCTTGCCATAAAATTTGAGATTTTCTGCGGCGGTTAAATCGACATAGAGCAAAGGCAAATGCGAAACCACGCCCAAGCGCATGCGCACCTCAGCTGATTCTTTTGGGAGGTTATATCCTGCTACGTTGACTGAGCCCATAGATGGGCGGGTGAGGGAGGCAAGAATGCGCAAGAAGGTGCTTTTACCCGCGCCATTAGGCCCGATAAGCGCGACAAATTCTCCGTCTTTAACGGAAAAATCCATGCCTTTGAGAACGGTTTTAAGGCCAAATCTTTTAACGAGTTTTCTGACTTTAATCATAAATGTTATTACCACGAAAGACATAAAGATTTGCGAAGAAAAAGAAAAAGCTTTTCCTTTGTGGTACTTCCTTAAGCTTTGTTGTAAGAAAAACTTTTACTATACTAATTCTTGTAATTGTTTCTTCAGCGCGGCACGTCGTTTTTTATAGGCTTCTTCGCTGATATCCCCAGAGCGATGGGCATCGTCTAGGGCAATGATGGCATCCATGAGTTCATCGGTATCATCAATTTCAGCAGAATCGTTTTCGTCCTCATCATCGAAATCCTCATCATCTTCTTCATCTCGGTCGCGCATATAGAACCATAAGCCTGCGCCAATGAGCACAAGGCCAAGCGCCAATGCGCCATAAATTATATTTTGTTGTGGGTCTGTCTCATTGCCAACTGCGTTTATTGAAACTGAACCAGAAACGCCCATCTCAAAAGTTGCGCCAATGGGCAAGGGTTGCGATGAATAAGTATTGAAAACTAAGCCTTGGGCTTCTCGCTCTCCGCTTTCGGTGAGCAAATCGCTTTTGATTTTCATGCCTTGTGGGGCCATGACGATGGCAGAATCTATGGGGTAATCAATTTTTTGTACGAAGTTTAAGCTGTTGCCAGATAAGAATTTCTTCTCGTAAGGCATTTCAAAAAAGACGACAATTTCATGTGTGCCTATGCCAGGTAAGATTGGCTCAGTGTCGCCAAAACCGGCTACAGTTTCTGTATATCGTTCGCCAAAAACGCTATCTTCAAACTCGACATTAATTGCGCCCTCAGGCAATAAAAATTCGACCACTGCTTTGCCATCTTCTGGCACAATTGCGTAAAGGCTAGGGTTTGAAACCACAAAAACTTCTACAATATGTGCAAGTTCTGCTTCTATATTGGGCGGCTCAAAGAAAATATGCAAGCGATCTATAGTCAATGTTGCAGTGTCTGTGCTTTTTTCATAATAGGTGAGGGGCAATTTCAACTCGGTAGTACCTTCAGACACAAAATTAGGTTGCGAGGAGTAAATAACGCCATCATTATCAATAATTGCCAAAAAAGCGCGTCCTTCTATCAAATCGATTTCTTCAAAAAGATAGCTTCCATCTTCGTTTATGGGTGTTTCGAGTATATCAACTTTGCTAAAACCACCTGACATCATATCGTGTTCGTAAATCTCTAATTGGATGGTGAGATTATCTGGCAGGTCTCCGCCTGTTGTGCCATTGGTGACTGTACCCCCAATATTGCCCGTCAAAAGAACACCCTCAGATGTGTTTTCGGCTTGCTCTTCACCATCATCTGTAGCTTCGGCCTCTGGCGTATTGCCACCAAGCACGCGTATATAAGCAACCAGCGCGTTTAACTCTGCATCGCTAAATTGACCAAAAGCGGGCATGGTTTCGTTGCCTTTCTCGATCAATGCCGCTAACATTTGGTCGGGGAAATTTCCCATCCGCTCACCATCTGATAAGTCGACAGTAGTGGTTGCGCCTGTGCCGTCTTTAGCATGACAAAGGGCACAATTTTCAGCAAAAAGGGCAGCGCCATCAATATCTTCTGCGGGAGCTTCTTCGGCAGGTTCTTCTGTTGCCGAAACGTCTTCTTCAGCAGGCTCTTCTGTTTCTGCTGGTGCAGGATGATTTGCGTCTGGTGGGGGCGTAATATCCTCGGCTAGTGAAACACAAGCAGAGAGTGATAAAGCTAAAATGGTTAAGATAATTAAAAAACGTGATTTCATTGAAAATCCTTTTTGGTGATATATAGCATGTGAAAGATATTTTGCAAGTTGCTTCTTATGCTTTCTTTCCGCAACTGGTGCAAAACTTATCCTCGCTAAAGAGAGGGTGTCCGCAATTGGGGCAAAATCCGCTTGATTTTTTCTTACGTTCGCTACGGCGTGCTGCGATAAGAGATTCTAGGTCATCACCGCCTGAACCTGCGCGTCTAGCGGCAATTGCCGCTTCTAGTTGGTCTGAACCATCCGTGCTGAATTCAGCAATCTGACGCATTGTATCTGCGCCTTCTTTCATTAACGCCTCGCGCTGAACGGGATAATCTTTCTCAGGCACTTTCCCAAGTGAATTATCAAATTCTAATTCTTTGAGTGCACTAACAGCTTGGTCGCGTTTTGCGAATAAAGTGGATAGCTCTAATTCAGCATCAGAAACGACTTGAACACGTCTCTCCATATAGGGTTGTGCCAAATACATGGCTATAACGATAATTAATGCTAAAAGTATAAAAATTGCACCGATGTCCATAAGTTTCTATTCCTAATTTTTATTTTTCTTTGCGCCTTAGTATCTTTGCGTGAAACTTTATCTTAAAGAATCAACAATCCCGATAATCTGTTGCGTAGAGCTGAATGGTCCCAGTTGTACATGTTGCACAACGCCATTTCTGTCTAAGAAATAGGTTTCGGGTACGCCCTGAATGCGGAAGGCTTGGGAAATCTTTGTTCCCATATCAGGACCATTTGGGTAAGTGATTCCATATTCTGCAAGATAAGCGAGGGCTTCTGGCTCTGTGTCTACATAATCTACGCCAACGAAAATGACTTCACCATCAGGTTTATAGTGTTGCCAGGCTTCTTCCAGTTCATCTGCTTCTTGTTGGCAGGGAACACACCAAGTTGCCCAAAAATTAAGCACGACTATTTTCCCGCGTAAATCAGTCAGAGAAATTTCTTGCGCGCCTTCATAATCATAGCCTTCAAAAAGGGGCATGGTGAAATCAAAATTTGCAGTTTCTGCACCAGCTTGAACGTTCCCTTCGCGGGCACGTTGTAAACCTACAAAGACGACTACTAGCAGGGCAATCATCACTGACCAAACGGTGATTTGAATCCAGAGGGGCATGCCTTTTCTAACGCTATTTTCAGGGGTGTTTTCTTCTGTCATAACTTTCTCCGTATCTTTTATTGCGTATTACTTTTTCTTTTTTAATTCTTCTTCAAATTGCGCCATATAATCATCATCAGCACTGGCTCTTTTAGGCTCTATGCTTCCTTCTGAGCTATCTTCGTATTCTTCTTGGTCATCTCCCTGCCATTCTTTGAAAGCGCGGAAGAGAACGATGATACCAACCAAGATAATAGCAGGTGGTACAAAGTAGACCAAAAGGTTGAAGCCTTCTTTTGGCGGCTCGTCTAGGACGCGCGCACCGTAATTATCTACAAAATATTGCTTGATTTCAGCTTCTGTTTGTCCTTCAGAGAGTTTTAAGCGGATTAATTCGCGCCATTGTTTGCAGGCTTGTGTTTCGCAAACGTCTAGGGGTGTATTTTCACAGACGGGGCAAAATAAATCACGTGCAATGGCATTCACTTCATCGTCGCTGACGCCGTCATCACCGCCTTGCGCGGAGACGGGCATCACGGCAAAGAGGGAAATAATGATAAAGAGTAGAATGAGGATATTTAATTTTTTCATATTTTTTCCTAGCTTATAGGGTCGCCCTTAC
>Ga0209249_1003027_pt1 | contig 12592 bp, 23 predicted proteins | sample SaaInlV_200m_DNA_4_FD_184653 | JGI IMG/M metagenome (GOLD analysis project Ga0209249, IMG submission 184653) | Marine microbial communities from expanding oxygen minimum zones in the Saanich Inlet - SI037_S3LV_200m_DNA (SPAdes) (version 2) | ecosystem: Environmental > Aquatic > Marine >...
TGAATTATTGGGCAATTAAAAAATTTGGCTAGCGCTTATTCTAGTTTTAGAAGTTCGTGGTATACTTGTGCTGTAATGTGGCAGTCGGCTAGAGCGTCGTGGGCTTTTTCGTAGTCGATGTCGAAATGGGTTGCTAGTGTTCCTAAATTAGCTCGGAGATGTGAAGGTATTAATTTTTCTTTTTGTAAGTTTCTCCATATTTTCATTGTGTCCTCAGATTTTGTAGGAATGAGAGATTCTGTTTCTCCTTGTTCAAAGAGTGCTCCAAGAAAATTTTTGTCGAATGCAATGTTGTGGCCTACTATTGGGGTTTGTTCGGAGGAAGTTTTTTTTATGAAGGTGTTGATTTGGTTGCAGGCTTTTTGTGGATGGACGGCATGAAGAGTGTGTTGTTCTAGATCGATTTTGTTTACTTTTAGAGCTTTTGAGTTTGAGTTGTAATTATTGTGTTTGATGAATATATGGTTTTGGTCTAGGATATTGAAGTGAGTTTTTTCTACGTCTATTAGAAGGAGGCCGACTGTTAGGGTTTTGTTGAAGCGTGGGGATAGTCCGGTTGTTTCGGTGTCGATTATTAGGCGGTTCATTAATGTTTGAATAATGGTTTGTTTATATGTATTGTGGGATATAAATTGTTAAACTGAGGGTTGAGATATAATTATAAATGTTGGGAGCTAGTTTATGTTGAAATGGTTAAGAAAAAAAAGTATAAACGTATTTTAATCCGTGGAACTGGTTCGGGCTCTGGTAAGAATTGGTTAGGTGAGAGGCTTTCTGAAAAATCTGGAATTAAGTTTTATGACACTGATGATTTAGCATGGGTGAAGAGGTTTACTATAAAGCGAGATTATGATGAAAAATGTAAGATGTTGAAATATATTGCCAAAAAAGATGAGTGGATTATTGCAACAGGAGCTACGTCTTATGTTGAGTCAGTCGAGAAGCGAGCTGATTTGATTGCTATTCTTGATATAGGATTTTTTCGTTCTACATATAGAATTATTAAGCGTGATATTGAGCATAGTCGGAGTGGAAAGGAAAAATCTTTACATAGTCCATTTAAACTTGCTTACATAAATTTTTTACACCATAAACGAAGGAATGATGATAGACATATTGAGATGCTAATGAAAAAGTATCCTAAGAAGATTAAGATTTTTTCTCAACTTGAGAAAAGAAGGTTTTTGAGAGAATTTTGAGAAAGTGTCAGTGTTTTTGTTAGTTGAAATCTTCATCGGTTAATTTCCAGAATGACATTTTTTCGGAGTCGAATGTTGGATGTTCTTCGGAGAAATTGATTTCGAATTGTTTTGTTTTGTATATTTTTTGGACTTCGGATTCCTTTAAGAGGATTCTGTTGTGAGGTTTATCTATGTGGAAGTGTTTGGTGTATTTTTTTAATTCTTTTGCTGTTTGTTTTAGGTTTTCTGAGATTATTGTGAAGTAGACAACGGTTGCTTCGGAAGTTCTTTTGCCATATGGTAGGATTGAATGCCTGAGGAGGCGGTTGTGATATTGGTGATGGTTTTTTGTTTTGGCTGTGCATAAGTGCATTTGGAGTTTTGAATTTTTGAAGTGCGTAAGAATTTGTCTTCCTGATTCTATTGATTTAGAAATTGTGTAGGTGTCTTGGTTTAGGGTGTAGTTTTTTGTGACTTGTTGAAAGTTTGTATCGGAGAGTTCGAATTCATTTAGATTGACGAAGCTGATGTGGGGCTCTAAAGTTTTAATAAAGGAGATTATTTCTGGACTCTTTTCTGGAAGGAGGGGGAGCTCTATTCCGGTGTTTTCTTTTCCAAAGATTGATGAAGCTAGTTTTATTTTTTCTATTTCTTCTTTGTTTTTTTCTTCGGAGGTTTCTTCTGCTACGAAAGATAGATGGAATCTTACTTCGTCTATGTATTTTTCTAGGGCTGTTAGTTTTTCTTTGCTGACTAAATTAAGTGGGAGATAGATGTGTATGTGGAAGGATTTGCCGAATTTTTTCTTTAGTGCTTTGGCCGCCTTTATTGTTTCGCTGAAGTATACCAATGGGTCTCCGCCTGTTATTCCTGCTCCTTTTGCGTTTGAATCGATGGCTTCTTTTATTATATCTGAGGTTGATTTACAAGGGCGTTCGTTTGCCCACATTTGCGTTGAATTTTTTCTGCCTTCGGACAAGGAGCAGTACCAGCATTTTCGGGAGCATTTTCCTCCTATGAATAAGACTAGTTTTTGTCCTTTCAGGCAAAATTTGCAGCCGTTGCAGATGGAGTTGTTTTTATAGGAGTCGTGTTTTGTTTTCATGTTGTTGAGAATTGAGTTTGGTTTATATTGGTTTGGGAGGATTTATAATTGATGATTGGAGTTTATTTTTATGAAGTTGGAATATGGCAGTAGTGCGTTTGATCATATGACCAAAGGGAGGCTTAATAGTGCTAGCCTTAGACATTTGCTTGTTGAGTCGGGTGCTTCTGATATGAAAAAGCATAGTAGCCATATTGATGCTGTGAAAGTTGTGTATAGAGATTTTGTTGAAAGTGTTTTGAAATATATGGATATTCCTTCGGAGTGTGAGAGAGTTAAATGGGAGAACCTTTATCAGCTTTCAGATTTTGATTGGAAAGATTGGGATAAATTTCGGGCGTATATTGAGTTGTTTAATTAGGAACTTGTTTAGATTCCCCAGGTTGGGTTTAATCTTCTTTTAATGATGGCTACTTCTTGGAGTATGGATTTTTCTTCTGATGATAAAAGGTTTTTATGTTCTTTAAATTTTCGGAATTGGGATTCTCCTAGATTTGTGTAGAGATGTTCGTCGATGGTTATTTGTCTTTCAAAGTTTACGCCTGGCATAGAGATTGCAACTTCTTTGCCTGATTCAATTTTGTTTGTTGATTTTTTTTCGTGCTGGATTTCCTTTACTTGTCCTATTTTTTTATCACTTGTATTTATGAATCGTTCGTGTGCTTTCAAGGTTCCCGCTACTATTTTTACTCCGAATACTGCTGGAGAGGTGTTTCTGAAGCAGAAGTCTAATACTTTTAATTTGCAGATTGTTGGAAGTTCGGAGAGTTTTTTTCGTTCTATTTCGGCTATTTTTTTGGCCTTGTATTTTTCTAAATCTTCTAGGAGTTTGTAAACTATTTCGTTTGTTATGATTTTTATTTTTTTTAGTTCATCTAAATTTTCTGTTTCTTCTAGTGGCTCTATGTTGAATCCTATGATTACTTTATCTTCTTCGTCTTGGATTGCTGCGCAGGAATATACGTCTCTTTTTGAGATTGGTCCGATGCCTGCTTTTAGAACTTGGATGTTTGCTTGTTTTAATAGAGTAAGTAATGCTTGGAGGCTTCCAAGTGAATCTGCTTTTGCGATTATTCCTGTGTTTGAGGTTTGGATTTCTTCGGATATTTCTTTTTCGAATTCTTTCGTTATTTTTTCTAGAGTGTTGTCTTGAGTTATTACTTGAATTGGCATTCCTGGTAAGATTTCTTCTTTTGAGATTATTTGGAGCTTTAATCCTGTTGCGGCCTCTGCTCCTTTAACTGTGGTGTAGCCTTTGTTTAGAGGAAGAGCTTCTTGCATTGTTCTTATTTTTGTGGTTACTGGGTCGTTTTCTAGGGAGGCTATTGCTATTTCGTCTGTGATTTTTAAGCAGCCATCGTAGAGAATAATTTCTAGGAAGTTTCCTTTTTTGTCTTTTTTTACTTCTAGTACTACTCCTTTTGCCTGGTCTTTGCATGCGATTTTTTCTCCTAAGAATTTTTGTGAAAGGGCTGTTATCATGGAGAGTATTTCTGAGATTCCTTCTGTGGTCTTTGCTGAGCAGGGAACTATTGCTGTTGTTTTTGTGAAGTCTTCTATTTTGGAATACATGTCGGCTGTTATTCCGTGGGAATGTAGGGAGCCTATTATTGTGTAGAATTTTTCTTCGAAGGCGGTTTTTACGTTTATTGCTTGGTTTTCGATTGATTCTAGGGAGAGTAGAGATTCTGATGTTTTCCAGCCTGAGATGTTGTCGAGTTTATTTAGGGCAATTATGAAGGGGGTTTTGTTTGCTTTTAGGATTTGGAGGACTTCTTGAGTTTGAGGTTTTATTCCGTCGTTTATGTCTATTACTAGGATTGCTATGTCTGCTAAGGAGCCGCCGTGTTTTCTCATGTTTGTGAATGCTGCGTGGCCTGGTGTGTCGATGAATAGGAGGCCTGGAATTTTTAGTGGTATTTTGAATTTTTCTAGAGTTGTTTTTGCTCGTTGTTTTATGTTTTCTTTTGGCAAGGTTGTGAATGATATTTTTTGTGTGATTCCTCCGGCTTCGGAGTCTTGAATGGAGGTTCCTCTAATTGCATCTAGGATTGAGGTTTTGCCGTGATCTACGTGGCCTGCTACTGTTACGATTGGTTGTCTGATTGTCATGGTTTTGGAATGGATTTTTTGCTTAAAAGAGTTTTGGGCGGGGTAAAAATGAGAAAATTTATTTATAGATGAGCATGGGTGGCCACGGATAAAGGCAAGGTATGTTACTTAGTAGTGGTTACAAATAGAAAGGCTTATATATTGTTATTTTGTTATATTTTTATTATTACAAAGTAGCTACACAAAAAGAAAACAGAAATTTCGAGGTCCTTTTTTGGATTGTTGATTGTTAGAGATATGTGGCTTAGGAAGGAACATGTTCGTGATTAGGAAATGATTGCGGAATAAGTGTATTTAATAGGAATAGCTGGACTTTGTTTGGCTTTTTTATAGTTTTTACTCTGGCGAATGGTTCGTTTTGAGTTGGAAAGTTTGGAATATGTTTAATTTTTCTTAAAAGGAGAAAAAGATGGAGAATGTTTTGAAAATTTGGCAAGAGTGCAACAGGTGTGTTTATGTAGATCTTGATGACGGATCTAAATTTGAGTTTATCTATGGGTTCTTTTCTTCCAAGAGAGATGAGGGCTTTATTCAGATCTGGTATTTTTATCGAAATGGCGAGTGCCACAGAGAAGATCTGACAAGTAATGTTTCAACTTATGAAGTTAAAAGGCTTGGTAGATGTGGGAATAGTCCTGCTCTTGAGTGTTTTGAAAGATTAGATGAAGAAGCTCGGGAAAAGGTGAAGAAATTCATTCCCGAAAAGTTAAGTTATCTTTTGGATGTAGGATTAAGATTGCTTAATAGTATTGGTGAAAGAGTTTTGGATAAATATGAAAAAGAAATGGAAATGTTTCCGGTGCCGGATGACTTTCCTGTTGGAGAATTTTTGCAGTCTGCTGGTAGCAAAACTAAAAAGCATGTTATTTTTGGGGAATTTGTCGGATGGTCTGAGCCTATTGTTTCAATTAAAACTGATTCATTGGCTGATGAGGTTGGTGTAAATATTGCTTTTGTGCCTGGATGGCAAAATGACCCTCCTCTTTTTGGCGAGGTTATTGTTGAGTTTTCTCGTATTAGTTACCGCGAAGATGGGTTTACTTTGTATGCAGATAGGATTCTTTCTAGAGAAGATCTTTCCGTTGATTATCCTGGGCATACTTTTTAATTTTTCTTAAAAGGATAAAAAGATGGTTTTTAATTTTTCTTAAAAGGGAAAAAAGATGATTCGTGTAAAAATTGATGGTGAATGGGTAGTTTTTAGTTGGTTTTCTGATTCTGTGAATAATCCTGAGGTTTCTGTTGATTTATTGACAGAGGTTGCGGATGTGGAGAAGGAGAATGGGAATATTATTGCTGCCGAGATTTTGATGGAAGAGGTGGCTTATAGAGTGGCTTAGGTTACTATAAATTTAATGAAGGAGATATAAAATGATTAGTGTAAAAAGGGTTATTTTTGGTGTTTGGGTTGGGGTCTTTGTTTTGACTGTTGGGTTGATTGGGATTTCTCATGCTGACAATTGGGATTTTAAAAAAATTAAGGCTATTGAAACTTTGCTTGAATTGATTAAGGTGGATAAGGAGAATAGTGGCTTTAAGAGTGTTAGTTATAGAGAGGAGGGTCTTCAGGAAAGGTATGATGCTTTTGCTATTGATATGATAGTAGAGGCTAGACAGGCTCGGACGATTGAGGAGGCTGCCTACTGGACTGGGAGATTACTTTTTATTGCCTTGAAAGCATCTAGTGCGATACAAGCGCAAATGCCTGAGGTTATTGCATATACTCAATCTGTGTTAGATAAACAAATATCTCGGTATAAAAAATATGGGTCTTCTTTGAAAGATCGTAATAGGATGTGGAAGATTCTTAATGAGGGTGCTCTTGCTTCTGGGTTTGACAGGGTGTGGCTTGAAGAGAAGTTGGATGTCTTATTGAGCTTGGGTCCCCTTGGTAGTCCAGGTAAAGGAGGCCCAGGTTTTGAATAATAGATAATTATATTTGGCTTTTCCAGATTAGCAGTGCGGCCTGGTTGGGTTTATTTTGTTCACCTCTCATTTCGCCTAATGATGTGGACTTTTGGAGGAAGTTATGAAAAGATTTAGTTTAAGCTTGGTTTTTGTTTTGGTGATGATTTTAGGGCTTGCTTCTGGCGATATTTTTGCTGGGGAAGTTGAGGATATGAGGGAGGTTGATAGCTTGGCTTCTAGACTTGATGCTCGGATTGTTGATCTTTCTGAGGCTAAAAATAGTCTTAGTGTGGAGGATGCCGAGTGGGTTATTGGAGAAGGTGTTCTATGGGCTGATATTCAGCAAAAATGTCAGAAGGCTGATGTTTGTCTTTCTGCTAGGTGGCATAGTGGATGGATGCTCGATGTTAGAAATGCTTTTGAAGCGGTTTTTGAAAGTGTGGTTTGTCTTCAGGGAATGTATGAAGATTCTGTTGGGCGGGCTAAGGTTATGAAAGACATGCAGAAGACTTTAGCTGAAACAAAAGATATTCTTTTCCAGGACAAGGAATCTGAAGTAAATTGGTAATAAAACTTTGACTCTCTTGTTATGTTGTTTGTGGCGGGAGAGTCTTTTTGTTTATATTATGCTCAGTCAAGGGGAACGCTGAACTGAGTTGTTTTGCCGTAGCCTGGCATTGGGAGGAAAAATGGAAGAGAATGTAGCTACTACGGAAGCTTTAAGATGGAAAAACAAACCCAATAAGTTTAGTATGGCTCGAGATATTTGGTTAATACTTCCTGGAGCATCTAGTGCCCTTTGTAATTATGCTAATAGAAAGAAAGATGATTTATTGATGGAAAAAGCTAAAGAGTTTTCTGTTCTTGCCGATAATTTACTGAATTCTACCAGAGCATATCCTACTAATGAAAAAGAACTTGAAGAGATTGAGTATCTGATACTTACTATTAATAAATTAATAAAAGACCTTTGTCAATGTAAGATAGGAGATGATGCTCTTCTTTTTGTTGATTATCTAAATGGATCTATTAAATTTTTTAATAGTCTTAATTGGTAGTCTTAATAAAAATTGGTCACCTAGAAATAGGCAAAAAAGATAACAAAAAAGCTTGACCAGCTTTTTTTTTTGGTTTTAATATATGTGATGTAATATTATATATTCGAATATATATGTTGTAGTTTGGGTTTTAATTGCTATGATTTTTATGAATCCGAAGTTTTTTAAGGGTTTTTTGTTTTTGTTTTTTATGGAAAGATATAGTATTGAGAAGTTAGAGAGGGATTATGAGCTGGAGCTGGATAGGATAGTTTCTGAGATAGAAAAGAGTGGTGTCGAATCTGTTTTGTTACAGTTGCCGGATGGGTTGAAGCCTTGGGGGCTTTCTTTGGTTGAGTATTTAGAGGGAAAAAGTAAGGTAAGTGTTATGATTTGGCTTGGGGATTGTTTTGGGGCTTGCGATTTGCCGGATTCGGGTTGTGATTTGGTTGTGCAATTTGGGCATTCGGAGTGGTAATTAGTTTCATCGAGAAGTTTTTAAAGAATGTATTTGTGGATTCTATTATGAGAAAGTTTGTTTTTTTGCTTGGGATGTTATTTTTTTTTGGTCTTACCTCTGGTATTCCTGTGACTGAGATTTCTTATTTTTATTCTGTTACTTGTTCGCATTGTGAGGCCGTTGCTGAGGATGGTATTTTAGAGAGAGTTTCTGTTATGGAGGGCGTTGTTTTAGAGAAGTATGAGACTACGAGTCCTGTTTATCGTGAGAGGTATTTGGAGTATTTGGAGAGATTTGATGTTGAGAGAGGTGGGATTCCGTTTTTGGTTGTGGAGCAAGGGGACGAGGCTGCTTACTTGATGGGAGATAGTCCGATTATTAATGACTTGGAGGATTTAGTTTTGAATTTTGAAGGTATGGATTTTGATGATGGTGACCTCGATAATGAAGGTTTGACTTTGACGATTGTTATTGTTGCTGCTTTTATTGATTCTGTTAATCCTTGTGCGTTTGGGGTGTTATTGTTTTTGATGGCGGTTTTGTTGAAGATTGGTTCTGCTAAGAGAGCGTTTCGATCTGGGATGATTTATGTTGCTGTGATTTTTTTTGTTTATTTGGCTGCCGGTTTTGGGATAATGAGGTTTGCTGGGGATTTTTTGATTTTAGATAATGTGAAAATTTTTGTTGGTACGATTCTTTTGATTGGGGCGGGACTTGAGTTGAAGGATTTCTTTTTTGAAGGCAAGGGTTTCTCTTTAGCTATTCCTAAAAGTACGAAACCGATGCTTGAGAAGTATGCTAGACGTGGGACTTTTGTTAGTTTGGTTATCTTGGGGGCGCTTGTTGCTTTGGTTGAGCTGCCTTGTACTGGAGGTATTTATTTGGCTATTCTTAGTTTGATTGCAGATAGTGGCGCTAAGGGAGTTTTTTATCTGGTTTTGTATAATATGATTTTTGTTTTGCCGTTGATTTTTATTTCGATGGGTGTTTACACTAGTGCTAGGGTTGAGGGTGTGAATGATTGGGTTCAGAGGAATAAGCGGTTTATGAGGTTGGGGGCTGGGATTGTGATGATTGGGTTGGGTCTTAATTTGTTGGGTGTTATTTAGTATATAAAATTTTAAGTAGTAAGTTTTTCTTTGTTAAATATGGGAATTTTTGGTTTTTTGAAGGGAGAGAAAGTTTTGTATTATCCTGGATGCCTCACTAAAGGAGTTTTGAAGCAAGAGCTTGAGAATTATAAGGAGATTTTTAATAAGCTTAAGATTGATTTTGTGATGTTGCCTGATGAGGAGAATTGTTGTGGTTTGCCGGTAATGAACGCTGGTTATCGTAAGGATGCGGTTAAATTGGCGAAGAAAAATTTGAAGTTATTCAGGGAGAAAGGGATTCAAAAAATTGTTACTAATTGTCCGAGTTGTTTTCATATGTTTGGTAGTGTTTATCCTAAGTTGGTGAGGGATTGGAATATTCCGGTTGAGCATGCGACTGTTACTGTTTTGAGAGCTTTGAAGAAGAAGGGGTGGAAGTATCATGGTTACGATGAAGATAGGGAAATTGTTGCTTATCACGACCCGTGTCATTTGGGACGGTATAGTGGGGTTTATGATGAGCCTAGGGAGGTTGTTGAAATTTTGGGCGGGAGGATAATGGAATCGAGGTTTAGTCGAGAGAAGGCGCTTTGTTGTGGTGGTGGAGGCGGTGTTCGGGCGAATTTTGAAAATTTAGCTAAGGGTGTTAGTAATGAGAGAGTGAAGAGTTTTAGTGAGGATGTCGGTAAGATAATTTCTCCTTGTGGTCTTTGTTATGCTAATTTGAAATCTTCTAGTGACAAGTCTGTTGAGTTTTCTAGTTTTGTTTTGGGTAAATTAAGGGGGATGAAGAGATGAGGAAGAATTTGTTGAAAAGTTATTTGAGTGACGCTTCTAGATTGAAGGGAAAGGTTGTGGATGTTGTTCATCCGAAATCTGTTGCGGAGGTTAGTGCGGCTGTTCTTAAGAGTGATAGAATTGTTATTCGTGGGGCTGGGACTGGGCTTGCTGGAGGATGTGTTCCGCAGGGAGATGTTGTTTTGGACTTGTCTAAAATGAGAAAGATTGGGAAGTTTGATAGAGAGAGAGGATATATTACGGTTGAAGCTGGTGTTGTTTTAGATGATTTACAGGATTATTTGAGGGAGTATGGTTTGGAGTTTCCGGTTAAGCCTTCGAGTCATGTGGTTGCTACGATTGGTGGGATGATTGCTACTGATGCTGTTGGGAATAGGGGTGTTAAATATGGGAAGACTTCGAATTGGGTACGCTTTGTAGATGTTGTGGATTCTGCTGGGAGAGTTGACAGGAAGGGGGTTACGGAGATGAGTGATTATACTGGTATGGAGGGAATTAGCGGGATTATTGTTAGGGCTTGTTTGAAAGTGGATAGAATTAAGAAGCGGACTGCTAGCTTGATTAGACTCGAGAGATTGGAAGAAGTTATTGATGTTGTTCGGAAGTTGAAAAGGATGCAGAATGTTTCGATGATTGAGTTTTTGGATAAGATTATTTCGAAAGGTGTTGGGTTTGGAGAGGGTTATCATATATTGGTTGAGTACGAAGGGGATGATGGAAGTTTGAAGGGTGAGGATTATGATAAGATTATGGCGATGAGAGATGAGGTTTATCCTTTTGTGGCTGGAGAGGGGTATACTAGAATTGAAGACCCTAAGGTTATAGTAGATAGATTTCCTAAATTAATGAGTTGGTTAGAGAGTAATGGTATACCGACTTTTGGGCATATTGCTGTTGGTATTTTGCATCCGTGTTTTAATGTGGACCAAGAGGGGCTTATCCCGGAGATGATGAAATTGGTTGGGAGACTAGGGGGGCAAGTTAGTGGAGAGCATGGTATTGGTTTGTTGAAGAGGGGTTTTGTTGAGATTAATGATCAGAAGATTTTGCGGAATATTAAGAGACGGACAGACCCTTTGAATAAGTTTAATATTGGGAAAGTAATATGATAGAGGAAGAATTTTTTGATAGATTAAAGAAAAAAGTTTTGCCTTATTTTGAAAGTGGAGAGGGGCATGGGTTTGATCATGTTGATAGAGTTTACAAGTTGGCTTTGAGAATTAGTGAGGATGAGGATGTTGATATGGATGTGGTTCGAGCTTCGGTTTTGTTGCATGATGTTGCTCGCAGGAAAGAAGAAGAAAGTAGGGTTAATGGGTTTTCTAGAGAAGATAGAATTTGCCATGCTGAAGAGGGTGCTAAGATGGTTCCAGGTATTTTGAGAGATGTGGGTTTTCCTTATGATAAAATTGACTATGTGGTTGATGCGGTTGCTACTCATCGGTATAGTAAAAATCTTGAGGCTAAGACGAGAGAGGCGGAAATTTTGCAAGATGCTGATAGGTTGGATGCCTTGGGTGCTATTATTATTGTAAGGATGATGGAGGCAACGGTAAAGAATGGGAGACCTGTTTATGATTCTTCTATACCTATTAAAGAGAAATATGATGGTAGTAAATCTACAATGATTAATCATATTTATGAGAAGATTTTGAAGATTACGCCTGATTCATTTAAGACTGTTAAGGCTAAGGAAATTGCTAAAGGGCGTTATGATTTTGTGAAAGAGTTTGCTGAGAGGTATGTTGGGGAAATTGAAGGAAAGATTTAAATATATTGTATTCTTATGTTTTGTATTACCTCCCTGGTATGACGTAAGGAATGCCAGGCTTTACCTTTTTTATAATGAATGTGGGCAAGCGTGCGATAGTTTTTGTTGATGGGAATAATTGGTATCATAATGTTAAGAGTTTGATTAAGAAGCCTCGTGGGTTGGATTTTGATAAAATTGGGAGGATTGTTTGCGAGCGTTTTGGTCTTCAGTTGGTTGAGGTGAGGTATTATAATTCGGTGCCGGATATTGATTTGGGCGAGGAGAATTATTACAAGCATATGGTTTTTTTGGCTGGGCTGAAGCGGAAGGGTATTGTTGTTAATACACGGAAGTTGAAGGTGATTAATAGTGGAGGGAAGAAATTACGTGTTGAGAAAGGGGTGGACGTGAAGATTGCGGCTGATATGATTGATTTTAGTTTGGTTAGGGATGCTTGTGATGTTTGTGTTTTGGTTTCTGGGGATGCGGATTTTTTGCCGGCTATGAATGTTATTAAGAGGCAGGGGAGAGAGGTTATTACGACTTCTGTTGGGCGAGGTTATTCTCGAGATTTGAGGAGTGGGGATTTTAGGTATGTTGTTTTGAAGAGGGGAGATTTGGATTTGTGTTTTGGGGGTAGGTAGGAATTAAAGGCAGGATGAACGCGGATTTTGTTTGGGACTGGAGGATATAAAATTTTAAGTAGGGTGGATTGTTTGGTTTTTTATGGTCGTTAAAATTAGTAAGAGTGCTAAAATTGAAGCTGGTAATTTAATAGAAGAAGCTAGTGAAATTTTTGATTCGTGTATAGGTTGTGGAATGTGTAAGGGGCGGTGTGGGGTTTTTCGGGTTTTGCGTGAGGAGGGGTATTCTGGGAGAGGGAAAGGGGATTTGTTAAGTGGGAAAATTATGGATAAGATATGTTTTGAGTGTAATTTGTGTAAATCTTGTGAAGAGAGCTGTCCGTTGGATGTGAAAGTTTGTGATGCGGTGTTGAAGGCTAGGGAGGCGATGGTTTTGTTTGGGAAGGGATTGAAGGGGAATGAGGAGATGGTTAAGAATGTGAGGAAGAGTGGAAATCCTTTTGGGAAGTTGAGTGATAAAGATAAAGAGAAGTTGTATTGTTGTTAAGTTTAAGCGATATTTT
>Ga0209249_1003029_pt1 | contig 12588 bp, 9 predicted proteins | sample SaaInlV_200m_DNA_4_FD_184653 | JGI IMG/M metagenome (GOLD analysis project Ga0209249, IMG submission 184653) | Marine microbial communities from expanding oxygen minimum zones in the Saanich Inlet - SI037_S3LV_200m_DNA (SPAdes) (version 2) | ecosystem: Environmental > Aquatic > Marine >...
TCTAAAGAAAAGGCAGAGGGTGAAAAACTAGATCTTGAACATGGACTTTCATTTCTAAAACATACAAAAATAAAAGCTTCTGAGTCATATGAGGATCTCAAAGATACAGATATTGTTGTGTTTACAGCAGGAGCTCCACAAAAAACAGGTGAATCTAGACTTGATCTTATAGAAAAAAACAAAGCAATACTTCAAAAGTATATTCCAAAAATACTAAAATATGCACCTAATTCTATTATTATTATCGTCTCTAATCCTGTAGATATTCTTACTTACGAAGCTTATAAAATAGCTGGTCTACCCAAAGGAAGAATATTTGGTTCTGGAACAACCCTCGATACATCTCGCTTCCGTTTCCATCTTGCTGAACAAATGAAAATTAATCCAAAAAGCATTCATGCTTATATATTAGGAGAACATGGTGATAGTTCTTTCCCAGCTCTTACTGGAGCTGTGGTTGGAGGGCAAAGCCTATTATCCATACCTGACATGACAGAACAAAAAGCGCTAGCTGCTTATACCAAAACTAGAGATGCTGCTTATAAAATAATAGAAGCCAAAGGAGCTACTTACTATGCAATAGCTACAGCTACTGCAAAACTAGTAGAAACTATTCTTATTGATGGAAAAAAAATATTCCCTGTATCCATTCCTCTTCATAGTTACTATGGTCACAACGGAGTATCACTAAGTGTGCCATGTGTGATTGGTAGAAATGGGGTAGAGCAGACCATAGAAATAAAGCTTTCTTGGGAAGAAAAAAAGATGCTTCAAAAATCTGTGGATACTTTGAAAAAATATTTATAAATATTTTTAATTTAATTTAGAGTTAATATTCAAAAAAAAGATGTACTAATTTGTTCGTCTACATTTCTACGTAGTTATTTTTTTGTAACTATATAGAAACAGTAGACGAACAAACGTCTACTATTTAAAAACTAGAACTTATTCTTCATCTTTTTTAAAAAGATTCTTTAATTTTAAAGAATAGCAGCGAACGTTTGGACAGACGTTAACCCATGGGCCAACAATTCTGCCACAATCTTCACACTTTCTGGCTATCACAATCATGAAATTTTCTCCTTCACCACCAGAATAGTTTTTAAGGCAGTTTAAAATAGGTATTATAGATTATTCTTCTTTATCTTTTTCAGTGAAAGTATCAAAATCCACTGAATTGCATCCCCGTTTGGAACATATCGATCTCCAAATGGGATTAACTTTTTCACACTTCGAGCAGATCTTTATAAAAAAAGCCATAAGCTTCTCCCTCACCACCAAGATTAAGTTTTTTTTTAGGCAGTTATAAAAAAATAAATATTCTCTTATAACCACCTAAAAAAATGTTTTTAAATAGTATTTTAAAGTACGATTTTTTATTTTTAATAAAGACGCAATATCTTTACTAAAACAAAAGATTAATTATATATTAATCATCTCTTTTTGTCAAATTATAGGCCTAATTAAATTTATTTTAATTTATATAAAATAATAAAAATCTATGAATAACTAACATTCCAGTTCTTCACTTTTTCATGCTCATCTACCTCTGCATGAGCCATAAAAGGAATCTTACCAGCTACAATATCTTGGAAACAATAATTAAGATCATCTACTAACTCATAACCACTTGTCAGAACTTTATCTGCTGGTAACCAAATTAACTCACCTTCATCATTTTCTAGACCCAAAGGGACTTCTTTGGAAGATACTTCTATCTTGAAAAAACACATCATCCAGTCATCTTCATAACCACCTTGCATTCTAACTACTCCAGCTAGTTTTATATTATCTTCAGTAACTACAAACCCAGTTTCTTCTTGGGTCTCACGGATAGCCGCTTGCAAAAAATTCTCTTTAGGTTCTAGCTTTCCTCCAATACCATTCAGCCTATTACCATCTACTTTATTGGTTCTTTTTGTACGATGAATAAAAAGATATTCATCTTTATAGTGTAGAAAATTAGTAACTGAATAGATTGTTTTTTTCATTTTTTTTATATTGTTTTATTTATTTTATAAAATAGATTATTTAATTTAATTATTTTTTTATTTTTGACAACTAGGACAAAAGTAACTTCCTCTTCCTCCTAGTTTTACTTTTTCAATAATACTTTTACAAATTTTACAATTTTCTCCATCCTGTCCATAAACCTTTAATTGATTTTGGTAACTTCCAGCAAAACCAAAAACATCTACATACTTTCCGTCAAAGGTTGTTCCTCCTGCATTTATACCATCCTCGATTACTTTTTTCAAAAAAGGAAAAAGTCTGGTTACTTCTTTTTTAGATAAACTATTAGTTGCTCTAGTTGGATCTATTTTAGCCAGGAACAAAGCTTCACTGGCATAGATGTTACCAATTCCAGCTACGACTTTATTATCCATAACTACTTGTTTTATAGAAACTCTTCTATTTGGTAACTTTGATAAAAAATATTCCAAAGAAAAAGCATCAGTATTTACATCTGGTCCATATTTTTGAAACTCTAGTTCTGCTCCTTCTCCAGAGACAACCTTCCACCAACCAAAGACTCTCATATCATTAAAAAATAACTTAGCTCCATCCGAAAGATCCATAACAATTCTGGTGTGACTACTAGGTAACTTTGATACCCAATCTTGAGATGGATGTCCGCCACCAATCTTTTCTTTTTTGGAAAAATAAATAAGTTGACCAGTCATTTTGAGATGAACAATAATTTTTATATCTTCATGGAAATTAATAGAGATAATCTTGGCTCTTCTAGAAACACTTTTTATGGTCAATCCAGTTAATCTACTAGGATCACCTTGGAAACTTTTTTCTCTTAGAACACTAACACCTTGGATAACCTTTCCAGAAAGAACAGTACTCAATCTACGGGCAACTGTTTCTACTTCTGGAAGTTCTGGCATAATAAATAATATAAATTTTCTTACTATCCCTTATGCTCAGGAGCATCTATCAAACCACATTTCTTGTATTTGCGACCACTACCGCATGGACAAGGATCATTTCTCTTGATTTTTATTTTCTTAGAACCAGGTTGTGGAGCAGCCCCAGCCTTTGCTGTTCCCAAAGCCTGAGCAAGATCACCCAAAGATCCTTTTGTCTTTCTTGGTGCTGCAGCAGATGGGGGAGTAGCATCAGATACTTCTTTGGCTAAACTCTCATGAATATTTTCTTTTTTAAGTTCTATATTCTTTGGTACAACTGGCTGCAAAGGCCTTTGAACAGGATGAATTCTGAATATACGATTAGCAATAGTGCTCTCAATACTTTGAACTAATTTTTCAAACATAATAAAAGCTTCTTTCTTATATTCAGAAAGAACTGTTTTTTTATCACCACGCAACCAGATACCTTCACGGAGACTATCTATTTCATCTAGATGATCCATCCATTTTTCATCAATAGTAGATAACACAACTACTTTTTCTAGAGACTTGAACTGTTCTTTACCAAGAACTTTTATTCTAGAATCATAAGTCTTGCGAATAATCTCTTGATATTTTTCAATAATCTCTTGTTCATTTTCCAAGTTAGCAATATCTTTACGCAAACGATTTTGTGATGTTTGATCAAAAGGAATAAGTTTTACAAAATCTTTGATTACTAAATCATACATTTCATCTGTAAAGCCTTCTGCTGTTCTAGTCATAACAATAGACTCAACTTCATTTTCTAAATATTCAATAATCTGCTCTCTCAAAAGACTTTCACCTTCTTGAGCACTATTTTCTAAAAGTTTTCTACGACGACTATATAAAATATCACGATGCATATTCATCACATCATCAAACTCAACTAATCTCTTACGTTGATCAAAGAAAAATCCTTCAACCTTAACCTGTGCTGATTCGATAGATTTTCCAATCATGCCATGTTCAATAGGTTGGTTTTCTTCTATCTTTAGGAAATCCATAACTTTAGCAATCTGTTCACCACCAAAAATACGCATAACTTCATCATCCAAAGAAACAAAGAATTGAGAAGATCCTGGATCACCTTGACGACCGGCTCTTCCTCTTAGCTGATTATCAATACGACGAGATTCATGGCGTTCTGTACCAATAATGTGTAGACCACCAAGTTCTACTACTTCATCATGAGCTTCTTGCCAAGCTTTTATAGCAGCTGCATATTCTTTGAGTTTATAGTTGCCTGGATTAATATTTGTAGGAAGACGAAGGTCTTTGTATTTTTCTGGAAGAGCTGTTTTCTTTTTTGTTTGAGTTTTTTTACGAAACTCTTTTAACTCAGGAGAAGCTCCTCCCAATACAATATCAACTCCACGACCAGCAATATTAGTAGCAACAGTAATTGCTCCTTTTTTTCCAGCATCAGAGATAATAAAAGCTTCTTTTTCATTATTTTTTGCATTCAAAACTTGATGAGGAACCTTTTTTCTCTGCAAGAACTGAGCAATAATCTGGTTATTTTCAATAGAACGAGTACCAACAAGAACTGGTCTACCTTCTTTATGAAGAGCCTCTGCTTCTCGTACAATCGCTGAATATTTTGCAGCAACTGTTTTATAAACAACATCGTTACTATCTTCACGAACAACCGGTCTATGTGTAGGAATAATCAATACATTAACGTTATAAATAGTATTAAACTCTTCAGCTTCTGTAGAAGCAGTTCCTGTCATTCCAGAAAGCTTGTGATACAAACGAAAGTAATTCTGGATAGAAATACTAGCCAAAGTTCTTGATTCTTGTTGGATAGTAACATTTTCTTTGGCCTCGATAGATTGATGTAACCCATCAGAGTAACGACGACCATACATCAAACGACCCGTGTGGTCATCAACAATCACTACCTCTTTATCACGAACAATATATTCTTTATCACGATGATAGAGGGTCATTGCTTTCAAAGCAGATTCAACATGATGAATAGTATCAAAACTTTCTTCATAAAGGTTTTTAACCCCTAGTTTTTGTTCAATTCTTTTTACACCAAGGTCAGTCAAAGTAACTGATCTAGATTTTTCATCAATAGAGTAGTCCTGATCACGAGTCAAAGATTTGACCATATGAGCAGCATCATAATATTTCTTGGTAGGTTCTGAATCTGGTGCTGAAATAATCAAAGGTGTTCTAGCTTCATCAATCAAAATAGAATCAGCTTCATCAACAATAGTAAAGTGATGAGCATTATCCTGACGTTGTGTCATGCTACTCAAATCTTGAGCCATATTATCCCTGAGATAATCAAAACCAAACTCATTATTAGTTCCATAAGTAATATCAGTTAAATAAGCCTCTTTACGTGAAATCTCTACAAAGTGTTCAAGGCGCTCATCGCCTCTATCTTCACTATCAACACTAGGGTCAAATAAACGGGAATGATCATGAACTATCACAGAGGTCTTTAACCCCAAGAAGTTATAAACAGGACCCATCCAACCCACACCAATTTCGGCCAAGTAATCATTTACTGTAACTAAATGAGCACCTTTTTCTAGAAGAGCATTCAGATATAAAGGAGCAGTAACAGTTAATGTTTTTCCTTCTCCAGTTTTTTGTTCAGTAACGTTTTTTTTATGAAGAGCTATTCCAGCAAGTAGCTGAACATCATAATGACGCATCCCAAGTACACGATTGGCAACTTCTCTGACAGTCGCAAAAGCTTCTGGAAGAATCTCATCTAAGATCCTTTCTTCTGCTTTGGCCATTGCTTCAGAATCACCTGGAACAACCTCTGCACGAACTTTTGAGATAATTTTTTTGAATTTCTTGGTCTGAGAAGCAAGTTTGGTATCAGACAATTTCTGAATCTTTGGTTCTAGATCATTAATTTGATTAACTATTTTTTGATAAGAATCAAGACTCTTCTTATTTTCATCAAATAGGGATGCGAAAAACTTAAACATAGGGGTTCATTATAGATCAAAGAAGTTAATTTTTCAGACGAAAAAATCCAGAAAAACGCTCTTTAAATGATACTTTATATCTTTCTTTATACTGTCTTATTTCTCCATTCTCTAGCCAAGCATACTCAAAAAAGCCAAAACTCATAACACCCAAGTTAATAAATTGATCGTCTTTTTCCATCAAGTGAGTATGACCAGTTATCAATATTTTCCCAGGAAATTCATTTTTTTGAACCTTCTTCAATCTATTGTTCTCAAAAGCATAAATTTTCCAAAAACTTTCATTTAATAACCACATACCAACATAATATACGAGATATAAAGATCCCAATAAAAACTTTGATCTCATCATTAATGATTGTTTTTGAGGACTTTCTATATATTGGTGACCATGAAGACAAACAAAATCTTTTCCCCCAGAACTAAATTCATAAGACTCAGCAACTATATCTGAAAACAAGGAGGTTCTTTCATCAAGATACTTTGCCAGATCATGATTTCCATGTATATAAACAGTTTTTTTTTCTTTGAGTAAGGGGAAAAGTTCTTTCCATGGTGAGTTTAAAAACTCATCAAAACTATAAAAATATCCTTCCCAAAAATCACCATTAATAATTACTTGATCTGCCTGTTTGATTAAACTAGATATTTTTTCAAAATAATCTTCATTAAACCTAGGAGATAAATGAGAATCAGAAAAAATGAGAATCTTAGACATTTATAAACTCCAGGCTAGCGAATTACTTCTTTTTTTATATATGGTTGTAAAACTTCAGGAACAAGAATACTTCCGTCAGCTTGCTGATAATTTTCGATCATTGCAGCAAGTAAACGAGGAGATGCTGCGACAGTATTATTGAGCGTATAAACATGTTTCAAAGTACCATCTTTTGCCTGATAACGAATATTAAGTCTTCTAGCTTGAAAATCATTGAAATAACTAGCAGAATGTGTTTCTCGATATTTTTCTTGAAAAGGAAACCAAGTTTCTATATCATATTTCTTGCGTTGCCCAGCACCCATATCACCAGTGCACATCAACAATACCTGATAGGGGAGGCCCAAGCCTTTTAAGACCTCTTCTGAGTAACCTAGCATCTTCTGATGCCATTCTCTAGTAACCTCTTCATCAGCTACTGTATAAATAACTTGTTCTACCTTATTAAATTGATGAACTCTGACAATTCCTTGAGTATCCTTACCATAAGTGCCGATCTCTCTACGAAAACATGGAGAAATACCAGCCATCTTGATTGGTAAGTCTTTTTCAATTAATGTCTCACCCATATGGAAAGCCGTCAAAGCTACTTCTGAAGTACCAGCTAAGATAGTTTCATCCTGAGTTTTATAATGATCTTCTTGCCCCCAAGGAAAATAACCAGTTCCAACAAAGGCTTCTTTATTCAACAAAACTGGAGCACTCATTGGTACAAAGTCATATTTGATCATGACATCCAAAGCATAATCCAATAAAGCTCTTTCTAGTAATAAACCATCACCCTTCAAAAAATATCCTCTGAATCCAGCTATCTTGACACCTCTTTTGGTATCCAACATATCTAGATTTTCCATTAGTTCTTGATGAGGTTTAGGATCAAAATCAAACTTTGGTAAATCTCCTTCGTGACGAGTAACCTCATTCTCTGATTCATCTGAACCGACTGGAACATCAGCTGCTGGAACATTAGGAATCTGCAAAGAATCATTCAAAAATTCTTTTTCTACAAGCTTCAATTCTGGCTCTAACTCTTTGAGTTGAGCTTTTAATTGCTTTCCAATAGTAATAGATTCTTGAGCTGGTTTTCCATCACTGGCAACCTGTTTTTTTACCTCTGTAACATTTTTGTTTGCAGCTTCTCTCAATTCCTGAACTTGAGCAATCAAAGATCTACGTTTTTCATCTATAGCCAAAAGACTATCTACAACAGAGGAGTCTAACTGTTTATCTTCACAGGCCTTTTTGACTTGATCAGGATTTTCCCTGATGTAGTTAATGTCTAACATAACTATTCTTCCTTTTTAAATACTTCTATCAAAAATGTAATATGTTCATCTGGTGTTTTTTCAATTAATTCAAAACCTTGTTTAATATCATCTCTACTAACATTAGCAGCAAAAGATTTATCTTTTATTTTTTTCTTGACTGATTTTGGTTTCATATCTGAAAATCCATTAGGTCTCATCAAAGAAACAGCATGCATTAATCCAGATAACTCATCACAAGCAAAAAGATACTTCTCAATAGTTGTTACTGGATGCTTACCGGTTATTCCTGGAGCATGGGATAGAATAGCTGCTAACAATTCTGCTGGGTAATCTACAAGTATTTCATTGACAGCTTTATTGGGATGTTCATCTGGATACATCTCCCAATCAAGATCATGTAATAAGCCAGTTTGATACCAGAACTCTACATCTTCACCAAGTTTTTCTGCATAAGCAGACATTGCCTGAGCTACCATTTTGCAGTGATGTGAAAGCTTATCATTTTTTATGTATTTTTTTACTAAATCTTCTGCTTGTTTGCGGGGTGGTAGGGTTTCCATTTTTAGTATTTAGTCTTCCTTCTTTGCTTGTACTATTCCAATTTTTTCTACAGTACCACCACAATAATGAGTGATCATCTCAACAACATCATGTAGAGTTTGCTCTACTTGTTCACGACTAATATCATGAATACCATCAATATTTAATACAATATCAGTAGTATCTTCATTAATCAAAACTCTGCTAGCATCACGGTAATTGAAATCCATATTATATGGACCATTATCATCAAAATAACACACTTCACCAGCCTTTAAAGTTACTGGATCATCACTGCCAATAAAAACAGCCTGCTCACCACCTTTAGCAATATCTAAGATTGTTGATCCAGACATATTTTTCAGATCAAAAGCTCCTGCAGAAACTCTATTACGCATAACAACAAGATTATAAGCATCAACACAAGTATTAATTGTATAAAGTTCTTTTCCTTGAACAACTCTTCGTAATAATGCCTCTGGGCTTGGTCTACGAGAATGCCAATCAACACCCATTTCTCTATACATCTTTCTATAACTAGATAACTCAGAAAAATCACCTAGATCCTTAGCAGTGTGACCATAATATTGTTGAAAAATTTCTTGTTTTTCTTTTTCTAAACCAGGATTAGATTTATCAACTTTAATACCTTTAATTACTGCCAAACCAATAGTAGCTGTTGGATATTTTTCTGCCATAGCAGGGGAGATAGATAATAAAGATGGGTCGTCAATTAATTCATAACGATATTTTTTAGTTTCTTCCTCCATACCTTGAATAGCCTGATAAAAACGATCATCTCGTTCTTCTTTATTTAAACTTAATAAAAACCAAGAAGCTCTAGGACCAGATTTTCTTCCTAAGAAAGCTTTATAAACACTCTGAAAACCTTTTCTAGCTCCCAAACTTTCTTTGGCAACATTGAACATTTCTTGTTGTAGCTCTTGAGGATCCCAATCTTTAGTTAATATTAATTTTTGAATTTCAGATAAATAAGTTTTTTCTTCTTCAGTCAGATCATTAAGTTCTTTAACAACTTTATCAGCTCTGAAAGTTAACTGATATTCATCAGGTGCATAACGATCAACCCAAAGTCTTGCATAATGTCTGCGTTCTTCAAGTTCTTTTAGTTCTATCTCTGTTAACTTAGAACCTTTGATCTCTATAAATTTTTCTACCAGATTAATTTCTGGATGTTGCATCCATAAAGCTACATCTCTAAATCTAGGTAAAAACATAGCTTCAGCAACACCATCTATTTGTGATAACTCAAAAGATCTTCCCATTCTTAGATCAATATCTTCACCAATCTCTTGTTTCCAAAAAATCTTGGCACCCAGATCATATTCATCAAATAAATCAGGGATTGCCTGAGTAGTAGGATCAAAATCTATTACCTTGTTGTAATGCTTACTAACAAATAAATATCGTCCTATCTCTGGAGGAAATAGCTCTACAAATTCTCTAGCAGAAGTACCAATACCTTTACTAGAACTCATCTTGGTACCACGAATCAAAATCCATTCATAAGGAATATCAAAAAGAAGTGGTGTTTTATAGACCTTTTCCAACATAGCATTAGCCATATCACGAGACCCACCAGCAGAAGAATGATCTTTTCCAGCACCCTCTATAGTCACTTCCATCTGTGCCCAATGAGCAGGCCAATCAGCTTTCCATAATAGTTTTCCGTTTCCTCCAAAAGGACTAATCTTTCCAGAATTCTCACAACCTTCTGCCCACTCAACTTTATTTTTTTGGCACTCATAAGTTACCTGTTCACCATCCCAACCAGTTACTAGAGTTGTTCCTAACTTTCCACAGTCTGGGCAAACAACCTGAAAAGGATACCAATTGTCAGGTAAATCATAATCAGCTATTTCTTTATATATCTTTTTCATTTCAGCTACATTATCTAGGGCTGTTCTAATTACCTCATCCATTTTTCCAGATTTATATAGTTCATGACTCCAAACAATTTCTTGATCACAACCTAGTTTTCTAAAAGCATCAATAAAGTCCTGAGCATAAAACTCTCCAAAATTTTCAGCTTTTTCAAATCTAGCTTTTTCTTCTGGAGTCATAGAATTTACGTCTAATCCAGACTCACTTAATGGGGGAGCCGGAATCATAAACATTGGTTTACCCATGTGCTGTTTATATTCTTCTTGATTTAGATACCCAGGTAAACCATCCATTGGATCCATATCATTAAAAACATAGGTATTGATAACATTCTTTTCTTTTTCTGAAAGAACTTTTGCAACAAGATCATGAAGTAATACTCCACGCAATGAACCTGTATGAACTCTTCCTGATGGAGTTTTCATATCATCGACATGGAGCTTATCTGGTTTCTCAGCTTCCCTCCATTTATAGATATTGGAAATTAGTTTATCTGCCCAATGATAAGAATGTTGTGTTGATGTGTTTTTCATATTTTCTTCTATTATTGTACCTTTTTTACCCTGGTATTTCGAGGGTTGGAAATGTAATTTTTACTATTTTATACTTTTTTTTATTTATCTCATTAAACTAAAAACCCCGCTTATATTTAGCGGGGAGTTTTTATTTTTTGAGTGTTATTTTATTTTATATTTTTAACAATATACTCAATCTCTCCCGCTGGAGCTATTACAGAAATAGACTCACCCTTCTTCTTTCCAAGAAGAGCCTTTCCCATAGGGGAGACTGCAGAGACTTTTCCTTCTTCAGGATCTGCCTCAAATTCACCAACAACTTCATAAGTATATGTTTTTCCTGGCTTACCTTTTAAGGTAATTTCTACTTTTGAACTAATCCCTACTTTTGAAGTACTTTTTGTTCCCTTGACTACTTTAGCTCTGGAAACAACATCTTCAATCTCGGAAATTCTAGTTTCAACAAAATTTTGTTCTTCTTTTGCACTATGATAATCTGCATTTTCAGAAAGATCACCCTGTTCTCTAGCAGAGGAAACACGAGCTATAACTTTAGGAAGCTTTTCTGTTTTTAGTTGCTTCAATTCAGCCTTGAGTTCTTCAAGACCTTCAGCAGTTAATTGGATTTTTTTATCGTTTGCCATAATGGGCCTAGTATAAATGGTTTTTAAATTGTGACAAGTGCAGTATTAAATTCTTGCTTTTTTTGTTTTCTGAGCAACTCTAATTTCCATCATCGCTTGTCTCAAAGAAGCTTCTGCTAATATTAGTTCTCGTTGATTTTGTGTTTTCTTCATTGTCTCGTGAGCAGCTTTGACAGCAGCCTCTGCTTTGGCAATGCTGATATCACGGGCCAAAACTCCACTATCTGTCATTACAGTTACTTCACTCATCGGAGAGATATTAACAAATCCATTAGACACAACAACACTTTTTTCTTCTTCACCGATACGATAAATCAACTCACCTGTTTTCAACTGTGAAAAAAGAGGAATATGTTTATACAAAACAGTTATCTCACCTTCTGTAGTAGGCAAAGAAACAGACTCTACTTCTATAGAAAGTAGTTCTTTTTCTTGAGAGACTATTTTAAGAAGAAATTTTCTCATATTTTAGATATTCTTTGCTTTTTCAAGAGCTTCATCTATTGTACCAACCATATAAAAAGCTTGTTCTGGAATACTGTCATGTTTTCCTGCCAAGATTTCACCAAAACCACGAACTGTTTCTGCAACAGACACATATCTTCCTGGAACATTAGTGAATTGTTCAGCAACAAAGAAAGGTTGAGTCAAGAAACGTTGAATTTTACGAGCTCTGGTCACAACTAATTTATCTTCATCACTAAGCTCATCAATACCTAAGATAGCAATAATATCTTGCAACTCTTTGTATCGTTGTAAAACTTCTTGTACTCCACGAGCAACAGAATAGTGGTCTTCACCAACAATTTCTGGAGATAAAATCTTTGAGCCAGAAGCTAAAGGATCCACAGCTGGAAATAAAGCTTGCTCTGCCAAACGGCGATCCAAGTTAATAGTAGAATCAATATGAGCAAAAGTTGTAGCAGGAGCTGGATCTGTATAGTCATCAGCTGGTACATAAATAGCCTGAATAGAAGTAATAGAACCCTTGTTAGTAGAAGCAATTCTCTCCTGTAAAGCAGCCATTTCTGTAGCTAGAGTTGGTTGATATCCAACAGCAGAAGGAATACGACCCAGTAGAGCAGAAACTTCACTTCCTGCTTGAGAGAAACGGAAGATATTATCTATAAAGAAT
>Ga0209249_1003031_pt1 | contig 12587 bp, 9 predicted proteins | sample SaaInlV_200m_DNA_4_FD_184653 | JGI IMG/M metagenome (GOLD analysis project Ga0209249, IMG submission 184653) | Marine microbial communities from expanding oxygen minimum zones in the Saanich Inlet - SI037_S3LV_200m_DNA (SPAdes) (version 2) | ecosystem: Environmental > Aquatic > Marine >...
TAATTGAAAAGGACATTTGCATTGGTATCGATAAATTGAAGCTCATTGTATTTTTGTGTTATCGCCCGATTTTGAACGAACTGCCCAATAGAATGAAATTTGGGATTAACGATAAATAGTCCATTTCTATCAATAACTCCTTCCAATCGTTTTACATTTACAACTGCTCTTGCTTCGTGGAATGGACTAACCTTATTATAAACCGGAGCAAGAAACATATCACCTTTTCTATTAATATATCCCCACTTGGTTTTTACTCTTACTCCAGCAAGTCCTTCACTAAACTCCTGAGCTCCTGTGTACTTAAACGGGATAACCTCTTTTCCTAATGTGTCTATATAACCATAATCTCGATTTTTTTTAGCAACTGCAATCCCATTGACAAAAGGACCAATAAAGTCGTATTTTACTGCAACAATTTTCTTTCCTTTCGAATTTACAACCCCATAATCTCTTTTTGCTTTTAACAGAAAGAAATCGGTATTCAGAATAGGCTCTATGGAAGAATAATGTGGGCCAACAATCCATTTTCCATGCTTGTCAATAATTCCCATTCTGCCATTCTTTTTTGCAATTATACATCCTGAAATAACATCAGAGCCTCCATAATATTTTGGATCAATCTTGTATCGTCCTGATTTATTGATATATCCACATTTCGACCTTTCAAACACTTTGGCCAATCCTGAAGCAAAATCTCCAGTACTTCTATATTTAGTTTCTATGACAATTTTGCCTGAAGAATTAATAAAACCCCATTTTCGCCCTATTTTTACTGCAGCAAGTCCTTCATGAAAATCTCTTGCATTATCGTATTTGGCAGGGATAATAAGTTCTCCATTGCTATTAATGAATCCCCATTTTTTCCCGATTCTTACTTTGGCAATATCTTCAGAAAAATTGCCAATTGATGAAAATGACGCATTTTTAACTAGCTGACCATTTTTATTAATAATCCCATATTTTGCATTATCCTTAATCAGGCAAAAGAAACTATCGTTGGCGTTAGGCAAGCGCGAAATGTAGTCATATTTAAAATCAACAATTTTATCGTTTGAACTATTAATTACACCCCAATAGTTGCCTTTTTTAACAATTGAACTGTTGTGTTTAAAATCATTTACAAAACTATAGTCAAGAGGAATTTGCATGTCTCCTTTTTCACTAATGAAACCCCATTGCCCTTCATGCACATAAAGCGGTAATGGGTTATACGCATACATCCTGTCGCCCCAAAAATTATCTGTTTTGCTTAACAACCAAGGTCCTGAAAAATTGCGGTAACGATTGTGATAATAATGTCTGTAGTAAACAGTATCACATATTTCTTTGCTGATTTTTGCAGTTTTATCAATATACATTTCTTCGGCATGCTTTAAAATACCATTGTAGCATATTTTGGCAAGACCTTCCTGAAAATCACCAAAGTATGTAATGTTCTTTGTATATACTCTTCCCGATTTGCTAACATATCCAAAATAATCATTTGATGGGGTTATAATTCTGGCAATAGAACGACCTTGATTAAAATCCGATATTCGGATATCCCATATTCTAGGCTTAATCAAATACTTATAATTCTTATGGTCGTAAATACCCATTTGTCGGGAGACTTTTATTTTCTCGCCTAAAAAACTAAAACCATCAAATTTTCCAGGAATATCAAGGCTTACAATCGAGGCTCCTAATATGGTGTCAATTACAACATCCGTATAAATTGGATTTTTAATAATCTCACCCATTGTATCTTTTAATCCCCACTTGGAGTTATAACCTTTTCTATACCATCCATATGAGCGGGGAGACAGAACTCCTTCCAGGCTATTTCTTCGAGTAGGTCTGTTGCCTACTTCAATATAATCCTGATTGACAGATATCGTGTTGACATTCTCAAATGTAGTTTGCTCTATTATCCTTCCCTCTGGATTGAAATCTACAATTGTAAGTGCGCCATTCTTAAATACCTTAGCCTTGTTCTCTGATAATTCAATTCTATTGGACGTAATCTGAAGCAACTCTGTGCCATCTAATAATGAAAGCCCATATTTTCCATTTTGTGCTAACATGACAATTCTATCATTCAACTCCGAACAAATTATGTTGTCATAAATAGGATCAAAAAGCACTTTACCCGAATAATCAGCCAGACCAATTTTTCCTAAATAATTTAACTGAAAACCAATTGGAGGCTTATTGATAATATTCTCATATTGCGGGCTTATTATTTCTGATAAGACATCATTCACAATTCCACAAAGAGAATTGCTAATGCAAACTAAATAATTTGTGAGAGGGTAAAATTGAATCAGCGTGTCGTATTTCGATTCCGTAATTACTTTTCCTATTGCCTTTGAGTAAACAGCCCATTTGCCCTGCCTCTTTAATCCAATAAAATCTGGAAACTTTATATAGTTCCGCCAAACAAGCTCAAGCAACTCATCTCCATTATTAGTTACTGCCCCCCATTTATGCAAATCGAAAGAATATAGAATTGTCGAACTATCTACGATATCTATTTCTGCATATTTTGTTTCAAGAACACACTTCCCATTCAAGTTATACAGTCCCTTATACTCATTTTTGTATGTGAGAAGAAAAGTATTTTCAATCAGGAAAATATTTGAAAATTCAAAAGGCAGAATCAATCTATTCTCAGCATTAATAAGCCCGCACATTGTATCGATATGACCCACAAATAAGTTATTACTCAAATATCTTAGCTCTTCATACTTTATGGGAATTATTTGTGTATTATTTTTATCAATAACTCCTGCAAGACCTTGGTTGTACACTCCAAAATAATCATCACCCAGAAATTTAATATGATCATATTGTACTGGGATAATTTCTGCACCTGAAATATCGACCACACCTGTTCTATCTTCTATTCGAACCAATGCGTAACCCTCTTCAAATCGGGTTTCAATTGCATCATATCTGGGTTTAATTACAATATCACCTTGTCGGTTAATTAATCCAGATTTGCCATTTAACTTGATGGGAAGAAGATTTTGTTCTAGTTGAGCAACACTGGCAAGTGAAAAAGTAAATAATACAAGAAAAAATAAATATGCCTTTTTGTTCACTAATTTAACTTAAATGGTCGCAATGAGTTTTTTAAAATCAGCAGTAGAAGAAACCTCTTTATTGATAATTTTCATTTTAAATTCATAATCGTCAACCTTTCTTGCACTCAATTCATTCTCGACAAGTAATTTGAAATCTCTGTTTGTAAATACAGCAATTTTATTTCCCGGAAGTATTGAGACCAATTTATTTTCATCTGAAGGACAGAAACGAAAACTGCTTAAATTGTTGCTATTGTATTTAATAATTGCTTTGTTATTTGCTGTAATCAGATATACTAAAATGTCATTAGCCTCTAAATCATAGTCCTGATCATATTTTATCCTCGCATTAAATGCAATAATATCTTTTCGTTTGTAAAAAATATCCCAATTGAATATTCCAAAATCCATAATTTCATAAGAGCGAATAAATGATCTTTCATTTTCAATCCGCTCTTCTTTAAGCTTTCTTTCTGCCAAGCCAATATTGTAATTACTCATCTGCTTGTTAAAAATAATTAGTGCTTTTTCATGGTCCGAACTACTAAGAACCGGAGAAACCAAAAACTCTGTTTCCAGTTCTCCATTTTTTAAATTCAACAAATACAATGCATTTTGAGAGTCGTACTCCTTCAGATTTATGGATGCCCATTTCGTTTTAAAAACCCAATTGATACTTTTTATTCTGGGGTTTTTGTTTTGATCAGAATAAGCCCAAAGAACTGTTGAAAACGCTTTCAATTCAGGAAAATCTTTATAATCAATATCGAAATCAATTATTGGATCTTTCTTTGAAAATTTCCTAGGTTCTTTGGGCAAATCAGGCATCTTTGGAATATCTTTCTCTAACTCTGCTTTCCTTTCATTAATAGATGGATTTGCTCCTCCCATATAAGCCCAGTTTCCTCTGTTTGTGTCCAGCTTATAAAAATTATAATCTCCATCAACTTCTGAGGCAAGATTTACTTTTAGCTTTTTGCCTTCTGCAATGTAAATCTGCTCACCACTTTGGCTGGCATTTATTTCAAACATTCCTGCTGTTTGAAAATCATATTTTACGCCTCCGCTATCATAGGTCATTGGTATGCCTGAAATCAGAATATCGGCTGCTTCCTGAAATTCCCGAAAATCAATATCAACCTCACCTGAAATGGGTTCATTATTCTGATTCACAAAAGCATTTGCAGGTATTTCAATGCTGTTTCCATAACCCAGATCTATATTATTTTCACTTGCAGCATCAGCTTTAAAGCTTATAAATTCAATATTAATCCCATTTAACGGAGGTTCTATAAAAGCTTTACTTATGTGTTTGTTGCAATTGGTGAATGAGATTACAAAAACAAGGATTAAAACTAGTGGAGCAATTTTAATGTGTAGCTTCATGACTATGAATTTGAGTGTTTTGCTAGTAAACTAACGCAAATTCTGAACGAAAAGTATTAAAAGATTGTAACTGCCTGATTTCTAAGACATAAAAAGATTTATATTCGAAAATATAGTATCATCTGAACAATTGAATTATTGAATTGAAGGAGTGGCCAGAAAAACTTAAGTTCAGTTTTTATTTTCCAGCTTTTGATTTAAACTTTGCTAATCAACGTATTAATGTTGAATTGATGGCTTTAACTATGTGAAGCTCCAACACAATTTGAGTGGATCAGAGCGAAAGTGCATACCCACAGTTATAAGAAGCTAAATTTTTTACAATAATTGTGGAAATTTTTTAATAAAGTCTTGTGCGTTTACAAATAATCCTTCATCTTGATATGAGTTTTCTGGCCCTTTGTATGACTTAATTTTGGGGCCATTATCATCTCCAATCTCAAATGAGAGAGACGCCTTTTGTTTATCACGTTCTTTCTCTGGATGCTGAATTAAATTATTTCTTACACGTCTTATATTTGTGTTGCCCATATTAAATTTTGGGTGGTGCTTAATAATTTCCTCCACTCGCCATGCAAAATGGTAAAAAGTTTCTGTAATTATTTCTAATTCTTCCAATATTTCAAAATTTGGAGTTTTTGGATTGTGCATAAAAGTGTTATTCAAAAACTTAGATTTATTGATTAACCAATTTAATTGCATCAATCTTTTTCCAAGTTCCGCATCTTGGAATGATATTAATCCTTCCGTTTCCAATAGTTTTCGTCTATACTTATTAAACTGCAGAATAATATCTGAAAACATGTGAGAAATTTAATTTTGTTGATATATAAAAATGTATGAGGAAGAGTCAAAAATCATAATTTCATTCCTGCTTTATTCATCATAAAGGATTGATATCATGAAGAAAGAAAAGTATCAATAAATTCACGCACACAGGATTTGCCACCTTTTTTACCTAATACTACATCAGCAATCAATTTGATTTCATTAACAGCATCTGCAGGGCAGGCTGAAAAACCAACTGCCTGAATCAGTTTTTCATCGTTGAGGTCATCACCAATGTATGCCACATTTTCAAGAGAAATAGACAGCTTTTCGCACCAGGATTTAAGTATATCCAATTTTTCTTCTAATCCTAAATACACATGACTGATTCCTAATAATTCCGCTCTTCTTTGAATGATCGTTTTATTAAATCCAGAACTGATAATTCCTACAGGAAAGCCACTCTTTGTCAGTTTTCGAATAGCCAGACCATCTTTTGCATTGAATTTCTTGAACTCATCACCCGATTCTGTATAAAACATTCCACCATCAGTCAACACGCCATCAACATCTAATACCAACATCTGAATTTTCTGATCCTGAAATTGTTTTTTAGATCTTAAACTGACATCTATTAATTGTTGATAGGGTAGCTTGGTTTGTTTTGATACTGACATCAACAAATCAAGACCTATATCTTGCTTGAGAATGTTTTCATTCAGTTTCCCAATTTCAATAAGATAATTGATATTTTCTTTGAAATAATTCATACTAGATAAGCTTTCTGTTTAAGGCAGAGGCAAGTGGTTTGAGGCTGTTATACAAATCCTTGAATTCATTATGATTCAATTGCTGTGAAGCATCTGATTTCGCCACTTTAGGATTTGGATGAACCTCAATTAATAAACCATCTATTCCCATGGCAAAACAGGCTCTGGCTAAATCAGGAACCCCATATGCATATCCAATGGCATGACTTGGATCAAGAATAATAGGCAGGTTTGTGTATTCTTTTAAATGGGCAACACCACACAAATCGAGTGTAAATCTTGTTTTTGTTTCGAATGTTCTGATTCCACGCTCACACAAAATAACATTCATGTTTCCTCCTGAAAGAATAAATTCAGCAGCTTGCACAAACTCCTGAATTGTTGTTCCAAAACCACGCTTTAATAAAACCGGTTTTTGTGTTTTTGCACAAGCGCGTAAAATTCCCTGACTATACATAGCCTTTGCTCCTATCTGCACGACATCCGAATATTCAATAATCTCGTTGACATGTGTGGCATCTCTAACCTCACTGAATAGACTGAATTTATTATCATCACAAACTTTGCGTAAAATCTTTAATCCATCTTCACCCATCCCCTGAAATGAATAAGGAGAGGTTCTGGGCTTATAGCTCCCAGCCCTAAGACAACTTAGGTTTAGCTCGTTTAAAAGCTCTGCAGTTTGCTCTACTTGCTCTATGGACTCTACCGAACAAGGCCCTGCAACCATTAATGTATTTCCTGTATTCCCTCCAATTTGGTTTTCTCCAATTTGGACGCTTCTTTTTCCTGTTGTATAGGCAATATCCGCAAGTTGAATGTCTGAGCTAAAAACAAAAACCTCATCAACAAGGTCGTCAAACTTGGATGGGAGTTCCTTCACCGAACTACTATTCACCAGAATGGTTTTGTCCTGATCATTAATTACTATTGCCTGTAGCTCTTCGGCAATTTGCGCTACTTGTTGGATACCTTGTTTCAGATGTATTATCATTACTCCCCTTTAATTAAATTTTCGAATGTTAGTGCTCCTGTAAAAACGCCTTCCCTGTTGACAACAGGAAGATAGTTTACTGGAAAATTTTGTGTTTTTATATATTGAATCAGCTCTTGTATTGTCATGTCATCATAAACTGTTGCAGGATTAAAATTTGTAATTTCTTCAGGAGTCGTTTGATTTAAATCGCTTAAATTTTTCAGCAAGCCTTTTCGAACATCCGCATTTGCTATAAATCCCTGAAGTTTTTTATCTTCATTTACATAAACGGTAAAGCCCAATTTGTTTTTATCGATGGAAGATAAAATTTCAGAAAAAGAAAAACGATTTGGACTTATTGTATCAATTTCCTTCGCAGGAATCATAAAGTCTTTAATCTGATAAGTAGATTGAACAGTATTCATTTTCAAATCCAGAAGCGCTGAACTTTTTTGATTGGCTCTCATCAAAAATGAACCAGAAACAGCAGCATCAACTCCAATGTTTCGAAGTATAAACGACACCTCCCCATTTACACCTCCATCAACATGAATGTTGGTGGAGGGATATTGCTTTTTAAATGTCCGAATTCGTTTAAAATTATTCTTCCGAAACTCACCTTTACTATAGCCAGGCGTGGTGGCCATAAACATGATAAAATCTACTGATGCAGAAAATTCTTCAAAAACGTTTAATTCGGTTTCTGTAGTAATTGCTATTCCTTTTTTTGATAAAATCTCTTTTGGAATATCTATAAAACGCTGAACTGCTTCGTATTGAAATGTAATATACTCAGGTTGGTGCTTTATGATCAATTCAAAATAAGCCTCAGGAGTAGGACTAATTATATGCAGATCGATTGGTTTATTTGTATGCCTTCTAATCTCAACAATATCCTCAAATACCTTGGGATTATCATTGCAATCAATATGAATAAAATCAATGGGTAATGAATTTAATTCATTAATGATTTCTTGTAAGTTTCCGTTTTTACTTGAATATATGGAAGCAGAAATTTTCATAATTACACGGCAAAAGTAAGCATATTTCAATACGATTTCATCTTAAGTCATTGCTGGAGATTAAAATCAAGAGTTGCTTAATCTTAATAAATATCAGATATCTTTATCTTTGAGCCATAAAATACAAACAGCCATGAAAAATTTATCCATAATAATCACACTTTTAGTTGTTTTGATCGGTTGTCAAAATAAGTCGGAAAATGAGCAAAGTGCCTTAGATCCAGAGAATAAAGTAACTGTTGAAATGTTTGTGAGTGGAATGACCTGCGCAGGTTGTGAACGAACCATTGTAAATACGGTTTCTGAATTAACCGGAACTTTTGAGGCAGAGGCGTCAAACGAAGATGGTACTGCACGAGTTGTTTATGACAAAAGTAAACTGCAAGTAGAGGATATCACTAGTGCTATCAGTAAAAAAGGCTATACGGTAGATAGCTTTGTTATTAAGGATTTTATTGAGGAATCTGAATAAATTATTGTTGGAACAGAACTCTTAAGATCAACAATATCCCAAAAAATACTAAAAGTATTCCAACAACTTTATTCATTATGACAATGGAGCGAGGTTTTATTAATCGCTTAATTCGAAACGCCAAAGCCCCTTTAATAAGGTTCAAAATGGTATAAATCCCCATAACTATACTGAAAAACACAACAACATCCAGATGATAATTATCGTTATTCCCATAATTTGATCCAACAAGTGTGACCACACCAATCCAGAATATCCAGACAAAAGGATTTGCAATATTCAGCAAAAAACCTTTGACAATATATTTAATAGCACTCGAAGTCGTTAAGCTTTCTTCGATTGGGCGCATGTCTTTAAACCTGATCTTTTTCAAATAAGAAACAATGCCGAAGACAATTAATATTAGCCCTCCAATAATTCCAATGATCAGCTTATTGTTATTATTTTCAAGCAATTGTGTAGTGCCAAGCAAGCTAAGAAATATTAAGGCAACATCATTAATCACAATGCCAAAAAGCAAATAGCTACTTGCCCAAAAACCACGATAAATACTGGTTTGCAGGTGGGCAAAGAACACTGGCCCTATCATAATAGTGAGTGTGAGCCCCAATATTATTCCTTCAACTATTACTTCCTGAAACATTTATACTTTATTCTTCTCAATAAATTTATCCCACTCCTGCAGCTGTCCGTTTTTCAATACACGAGGAAATTTGTGTTGGCCTCCAATTTTTCCTTTTTCTTTCATCCAATCATAAAAAAGATGAGAGGGCAATACTTCAACAATGACATCTTTTATAGCTGCAATCCGCTCAACTCTATAATCGTCATTTAATACTTTTATATCTTTGTCAATTTGTTCTTTTGCTACATTGGGGTCCAGAAAATCATCGGTTCCTATATACCATTTATGCGCGAACAAACTGCCATACTTAATTCCTGCAACAGCAAATTCCCTTACATCAATATTCAATCCATCTTCTAATTTCTTAATGGCCATATTCATGTTTTCCTGCGACATATGTTCACCACATAAATTAAGAAAATGCTTTGTTCTGCCTGTGATCACAATTTCTGCCAGTCTTTTGTTCGTAAATTTAATAGTATCCCCAATCAGGTATCTCCAGGCTCCGGCACAAGAACTTAAAAGCAAGGCATATTCTTTCCCCTCTTCAATTTCATCAATGGTAAAAGTTTCCGGATTTTCAATTATAGCTCCTTCAGAGTCAAAATTATTTTCATTGAAAGGAACAAATTCATAAAAAATACCATTATCCAAAACCATCTGCATGCCTTCAGCTTCTGGCCTATTTTGAAAGGCTATAAAACCTTCAGAAGCCAAATATGTTTCAATATAGGTTAGTGGTTTAGCCAGCAGTTTTTCAAATCCTTTTTTATAGGGCGCAAACGAAACTCCTCCATGAACATAAATACTCAGGTTAGGCCAAATATCGTGAATATTGTCAACCTGATAATAATCAATTATTCGTTCCAATAGTATTTGAAGCCAGGCTGGAACACCGCAGATAACGCCCATATCCCAATCTTTTGCCTTTCTAACTATTTCATCAAGTTTGGTACTCCACTCTCTTTCTTTAGAAATTCGTTTACCCGGTTTATAAAAATGTTGAAACCAAAAAGGAATATTACTGGCTGAGATTCCGCTGAGATCGCCTTCATAATAAGTGCCATTAAACTGTAGGTGGGTACTCCCACCTAACATCAAAATTCCTTTGTTATAAAATTCTTTAGGGAAATCATATTGCGCCAAAGAAAACACTTGTCTGGCACTTATTTTCTTGATTGCCTTTAGCATTTCGTGAGTAACCGGAATATGCTTGCTCGATGCTTCTGAGGTTCCACTACTCAAAGCAAAATATTTGATTTTACCGGGCCATGTTACGTAGGTTTCGCCACTCAACGACCGATACCACCAGCTTTTAAAAATTTTGTTATAGTTATAAACAGATACATTTTGTTTATAGGCTTTTACAACGTCCTTGCTTTTAATTATTTCATGAAAATTAAAATATTCTCCAAAAGATGTAAGCTGTGCTCGTCTGAGAAGTTTCTTTAAAACTTTCTTTTGAAGCTCAATACCTTGACCTGGAGATAACTCTTTGGGTGGCTTCCCTCTAAGTTCAATTGCCGCTTTAATAATTGATCCTAAAATAGGCATGAATATGTTTTTAAATCAGACGCAATTTACAGTGTTTTTTGATTCAAATGGAGCATAAAAAAACCCGGACATTTGCCCGGGTTTATATAATATAATCTGAGATCGATTATGAAACTTTTTCGAGTTTTTTCATAATTGAGAAAATAAATGCAGCAGCAATTAAGGACAATGCAATAAATAATCCCCAAACTTGCCAGATAGCAATTCTTTCGTACATGAAACTTCCTATCCATAACATTTGGTTACCTAAAGCTGTGGCTCCTAACCAACCACCTTGCATTAAGCCTTGATATTTTGGTGGAGAAACTTTTGAAACAAATGATATACCCATTGGGCTCAAGAAAAGTTCAGCAACAGTTAATGTAAAGTAGGTGCTAATTAGCCAACCTGTACCAACTCTAGCATGACCAGGATCACCTTGCATGATATCAAATGGATCAAGCCCAAGTGAACCAATTAAAAGCACAACAAAACCAACAGCTGCGAGTATCATACCGACACCAATTTTTCGTGGGGCAGATGGTTCTTTTCCTCTTCTATTCAAATAGGCAAATATTCCTACAACAACCGGTGTTAATAATACAATCATTGTTGGATTAAAATGCTGGAATAGTTCAGGTGAAAATGGATTTGATTCAGCATTGTGAGTGTAAAAATAATAGGTAGCAATAATTGAAGCGCCTAATAATACACCACTTATAATTCGAGTCTTTAATGCTGCTTTTTTCTGAACTAATGTCCCAAGCGATAGCAACCCAACTACTATTGAAAGCAAAGACCAAATATTAAACACAAGATAAGTTCCAGGTCCTACCGATGTAACCGTATAATCCCGGGCAAAGAAACTCATGGTTAATCCGTTTTGATGGAAAGCCATCCAGAAGAAAATAACAACACCAAAAACAAGGAATAATGCGGTCATACGTTGCTTTGTTTCTGCTTTTGACATTTCAACAACTTCACCTTTTTCAGCAGCTTGTTTTTTAACGTCCGGCAACATTTTCTTAAAGAATGTATATACCAGGAATGAAATAACCATAGTACAAGCAGCAACCCCAAATGCCATATTAAAACCTGCTCCATAAGCATCAATATATGTTTGAGCGAATGCAGAAAGATCAGTAACATGCTGTCCATTTAAAGATACCTGATCAGCTAAGCCTTGTACTGTAGATAAATCAGCTGAATTTAATAAGGCTACATCATATGCCCCATCAGCTCCTTTCATTTTCTCTATTAATGCAGGAAGGTCATTGTTCCGTAAAAATCCTTTGGATTTGATAAACCAATTAATAATACCAGCAGCTGCACTTGGTGCGAATAAAGCACCAATATTGATACCCATATAAAATACACTAAAGGCAGAATCTCTTAGATGAGAATATTTAGGTTCGTCATAAAGTTGTCCAACAACAGCTTGTAAGTTTCCTTTGAATAATCCATTACCGAAGGCAATTACAAAAAGAGCAACAAGTGTGAAAATGAGACCAAATCCAGGGACTGTCATCAGAACATAGCCTGCTAACATAGTAACCAGACCAATGTAAATAGTCCCTTTATAGTTCTTTGTTCTATCGGCAATTAAACCTCCGACTAAAGCAAGTCCATAAATTAAACCATAGAATACACTGTAAATAATACCTGCATTTGATTCAGTTAATCCAAACTTTGAAGTGAGATAAAATACCAAAATTCCCATCATGGTGTAGAATCCAAAACGCTCTCCCATATTAGCAAAGAACGCTACATAAAGTCCCTTAGGATGACCTTTAAACATAAATTTAGTTTTTTAGTTAATACAAATTGTATGATTGATTTCAAAAAATGAATTGCGAAAATACTACAAAAATGCTATTAATTGGTTGCTAATACTTTATTAGTGAGGACTAATGATATTAATCAGCATATGGGAGATTTGAGTGTGAGCTAATCTATCAGCGAAAGTA
>Ga0209249_1003034_pt1 | contig 12572 bp, 9 predicted proteins | sample SaaInlV_200m_DNA_4_FD_184653 | JGI IMG/M metagenome (GOLD analysis project Ga0209249, IMG submission 184653) | Marine microbial communities from expanding oxygen minimum zones in the Saanich Inlet - SI037_S3LV_200m_DNA (SPAdes) (version 2) | ecosystem: Environmental > Aquatic > Marine >...
ATGCATGGAACACCAAGGTCCTTAGAACCATAAAATGCAGCTGTCTGATGAGGATTTTCTCCATATCTCAAGTCCTGCTTTTTATGTAGATCAATGCTTATCGCATCCGGATAAGCCTCTTTATTGTCCCTGTTAAAATAATCAAAGATTATCTTGTCGTACTGACTGGTATGCTTGAATGCCTCAGTAACCAGCTCATAACGTGTCTCATACGAGAGATCACCGTCTCGTTTGTTTAATTCTCCCAACAACGCATCATAACGCTCAGGGTTTACTACAATTGCAACGTGTTTGAAATTCTTGGCAGCAGATCTGATCATAGACGGTCCACCAATATCTATATTTTCAATTGCCTCTTCCTGAGACACACCTTCTTTACTGATAGTCTTCTCAAACGGATACAGATTAACAACGACAAGGTCTATTGTGTCAATCCCTAGATCCTCTATCTGTTTCATGTGACTTTCGTTATCCCTTACGGCAAGCAGACCACCATGAATCTTTGGATGGAGTGTCTTTACCCTGCCATCCATTATCTCCGGAAAACCCGTATGTTCTGATACGTCAGTCACTTCTACGCCATTTTCCCTGATAGATTTAGCGGTACCGCCGGTTGACAGGATCTTAACGCCAAGATCTGCCAGGCCTTTAGCAAGTTCTATTATCCCCGTCTTGTCAGAAACACTTATCAGAGCGGTTTTTACCTTTGCCATAAATAACTCCCTTTCATTGCTGATTCCTTAGATTGTTCAGTGTAGATATTATATATGCATAACTGAGATCCATACCATAAGTTTTTTCTATAAACTCTTCCTATACTACACTTTCTTGCACAGCCAAGCATATTTAAAAATAGAAAAAATGCTACCAAAACAGCCCTATTATGTCAAAACAATAAGCGCAATAATTTTCCTTGCTAGGGATAAATATGTTTGATAGTATCAAATTACCCCACTAGCCGCCTGATATACTCAGGATTTGAGACGGAAATAGCGTATTGCGCTACGGTTATGTTAAAAGGCTATTCACACCAAGATGTTAATTTTGACTAAGTAAGATTACTAAGCAATTTCGATCATTAATTGATGTAGTTATAAATTTGAATAAAGGTGAAAATTATGAAAAAGAAGTACATATATTTCTTTGGTAGCAAAAGTGCAGACGGCAATGCCAAGATGAAGGACCTACTCGGAGGTAAGGGAGCAAACCTTGCAGAGATGGCTAATCTCGGATTCCCAGTACCTTCCGGATTTACCATCACAACTCAGGCGTGCAATGAATACAACCACAATAATAATAAATATCCAACAGAACTTCAAAGTGAAATTGATAGAAACCTCTCCCGCCTTGAACGTGAAATGGGCGCCAAATTAGGAGACGCAAAGAACCCCTTGTTAGTATCAGTAAGGAGCGGTGCCGCTGCTTCAATGCCGGGAATGATGGATACTGTTCTAAACCTGGGATTGAACCCTGATTCCATACAAGGCTTAATCCATAAAACAAATAATAAAAGATTTCCATGGGACGCATACAGGCGATTCATAAATATGTTTGGTAATGTTGTGATGGGCATGAAGCATCATGACTTCGAGGAGATACTTGACCGGCACAAAGAGAAGGCAAATGTAGAAAATGACACAGACCTTAATGCAGAACAATTGAAGGAGATCTGTAAAGATTTCATTGCTATCTACAAAAAGAAGACTGGCACCAATTTTCCCACAGACCCTAAAGAGCAACTACGAAAAGCAATTGTAGCTGTTTTTAATTCATGGAATAATCCAAGAGCAGTAAAATACAGAAAAATATATGAAATCAGTGGCCTAATGGGGACTGGTGTAAATATACAGGCCATGGTATATGGGAATACCGGCAACAACTCTGCGACAGGTGTGTGTTTTACCAGAAATCCATCTACCGGTGAGAATAAATTCTATGGAGAGTTTTTACTGAATGCGCAGGGTGAGGACGTCGTCGCGGGTATTCGAACACCGGAACCAATAAGCGATTTGGCAAAAGAGTTACCCTCAGCGTACAAGAAATTAGTAAATATAAAAAACAAATTGGAGAAGCACTACAAGGACCTACAGGATATGGAGTTTACGGTACAAGAAGGAAAGCTGTTTATGCTCCAGACACGCAATGGAAAACGTACAACACAGGCGGCGGTAAAGATAGCAGTAGATATGGTAAAAGAGAAGCTTATTGACAAGGAGACTGCTATCAACAGGATAGACCCAAACCAATTGGATCAGCTGCTGCACCCGACATTTGATCCGAAGGCAAAACGAAATGTTATTGCGTCAGGCCTACCAGCATCACCTGGTGCCGCTTCCGGAAAAGTCACATTCCACGCCGACGAAGCGGAGGCGCTAGCAGCAAAACATGAGAAGGTTATACTGGTAAGAATCGAAACCTCACCTGAAGATATTGGAGGCATGCATGTCGCACAGGGCATACTTACAACTAAGGGGGGCATGACCTCACACGCAGCTGTAGTTGCTAGAGGCATGGGAACATGCTGTGTGGCAGGATGTGGAAGCATTCAGATAGATTATGAGAAGGAAGAGTTTATTGTAGGTAACAAAACTATTAAAAAAGGTGATTATATATCTCTGGATGGATCGCAGGGTGAAGTCATCCTGGGACAAGTACCCACAGTAGAGCCTACACTAAGCGGTGATTTCAGCAAGCTCATGAAATGGGCTGATGAGATTCGCAGGCTTAAGGTTAGAACAAATGCGGATACACCAGAAGACGCGAAGAGGGCCAGAAGCTTTGGCGCTGAAGGCATTGGACTGTGCCGCACAGAACATATGTTCTTCGGTGAAGATCGTATTGATTACGTCAGGCAGATGATACTTACTGCAGGTAATGTTACCACTCTGCAAGTGTCTGTTACTGAGATGGAAGCAGAACTTGGAAAAGCACCAAAGAGAAAGCAATCATCATTGAACAAGAAGATAAAACATATAAGAACAAAACTGAAAGCATCACAGAAGTTATATAATGGTGCACTGAATAAGTTATTACCCATGCAAAGAGGTGATTTCGCGAAAATCTTTAAGGTTATGAACGGTTTTCCTGTTACTATTCGACTTCTCGATCCACCATTGCACGAATTCCTGCCCAAGGAAAAACATTTACAAGTTGTACTTGCAAAAAAAATGGGAATGACCCTTAAAGAAGTTAAAGACAGGGTTCACAGTCTCCATGAAACCAATCCAATGCTGGGATTAAGAGGATGTCGCCTGGGCATTATCTACCCTGAAATTTATCAAATGCAGGTAAAAGCGATAATTGAAGCGGTATGTGCTGTAAAGAAGAAGGGTATCAAAGTGATACCAGAGATAATGATCCCCCTTGTAGGAACGGATGAAGAGATGAAGGTCCTTAAAGATGATGTTAAAATAGTCGCAAAAGAGGTATTAGCAAAAAAGGGTGTAAAAATAAGCTATAAGATCGGAACAATGATAGAGATACCAAGAGCTGCTTTAACTGCTGATCGTATAGCTAAGCATGCTGAATTTTTCTCTTTTGGCACTAACGATTTGACCCAGATGACATTTGGGTATAGCCGTGACGATGTCGGATCCTTTGTACCGCAGTACGCCGAACGCGGAATATTGGAAAAAGATCCTTTTCAAGTCCTCGATCAGGATGGAGTTGGACAGCTGGTAACAACCGGAATAAAAAAGGGTAGACAGGTAAGGCCTGATCTTAAGATAGGGATTTGCGGCGAACACGGAGGAGAACCTTCTTCCATACAATTTTGCCACAGAAACGGAATGGACTATGTAAGCTGTTCACCATTCAGAGTACCTATCGCTCGCTTATCAGCAGCCCAAGCAGCAATAAAAGGAAAAATATAGATGGATAGTTTCCATACTGATAAGTACAAGAAACCTCCTCAACTGACAAAAGAAAACTTTTTCCTGAAATCCATTAATTTTGTAAAGGAAAGTCTTGTATGGTACTTTTATGAAAAAGATACCCTTGAGGTTAAAATAAAACAGAAGGACAGTCAATTAGAAGATCTGAAATCACAATTAAATATTGTGAATCATATGTATGAAGAGGGAAGAAACCTTTTGAAGGAGCAGAAAAGGGATCTTGAAGAGATGCTGAAAGCGGAACGTAAAGGAGCAAACATCCCTTCTCTGTTACCGCTGGACAGAAAACAACCAAAGATTTCTCAAAGATCTAAGATAAAGATCAATAAACTGAAGGCAAAGATAGAAAGACTGACAAAAGCGGGTATACCTACTGCGCTGGAAGGATACTATGAGATTGGTCTTACCTCCTTCTACAATGACCGGATTGATGAAGCGATTAAACAGTGGGAAACAGTTATAAAGCTGGATAAGCACAACCTAAATACTAATCATAATCTCGGAATCGCTTATTACAAGATTGGGAGGTATGATGATGCCATTTCAACATTAAACGCAACTGTAAATAATAACCCTAAAGACCACACTCCGTATTATTGCCTGGGGCTTGCTTATAGCAAAAAAAAGAATTTTGTCTCCGCAATTTCTCAATTCAAAAAAGCACTCTCATTTGATCCCAAGGAGGAAGCAATTTACTACAACCTTGGTTTGGCTTATGACCATAACAAGGAAACTGATGAAGCAATTGATACCTACAATAAAGTAATTGAACTCAATGCTCAACATATCGATGCCATTTTTCATCTAGGCATTCTCTATATAAAGAAAGAGTCATTTGATAAAGCAATTACAGAGTTCAAAAAGGTCATTAGCGCTAATATCTCTAATGTGGATGCACACTATCATCTAGGATGCTGTTACGAAGAAAAAGGATCGACTGCAAGCGCTAAGAATGAATTTGTAAATGCCCTTAAATATGACCCGCAACACATCCCTTCGCTCTACAGTCTGGGAATTATTTATATGAAGAACGAAGACAGCGATGATGCTGCTTCAAACTTCAAAGCCATCCTGAAAATTGACCCTGATAACCATGATGCACATTACAACATGGGCGTTCTTTATTATAAGGATGAAAAATATGACGATGCGATTACTGAATTTAAAGAGGCGTTAGATAAGAGAAATGAAAACGCAGATATCTATTACAATATGGGACTCGCTTATTTTAAGAAGAAACTTTTCGAAGACGCGATTTCATCTTTTAAAAATACGCTTAAAACAAAAAACAAACATGTAGATGCCTTGCACGAACTGGGCAATTCATATAATAGTATTGGAAATCACGAAAAAGCCATTTCTCTGTTCAATAAAGTTTTGACTCTTAGCCCTAAAAATGCAACATGCTACTTTCACCTGGGCAATGCTTACCGGGCAGACAAAAAACGTAATGAGGCACACTCTGCTTATAAAAAGGCAATTGAAATCAATTCTAACTATGCCGAAGCCTGGAATGCAATCGGTATTATAAACAGAGCAAGAGGGAATCATGATGAAGCTGTCCACGCACATAAAAAGGCACTGGAAATTGACCCGGCCTACGCAGAGGCACATAAGAATCTTGGTGTTTTGTGTGATGATAATGGAGAATTGGAAGACGCAATTACTCATTACAATGAAGCCACTAAACTCAGATCTGATTATGACGAAGCATATAATAATCTAGGGGTAGTGTATTCCAAACAAGGCAACACAGACAAGGCAATAACATTTTACAAAGCAGCCCTGGATTTAAATCCAGATTATGCGGAAGCGTATAATAACCGTGGAGTAGCGTACGACAGTAAAAACATGCTGAACGAAGCCATAGAACAGTACGAAATGGCAATCGAAAACAACTCAGAATATGCTGAGGCATATAACAATCTCGGTACTACCTACGCAAAAAAAATAATGCTCACTCAGGCCATCACACAATACAAAAAAGCAATCAGAATTAATCCTGAATACTCTGAAGCACACTTTAATCTTGGTATCGCATATAACAAGAAGAAAATGTATGACAACGCAATTACATCATTCAGAAAAACCATTGAATTAAATCCTGATGATGAGTCCGCTCATTACAATCTCGGCATAGTTTACAGCAAAAAGCGAATGCACGATGAAGCAATCCTTGAATACAAAAAAGTAATTGAGTCTAATCCAAACCTGCCAGATGTTCATTATAATCTAGGAGTAGTATACCGGGAAAAAGGGATGCATCTTCAGGCGAAGAGAGAAGTTTCATTGTACAAAAAACTTAGCAGTCGTAAATAAGTCTCCCGGGTTCATCCCATAAAAAAAGCGCCTCCTCGTTTTACGCGAAGGCGCTTTTTACTACTTATAACAGTCACTTTCCAAAATCACGTTAGAAAAGTTGCTACAGCTACTTCTTCTCTTTGTAATCCTTGATTGCCGCTTCAATAGCTTCCTGAGCCAGAACCGAACAGTGCATCTTATTTGGTGGCAAGCCGTCCAGTGCCTCAGCTACAGCTTCGTTTGTAACCTCCAGAGCTTCATCCAGAGTCTTACCCACAATCATTTCAGTAGACATACTACTTGTTGCAATTGCCGCCCCACAACCAAATGTCTTAAACTTTGCCTCTACAATTTTATCACCTTCTACCTTCAGGTACAACCTCATCACATCACCACAAGCAGGATTACCCACGGTCCCAACAGCATCAGCATCCTTTATATCACCCATATTTCTGGGTTCCATAAAATGGTCCATCACCTTTTCACTGTATGGTCCATTCATATCATCAGACATAAATCAAACTCCTTTCAACTTTAAAAATACGGAGGGTTTAACTATTACGAGTATGCCCATCCCATCCGACTGAATCAACTATTCAGACAGATTTTCCGGACGACTTCCACATCGTTTGTAATGAAATCACAAACTGTATAAAGAAACCAATTACCGTAAAAACGCCTCCAATAAATACGGCAATTGCAAATACTGGTATTCGTTTTGTTAGCCACCAGGAAAACACATCCATCAACAAGGATCCAAAAGGAAAGATCAATAAGATTATTTTAAGTTTCTCATTAATCGGCGTAAACAAAAAAATTATTCCACTTAAGGCAAAAACCACACCAATACTGATCATATGGATATGACTAAGCGTTATAAGTCTGGGCATTGATATTCCATTATTTATCTTTGTAAAAACAGCACTGACAGTTGAAAGCTTATCAAACGGTGCAAACGCCGCATCTCCACCGGCGGTGTGACAAAGCAGACAATTTTTCAGTATAATACTTTTTGCCTCGATAGACTTCTCTTTTACGGCGCCACCCTTTGCCCAATTAATCAAACTGTTTCTTTCGTACTCATTGTCAAGATGCTCCCTCATAGTACCATTGAGTTTCGACTCGACAAGCAAAACGTCCGGTTGACCATGATAAGTCAAAACTATATCTTGAAGTGAAAACCCGGCGACTCCGTCAGCCCTGTTGTATGTAAGGAAAATATTTAACTGAGAAAACACAAACCCTATTCCCATACAAATCAGGAAAAAAGTACATAATATCTTTCCACTAACAGGTAATGTATTCAGCCGGAATTCACGCAATCTAACCATTCAAAACTTTCAAGGAACTTTCTAACAATGAATAGACTTTCCGGAATCAAGTTTATGACTCTTCATCTTTCTATTCTCAAATGTAACGTATTCATCATAGCCGGCTTCAGCTGCAAGCGTTGTTGCCTTATCAAAATCTCTGCCCACTTCATCTGGAGTATGAGCATCAGAACCAAAAACTACAGGAATATCGAATCTCTTATAAACCTTTAGAATTTCATATGAAGGATAAATCTCATGCACCGGTTTTCTCAAACCAGAGGTATTAATCTCTACCGCAACTCCGCACTCTTTAAACACCTTTGCTGTTTCCTCTAAATCATCCAGTAGTTCGTGACTTGGCCTGTTCCCAAACTTCTTCACGAGATCACAATGTCCGATTATATCAAAAAGCAAAGTTCTGGCAGATTTACGTAGTAATTCAAAATACTCCTTGTAAACTAAATCGACATCCTTATTATCCCATTTCTTACGCTCTCCCGGATGGTCAAAAGCCCACTCTCCTATGTAATGAACCGAGCCGGTAACATAATCAAAATCATGCTTTGTTAAGAGCGCTTTGGTATAAGATTCAGTATCAGGAGTGTAGTCAGCCTCTACTCCTAACTTAATTCTAATCTCCGGAAATGACTTACGTAGTTCCATGACATCATTTACATAATCAGGAAGTTCATTAAGTGCCATTGCCAGTCCCAACTCCTTACCACTGTCACCACGTAAAGGCAAATGATCATTAAAACCTATTTCATCAAGTCCAAGATTTATTGCAGCTCTCACATAATCGACTGCTTCTCCATCTGCATGGCCGCATCTATTTGTATGTATGTGATAGTCTATCACTAAATTAGTCCTTTTTACTCTAATCAAGAATTAAATATTGAGTCTGTTATGACAGAACCGCTTCAGTTACGGGTAGTTATGCCACGTCGTCGGCATTTACTGCTTCTATGTATTGCCATTTAACAGGTCCAGAACAATATTTAATTTTACCTGTGTAACAAGGTAATAACAATAATAAAATAAGATGCTCTCTCAATTTGCTAATTAAAACAAAAAGCCATTATTAGGAGCGAAACGGCCATTTGCAGTTGCTTGTAATTGACTTTGACATTCTTATGATATTTATGATAAATTGCCTGACTGGAAAAAAACAGTTTCAACACTTCTAATTTGATAATCAGCATAAAGCTACAATATAAATGAAAAAGACTACTCAATTGAAACAGATGATTTTGAGCACGCAACTGGAGTTTCTCATGGAAGCTCATAGTGGCATGTCTGCTAAAATAGTTGAAGAAGCCGGATTTAAAGGGATTTGGGGCAGTGGACTTTCAATCTCCGGTTCTTTAGGTGTTCGAGATAATAACGAAGCGAGCTGGACACAGATTCTAGATGTCTTAGAATTTATGAGCGATGCTACTACAGTTCCCATTCTAATGGATGGAGATACCGGGTTTGGCAACTTTAACAATATGCGTCGCCTTGTTAAAAAACTGGAGCAGATAGATATTGCAGGGGTCTGCATCGAAGATAAGATCTTCCCAAAAACAAACAGCTTTCTCCGTGACGGAGCCCAACCTTTAGCTGATATCAAAGAGTTCTGTGGAAAAATAAAGGCAGGCAAGGACATTCAGAAAGACGATGACTTTGTCATTGTCGCTCGAGTAGAGGCCTTTATCGCAGGATGGGGACTCAAAGAAGCATTGAAGCGTGCGGAAGCTTATCGCCAGGCTGGAGCAGATGCAATCCTGATGCACAGCAAATTATCCAATGCATGTGAAATCTTTGATTTTATGAATGAATGGGGAAACCGTGCCCCAATCGCTATTGTTCCAACTAAGTATTACACGACACCTACCGAGGAGTTTAAAAAACACAATATTTCACTAGCCATCTGGGCAAATCACATTTTCCGTGGCTCTATTCAAAAAATGCAGGAGATCGCCCAACAAATCAACCAGGAGCAAAATCTGCTCAACGTCGAAGATTCTATTGTCCCGGTCAAAGAGATTTTTCGCCTTCAAGATGATAAGGAATTGGCATTGGCAGAAGAACACTACTTAAGTCCTAAAACCGGAAACCAGCGGAGCGCTATTATCCTTGCGTCTACTCGTGGAGATCAGCTGGGAGCTCTCACAGAGTCTATTCCAAAGACCATGATTAAGATTGGAAAAAAGAGTATCCTGGAACGCGCAGTAGAGCATCTTAACGAACATCATATAAAGAACATTATGGTGGTAGCGGGATACAAGAGAGAAAAAATCAATCTTCCCAACTTAAAGGTTATTGCAAATGATGACTACGAGACGACAGGAGAAATGGTATCCCTCACCAAAGCGATTGATACCACCAAGGAAGAGTGCGTTATTCTGTTTGGCGATGTTCTCTTTAAAAAATATGTTCTCACCATCATGTTGGATGATCCGGCAGACATTGTCATCATTGTAGATTCCGTATTCTCTCTTGAAAAACAATATCAGTCTGACTTTGTTCAGGTATGTCCGATGGAAGAAAAATCATTATTTCCTGAAGCCAACTATTATCTGGATAAAATCATTTATGATCAACCTGGTGCTGAATACTACGGAGAGTGGCCAGGCATGATGAAACTGACAGACAAAGGGGTAATAATCGTAAAAGCCTTTATTCAAGAGTTCAGAGATAAGCCGGAGTTCCAGAAGATGGATATCAGGGAGATGCTGAACCAATTAGTTAAGCAGGGAAACAAGGTTAAAATCCAGACGATCTCAGGGCACAGAATTGATGTAAACGATATTGATGACTTCTCTTTAGCCGGAGAATTTTAGAACAGAGACGGCATCCGGAACCGCTCTATTTCATTTCCTCTACAGCAACTTCTTCAGGAACTCTTTTTCCGGAGGTTTATTGGCCTTGTACACTATTATTCCATCCCTATCCAGCACAATATTCAGCGGTATACCAACAACCTTATAGAGCCTTGCTGCGACCGCTTTAGAATCGAGAACTACCGGATAATTTATCTTGTTCTTATCAGCAAGCGATTTAACCTTTTTCACACTCTCCTGGATATCTATACCTAACACATTAAGGCCTTCATCCTTAAACTCATTGTAGTATTCCTTGAGAAGCGGTATTTCATGCCTGCACGACGGACACCATGTGGTACCGAAAACAAGTAAGGTAACCTTATCCTTCGCAAATGACTCTAACTCAATCTCCTTGCCGTCAAGAGTCAGCAGACTGAATGAAGCCGCTCTGTTTCCTATATCTACGCCTGTCCCAACCTCAGCAAATACTTTATCTTCCGAAGCACTAAAAGAGACAAAGCACAGTCCAAGTACACTGAAAAGCAAAATTACAAATAATCTCATTACCTTATCCATGAGCATCCTCTCATATTATTTAAATCTATAAGTGTATTATAAAGTGAAACAACCGTGGAAAGCTGATTATACTATTGTTTGCTCAAACAGTCTCTACATGTACCGTAGAAAGAGACGTGGTATCTGGTAGGTGTGAACTCTTTCAATATTCCTTCTGGCAGTACAGGGTTCACACTCTCTCCATCAACGTCAGAGATTTTATTGCACTCTGAACAGATAATGTGATGGTGTGTAGACGTATTCGGGTCGTAATGTTTTCTTTCATCATCTATAGTAATCTTTAATACCTCTCCCATCTTTTCCAGAATATCCAGTGTCTTATAAACAGTGGTAAAAGAGATGGTAGGATACGTTTTCTTTATCGTGGCAAAAATATTCTCTGCTGATGGATGCTCCAGGTTACCCTCAAGAATCTTAAATATTCCCAAACGCTGAGGCGTAATCTTGTAGCTCTTGCTTCTGAATTTTTCAACCAGACTTTCAGATGTATTCATTTAGTCACCAATCAAAACGTATAAAACTTATATTACAAATATACTATATGGATTATTAAACAACAACCATTACATGTTGTCAAATGTAATTTTATAACTATCCATAATTTTGTTGGTTTCATATGACACAGGCACGCTAACACCTGCCCTTTCGCCGGTCAGTCTGCAGGTTGGCGTGAACAATATATCATCATCAACGTTTGTCAGCACCCAGTTCTGTGCAATAAACATGAATATCAGTACAATGAATATGGTCATAATACCTTCAAAAACAAGCTTACCTATATCCGTCCCATAAATTCTTTTGACCAAGTTAGAATTTGTATTTACCTTGCTTTTCATAATATTACCCCTTTTTTCAAATTTACAAAATATAACTCACTATTCCCTTATGGACATAAACAACAAGAAACTAAGGAGTCAATCCTGCCTAAGGCATCAAAATATGATCTATGCACATATTATCGTCATATTATGGATTAACTTTACAACTATCTGTAAAAGATTCACCTACAAGCAAAAAAATGTATTTATGAAGCATGTTTATTGCCGACGATACTCTTGGTAACATTGAAATTCCTATGCTTAAACTTAGAGATTGAATTTAATGAAATAAAATTTATAATCTGCTTAAATATGCAATCAGCCGCCTTGGCTTCTACTCACCAAACCTTTTAGCGAACAATAGCGACTGTTTGCGAATTTGTCAAGCAGTAAATTCGCTAGAATTTATGGATATATTAAAACACTTAGATAACTTTATATCTTCTAGGCACTTAAAAAGGGGAGAGTTTGCGAATATAATTTCGCTCTCAAGTAGTTATGTATCTGAAATCCTTAGTGGCAAACGCGACATATCAATAAAGTTCAAGAAAGGGTTCCAATCAGCATTTGGTTTTCCCATAGAAGAACTACCTTACAGGGTTCAAATATCTCCTGAAAACAACTCAACTCAAGATCCCGCTAAAGCAACAGACGAGACAATCTATTGCAAAATCCCACTTCTCAATATCAAGGCATCATCCGGACATGAAACATTTGTAAATAACGAGAAAATAGGTGCGGACCTGATATTCCGTAGAGACTGGCTGGACAGAGAGCTGAAGTCAAACCCCAACAATCTATTTATTCTCAGTGCCGAATCAGACTCCATGGAACCCACTATTCAGCATGATGCCCTACTGATAG
>Ga0209249_1003037_pt1 | contig 12563 bp, 10 predicted proteins | sample SaaInlV_200m_DNA_4_FD_184653 | JGI IMG/M metagenome (GOLD analysis project Ga0209249, IMG submission 184653) | Marine microbial communities from expanding oxygen minimum zones in the Saanich Inlet - SI037_S3LV_200m_DNA (SPAdes) (version 2) | ecosystem: Environmental > Aquatic > Marine >...
TGAAACTTCTGCAGGCAGAGAACCATTATGCGCCGTATATTCAAAAAATTGTCTTAAACCTATTGAAATGCAGCTTTTAAACAATGATTTTAAAATTCAAAACTTTTTTAAAAATCTTCGTATAAAAAAAATAAATGAAGATATAATCAAAAAAGTTGATCCCGAAATGTTATCTTTTCTTAATATTAACACTCAGGATGATTTGGAAAGAGCATTACAAATATTACCAAAAACAATATAATTTGGGAGAAACATATGTCTGACTTTACTCATCTTGATGACAAAGGTCATGTAAAAATGGTCGATGTTACCGGAAAAGAAAAAACCAATCGAACAGCTGTTGCACAGGGCATAATTTTAATGAATGCTAAAACACTTGATAAGATAACAAGCCAAACGGTAAATAAAGGAAATGTTCTTGAAACAGCCCGTATTGCCGGTATAATGGCAGCAAAAAAAACAAGCGATTTGATACCTATGTGCCACCCGTTAAATATTACCAATGCAAAAATTGATTTTTTTCCAGATGAAAAAAACAATTCTATTCTTATAAAATCAGAAGTTAGTTTATTTGATCGAACAGGGGTGGAAATGGAAGCCCTTACCGCTGTTTCAGTTTCAGCTCTTACAATTTATGATATGTGTAAATCCTATGATAAGGGAATGAAAATTACAGATATATGTCTTCTGAAAAAAACAGGAGGAAAAAGCGGAGAGTATATTAGATAAAATTTCTTTGAAATTAGTTTTACTTTACTTTATTCTTTTGTAGAAAAATTTTAACAAAATAAACTCTCGTTTGTTTTATTAAAAACTGCATTCTTAATATCGATATTGTTTTTTGGGATTGTTTATCCAATTTTTTCTACAAAAACCCGAAAAAACACCCGCCCTCAAACGCCGTATTTTAAACTTAAGCAAACCATCGCATATTGTGGTATGCGTTTCCCGGCAACACCAGATATGGTCTAATTAGCACCCGCACGAGCTTTTTTTAACCTTAAGATGTTTTCCTTAACAAAATTACAGACCAATCTTTTTGCGTATCAGACCAGATACAATCAAAATGTTTTTTACAATATAAATCCCGAACACCTTTCATTTCATATTTTTTTATCCCGGATATAACCACACAACCGTTAATATTTGTTATCTCATTTATTTTTGAATATAACTCTTTTATGGTCGGCATTCTCAGATTAGCAGAAATCAATGTAAATTTTGTATTAATATTTTCAATAGGCGTTTCTTTAATTTTTATCCTGTCTTGAAAACAATTTAACCTGACATTGTCCCTCGCCTCTTTTATTGAACATTGATCTTTATCAATACCGGTTGCCTTTTCTACACCAAACATAATTGATGTAATTGCAAGGACACCTGAACCGGTTCCTATATCAAGGGCATTTGAACCTGTAGTATTTATATATCTGCATTTCCAGGCCTTTTCTATTCCCCTGATACATAACCTTGTGGTTGAGTGGCTTCCGTTTCCAAATGAAATCCCCTGATTTAAGTTAATTATTTTTTCACCTGGTTTAGGATTGTATTTTATATGGGGTGGTTTTAAAACAACCTGATCTGAAACATGTATGGGCTTTTGGTAGGATAATTCAAGAAAAGTTCTGCCGAACATATTAGTATATTCAAGCGCTCCCTCTTCTACCAGCTCTTTGATTAAAAGGGTGGAAATGTTTTTTTTAAGAAAATATTTATTAAACAATACTTTCTTAATTTCAAAAGATGATGTTTTTATTTCCTTTTCTGAAATTAGATTTATTATTTTCTTCTTTATATCTTCTGGTTTTTCCAATTTATAATATATAATATGATTTGTTTTTATTCATTTTGATAACATACAACAATATTATTCAACGGCTTCCTTTTTTAACAAGTCCTGATACCAGCATACAAAATCATACATACCTTTATATCTTTCCTGGTCATTTATGATACCAAGACACATATCAAAAGCACCCCCGCCATACTCGTTTGAATATTCATCCTGACTAACGCTTTGCAAAAACTCCCTGATCAACTCCTGACTTGTTCTTTTGGTTTTATCCCGCCTCATCTCAATGGGTTCTTTTGGTTCTTCAAATGGGTCCCATTTATCATATCCCATCTTCATGACTTTTTTTTGACCTCTTTTTCCCATACTGTCAAATATTGATTTTTTTCTATCTACCTCTTCTTGTGAATATCCAGACATTTAATACCTCGTTGTTATTATTTCTCACCTTTTTCGATACTTATCCCAAGATATTCTTCATTGAAATCAGTGATTAAAGCCATTGACAAAGGAATAAGCATGTCTGTCAGTTTGGTATATTTTGTTTTTATTGAACCTGCAAACATAGCTGATATTTTATATAGCTGATCATGTATAATATCCATATTTATAGTAGGATACTTTTCACCCTCAACAAAATTCGTCTGTCCACATATGTGACTAGAACCGGCTGTGCTTGTCGGCATACCATATATTCTACATGTTATAGGTCTATTCTCATACATCTCACATTGCTTTTTATCATTTAATAGTGGGCACTTGATTCTTTCCATTGATATTGCGCCAAGAATCTCGATTTCATTTTTCCCGTTTTCCAGATCTTTATAAGCCTTTTTTTTCAGTTTGTATATTCTCCTGTCTATTCTACCAGCAGCTTCAACAAGATCAGCCTTCTTTTTACCTTGAAAACTTTTATTAAATTGAGTGTTAATATATATAGCCTCAATTAATGAAAGATCAAAGAGGGCGTAACAGCAATCATCACAACCCAGGCCGCACGTTACCTGGCCTTGATACTCTTTTTGTACTTTATTAAAAGCGGCGTCCGCCTTGTCTCGCAACTCCTCGTACTCTTTAAAAAAAGGTCTATAGTCAATATTCATTGAATTTCTCCGACAATGTTTCACGTGAAACATTATGCTGTGGTTTATGGGTAATACAAATCAATATATAGTGGTTTCACTTTCCTATACAAAATTTCTCAAAAATTGAATCAAGTATATCTATGTTTTTCGTTTCACCTGTTATCTCATCAAGAAGCCCTACAGCTTCATTAACATCAATGGAAATTAGTTCAAATGGTTTTTTTTCAACAAATCCGTTTAATATTTGTTTTGATTGTATTAATACCTTTTCCATCAAGTTCTTCTGCCTTACATTTGTTAAAATCATATTTTCATTTTCTTCAAATGCAACCTCTCCAACTATTTTGTTTAAAAGAGCATTTACACCGGAACCATGTAAGGCCGAAATATATGTTTTTTTAAAACCATCAAAATCTTCGGGTGTGGTTAAAACAAAGCCCGGCTCAAACAGATCTGTTTTATTTATAGCGATGAGGGTCTTTTTATCTTTTATTTCTCTCAGAATGTTTATATCTTCTTTTTCTATGCCGGTGGTTAAATCGATCATAAAAATTATTAAATCAGAAACAGCGATACTCTCTTTGGCTTTTTTTATTCCAATCAATTCAACAGGCTCTTTAGTGTCATGAAGTCCTGCCATATCTGATATAACAACAGGTATTCCCTTGATGTTTAAAGTATCCTCGATAACATCTCTTGTGGTTCCGGGAATGTTTGTAACAATTGACTTTTCTTTCTTAATAAGCCTGTTCATCAGGCTTGATTTTCCGACATTGGGTTTCCCAACAATTGATATTCTTATCCCGTTCTTTATTATTGATGCATCTTTATAAGATTTTAAAATGTTTTCAACTTCAAAAACAACATTGGTTTTAAAACTTTCTAATAAACCATTATCATTGAAGAGACCATCTACATCTTCTGAAAAATCTATGGCTGTTTCAATATCAGTTAGAATATCCAAAAAGTTTGTTTTTAGTTCTAAAATCTTTTTTTTAAGACCACCCATAATCTGGTTGGTAGCTATTTGAAGAGATTTTTCGGCCCTTGCATTAATAATATCGATAACCGCTTCTGCCTGGGTTAAGTCTATTTTCCCATTTAAAAAAGCTCTTTTTGTAAACTCTCCGGGACCGGCAGGCTTTGAACCATGTTCAAGTACAAGTTCAAGAATCAGCTTTAACACCTGACTTCCCGAATGAGCTTGAATTTCTATAACATCTTCCGCCGTATAAGAGTTTGGTGACTTCATTACAGCAAGAAGGACCTCGTCAACTGTAAAGTTGTTTTTAGGATCTATTATATAGCCATGATGAAGTTTGTGAGACGCAAAGCTTGTTTTTAACTGTTCTATCTGGGATTTGTTTTCAGGTATAGTTTTGCGGAATATTTTTTCTGCAATTGCCAATGCATCCGGGCCAGATACTTTGACGATTCCGATTCCCCCACTACCAACAGGTGTGGCTATTGCTGCAATTGTGGAGTTTTTCATTTTATGAAAAGCCTACCGGTTTTGTTTATTGTTTGTTATTAACAGATCTTTTTCTATTTCCATTTTTTTTTGGAAATATAACAAGCTTTCTATAATAACCATCACCGATGCTTTGAGTCCTGACATTTTTATTGTTTTTCAAAGAAAGATGAACTGTTCTTCTATCTTGAGAGTTCATTTTGTTTATCGATGTTGGTTTTCCTGTTCTTTTTGCTTTCTCAGCCAAGTTTGAAGCAAGCCTGATCAGGGTATCCTTTCTTGACTCAAGGTAGCCCTCAACATCAACCTGAACTCTTATTCGCCTTTCAGAGCATTTGTTTAGTATTTTTTCAATAATATATTGAATTGCTTCGAGATTTTGCCCCCTTCTTCCAATAATTATTGACGAATTGCCCCCACTAACATTATAAAACAACCAGGATGATTTTCTTTCTATTTTAATAGTTGCATCAGTTGTAATTATATCTAATATTTTCTGTAGGGACTCCCTTCCTTTTTCAATAATTTCTTCAGAAATATCAATTTCTTTTTCTGCAAACTTTTTCCCGGTGTCTGTTTTCTTGCTTTTTGGTTTATGACTGTTCCCTTGTTTCTTATCATTAAATGCATCATCAACCATTTTTTGTATATCTTGGTCTTTTTTATAATTTAAAGCATCATCCGCACCTTGTGATACCATCACACGAATCTTGGCTTTTTTTACACCAACCAAACCAAATATTCCTGTAGAACCGCTTGTAATTATATCATATTTAATAGACTCTTTTGAAATTTTTAATTCTTTACATGCATTTTGTATTGCACGATCAACATTTTTGCCTTCAAACTCAATAAAAGGCTCCATGTATACCTCCGTTATTATGAGAATTTTTTAGATATGTAGTATTGTTGCATTATACCCAAGACGTTGTTCACAAGCCAATAAAGCACAAGGCCGGATGAAAAATTTATAAATATAAAAGTGAAAAACAACGGCATTAACATCATCATCTTTGCCTGGGCCGGATCTCCTGGCGGTGGTTGCATTTTTTGCTGTAAAAACATTGTGGCCCCCATAACAATTGTAAGAACGGGGATACCAAATGGTGGCTCCATAAAAGGAATCGTAATATCAAAATTGAAGAGCCTGTCCGGTGCAGACAAATCATTTATCCATAAGAAAAAAGGCGCGTGTCTTAATTCGATAGCTCCAAACAACATCCTGTAAAATGCTATAAATATAGGTATTTGTGCTACCATGGGAAGACAACCACCAAGAGGATTTATCTTATACGTTTTATATAAAGACATTATTTCCTCATTCATTTTCTGCTTGTTCTCTTTATGTTTCTCCCTTATTTCGGCCATTAGTGGTTGAAGTTTCTTCATTTCATTCATTGATTTATAACCTTTATTGCCAAGTGGCCATAAAACAATTTTTATAATAATTGTCAGTATTATTATAACAATTCCGAAATTTGGTATAATACTATACAAAAAATTCATTAACCACAGACACGGCTTAGCTAACAAATCAAACCAACCAAAATTAACAGCCTTATCAAGATCGCAATTCAGGGTTTTTAATGTTTGCACACTTGCCGGACCAATATATATATTATACGTAAAACGTTGCGATTCTCCAGGTACCAACCCCATAACACTTTGTATATATTGATTTTCAATAAGCTTGTCATTAGCAGGAAATGTTTTCATCGTGGCATCAACAATATTTTCCGGAATAATGCTCGAAATGAAATATCTGTCCTGGATCGCTACCCATTGGATTTTTCCATTATGCGTTTTCAGTTCATCAATATCTGTTATTTTTTCTGTTTCGAGTTTACCTTGAATTAATGCACTTGACCCTTCAAAACCGATACGACTTCCCTCATCTTCAAAATGTTTTACCAGTGAAACAATAAAGTCGTCTTTAATAGTATTGTCTGTTTCATTTTTTAAAACTACATCAAGGCTTATTAAGTAGCTATCCGGGAAAAAAGTATATGTTTTTTCAACAATTAATCCAGTGCTTGATAAACATGAATAAACCAATTTTTCCGGTCTATCAAAAACATCAACATTATTTCCTTTAAATTCAGTATCATAAAAACTATTTCCAATCCCGGCGTTTACTCCGCCAAACTCTGTCTTTATTGTTCCAACACTATTCTCTTCTGAAACTATCTCTTTAAAACCTGAATCTTTTTTAATAGTTTCATTATAATCTTTAAGGACAAAGCTTTTAAAGGCTGTGCCCTTGTCTGAAATTTTTATTGAATAAAAGGGGTTGTTTACACTAATAATTTGAGGTGTTCTGCTTTTTATTTCAGAAGCGGCTGGTGTTTCTTCTTTAATTTTTGCTGTTTTCTTTTCGACAGGCTCAATATGCTGTTCCTGTTTATTTTTCGACCTCTCATAATCTTTTTTGTCGACAGAAACTATTTCCTGTTTTTCAACATTTTTTTCGATATCGGGTTTTTCTAAAAAATAGTTGTTCCATAAAACCCAGACTAAAAAAGAAAGGATGAATGCTATTAACAAACGAGCTTGTTCCATTAACGAACTCCTAAGAATTTATTTAATTCTTTGAGAATAAAAGTGTCACCTTAAAAAAACTTATTATTAACAAGTCACATTTAGAGGTGTCATTAATTTTTATATACAATAATAAATTTGAGAAATCTCATGGGCAGCTTATAAGCCACGGTACAAACTCCTTGAACTTAAACTGTTTTTCAAAGGTCTCAGTATCTATGGTACCGGGTCAAAACCACCAGGATTAAAAGGATGGCATCTTAAAATTCTTTTTACAGATAAATACAATCCTTTTATAATTCCGTGTCGTGAAATAGCCTTATACGAATAGTGAGAGCAGGTAGGATAAAAACGACAAGAGGGTTTTAAATATGGTGACAAAAAAACCTGATATCCCCTGATAAATAAAAGGAAAGATGACTTAAATATTTTTCCAAACATCTGATCTCCCTTATAATTCTTCTAATAAACTTTTTAAGGAAGAACGGGTTATATCAGTTGATATTTCAGATGATTCTTTTTTTGCTATAATATTAATATCCCACTTACCGGTAATGTTTTTCCGATTTGTACGAAAATATTCTCTTATTATTCTTTTAATCCTGTTGCGTGTCGGGGCCTTGCCAACTTTCTTCGAAACCGTTATCCCAAGGCGAGTTCTTTCTTGGTCGTTTTTATAATAAAATACTAAAAAGTGTTTGTTCTGTATCTTTTTTCCATGGTTATACAAATAACGAAATTGATGTCTTTTTAGTACTCTATCTACCCTTGTAAAAGAATAATCATACAAATTTACTTTTTACCCCTAATAATCCGGTTTTCATTTATCCCAGCCTGGTGTTCTCTCTTTCAAAAATATCTATCTCGTATAAATTTCGTAAAACTCAAATTTATGTATTTGCTTCCAGGGCTATGCTATATGGCCAGCTTTATTCTTCCCTTTGCTCTCCGTTTGTTTATAATTCTTCTTCCCTGTTTAGTTGACATTCTTTTACGAAATCCATGCTTTCTGGCGCGTTTAATTCTGCTCGGCTGATATGTTCTCTTCATGATCCAAATCCTTAAATCTATATATTACAAACAACACTTCTCCAAATTAATCGAATCATTTAAACACAAAAGATATATTGTGTCAAGATTCAAATGTTTTATACATTTCAAGAGTCTTCAATAATATCGAATTCCTGCAAATGAAACCTCGAATCAGGATATATTATTATCTGTTTTCCAAGTTTTTCCTCCAAAACAGTTATTATAATACTCTCCTCTCCTAAAAGCAATTCAGCTATTTCAGGGTTAACCCTTAAAGTCAATCTTTCTTTTACCATATCCTGGGTCTGTCTTAGAATTTCCCTGTAAATATTATAACAAATTGATTGTTTTGAAACCAGGTAACCATCTCCATCACAATAAAAACATGGTTCGCAAACAATTTTTGTGAGCTCATTTCTGGTTCGCTTCCTTGTCATTTGCATCAAACCAATATCCGACATGGGAAGAACATTTGTCTTACTTCTGTCTTTCTCTAAGGCTTCAAGGAGAGCATTATATACTTTTTCTTTATTTGATTTATTTTCCATATCAATAAAATCAATTATAATAATACCCCCGAGGTTTCTTAGTCTTATCTGAAATGCAATTTCCTTAACAGCTTCAAGGTTTGTTTTTGATATGGTTTCTTCAAAGTTGTGCTTTCCAACATAACGGCCTGTATTCACATCGATTGCAACAAGGGCTTCTGTTTGTTCAATTACAATATACCCCCCTGATTTAAGCCAGACTTTCTTCTGAAGCGCACGGGAAATATCCCCCTCCAGGTTATATGCATCAAAAATCGGCTCTGTTCCGCTGTAAAATTCAACAGACCCCTTTAGTCCAGGCATAAACTCTTCAAGAAAAGAAAGAACCGTATTATATGCAGACTCTGTATCAACAATAACTTTATCTGCTTCATGGGTTAACAGGTCCCTTACGGCTTTTAAGGTTACTGTTAGTTCATTATGTAAAAGTGATGATGATGGGGCTGTTTTGTATTTATTTTTTATACGACCCCAAAGGTTTACGAGAAAAATCATCTCGTTTTCAATCTTCTCCTTTTCACAACCCTCTGCTGCGGTTCTTACAATATATCCGAATGGTTCATTTCTTGTTGATAAAACAATGTCTTTTAAACGATTTCTTTCATCTTCATCATCTATTTTTTTTGATATTCCTATGTGATCAACTGTTGGCATAAGTACAAGAAAACGACCCGGTAGAGAAATGTGTGAAGTAACCCTTGCTCCTTTACTCCCGATTGGAGATTTCGCCGCTTGAACAAGAATATCCTGACCCTCTTTTATAAGATCCTCAATTGGAGTATCACTTTTATTGTGGTTGTTATTATTTTCTTTTGATTTGTCTTCAAAATCATCGTCTGTAATGGGAAACATTTCCTCTATTTCTTTAAAGGGATCGGCTATTACATCATCCACATATATAAATGAAGATTGGTTCATTCCAATTTCAACAAATGCCGCCTGCATTCCCGGAAGAACCCTCTGAACCCTTCCCTTGTAAATATTTCCCTCGATATTGGCACTATCGGTCCTTTCTACAAAAAGCTCTACAAGTAAACCGTTTTCCAAAAGAGCGACTCTTGTTTCATATGTTGTTGAATTTATAATTAGTTCTTTATACATAATTATCTTTTTCCAATATTTTTTTTATTATCACTTTATAAACAGGGGTTTCTTTCAATTATAATAAAATAAAGGCAACCGGTTAAATTAAAGAACTTCTTCCGAAAACTTTATTATTTTTGCCTGTTTAATTGTCTTTTTTGATAAATCAAAAATGTTTTCAATAACTTTAATTGGCCTTACTGTGAATTCTAAGTCGTTTCTAAAAACAATTTTTAACTCATGTTTATTAATAATATCAATATGTAATATAATGGTTTTAAGATCAATTTCTTTTTTTCTTCCTTTTTTATTTGTTTTATAAATTATAAATTGTTCGTTTTTTAAATAATCTTCCAGTTTTTTATTATCAAATATTTCATTTATTAATGTTATATAATATGCAGTTGTTTTAGAAGAACTATCGTTTTTTTTGGATAACTTACAATCATAAACATTTATTCCATCTACCAGGTTGTTATTTAAACCGGTTATTATATCTTTCGGCTTTTGGTTTTCATCTATAAAGATTGTAAACACCTCCACCTCGCTTTCAATTCCAAGCGGGAGGGTGTCTTCAAAAGAAATTTTTGGTTTCGGGTGAAACCCTTCGGTATATTTTACATTAATTCCAGCTCTTTTTATAGCCCTTAAGAAAATATTAACAAGTTCCAGGTGACCAAAATATCGAGCTTTATCTTTTTTTGAAAAAGACAAAGAGTATTTCAAAAAGTTTCTTTTATCATTTGTTTTTATATCCGCCTTTTTTATTGCACCCTCTGCTTCACCCCCCGTTGCAACAATTGAGGAACCAACAAGATCAGGCTTCAATATATCAAAATCACAAATACCACAATTATTACATTCATCTTTTCTACAATCTTTAGTTAACTCCCCACTTATAGCCTTTGTATATTCATCTTTTAAAAATGTTTCTGATAACCCGATGTTTATATGGCTCCATGGAAGGCTTTCACCTAAACCCCTTTCTCTGTTTATAAAAAAACTATCATCTAATCCTGTTTCAATTATGGATTTCTTCCACAAACTATAATCAAAACTATCACTCCACCCGTCAAACCTGCACCCGTTTTTATAAGCAGCAATAATTAATCGGCAAAGCCTTCTGTCACCACGTGAAAAAAGACCTTCTATTTGACTGGTTTCAGGATCCTGGTTTTTTACTTTTACACCTGAAAACTTAAGGTTTCTTTTTAACCAGGATATTTTTTTCTTTGATTCTTCAATAGAAATTTGGTTTGACCACTGAAATGGTGTATGCGGTTTTGGAACAAAAGTGGTTATACTAATATTAATTTTTTTATTGCGGCCTCCAAAACCTTTTATTTTTTTTATATCTTTTACAATTTCAACTATCTCTTTAAGATCTTCTTCTGTTTCCCCGGGAAGCCCTATCATAAAATACAATTTTATCAAATCCCATCCAAGGTTAAAGGTATTATTTACAGTATTAATTATTTCATCCCTGGAAATATTCTTGTTTATAATATTTCTCAACCTCTGGCTTCCGGCTTCGGGAGCTATCGTAAAACCTGTTTTTCTTACCTTTTTTATATAATTTATTAACCCCGGTGTTAATGTATCTGCTCGAAGGGATGGTAGTGAAACAGATGTGTGTTTAACAAGGTATTTATTAACCAGGCTCTCTATTAGTTGAGATATACAACTGTAGTCACCCGTACTTAAAGAAAGCAACGAGATATCATCATATCCGGTTGTTTTTATAGTTTTTTCTATAAGGTCAAGAATATCTTCCATAGATCTTTCACGAACAGGTCTATATATCATACCAGCTTGACAAAACCTGCACCCGCGAGAGCACCCCCTGGCTATTTCCAACCTGAGTCTATCATGAACAGGCCTTCCAAAGGGTATAACAGGAGAGTCCGGGGAGTCATCCTTTCTTAAGCTTGTATTTATAACCCTTTGTATTTGTTTATAGTTTGAGTTTTTTGGTATAAGTTTTTGAAAACCGTTTTCATCATAAACCGGTTCAAAAAAAGAGGGTATGTAAACACCTTTAATTTTTGATAAACTTTTTAATAAGTCTTCCTTTAAGTTAGATTCTGATTCTTTCCACTTTACCCAGGTTTCAGAAAGCTCCAACACAACCTCTTCTCCATCACCAATTACAAACACATCAAACAAATCGGCAACAGGTTCCGGGTTACACACACTTGGTCCCCCTGCTATTAATATCGGATGAGATTCATCCCTGTCTTCCGCAAGAAACGGTATGTCCGCAAGATCAAGAATGGTTAAAATATTCGTATAGTTAAGCTCGTAAAGAAGACTAAAACCTATAATATCAAATTTATTTAATGGTTCGTGTGACTCCAGAGTAAATATTGAGTTTCCGGTGTTTTTTAGTTCTTTTTCCATATCAACACCGGGAGCATATACTCTTTCTACTGATATATAATTTTTTTTATTTAAAATATGGTAAAGTATCTGTATACCAAAATGAGATGTACCAATTTCATATAGGTCAGGAAAAGCCAGGGCCATTCTTAATTTAACACTATCCGGGTCTTTTTTTATTACATTTGTTTCAAACCCCAAGTATCTACTTGGTTTTTCAACAAAAGGAAGGATTTCTTGAATAGATTTGTTACACATGGTATTTTATATTAACCTTTTCGTTCATTTTATTTAATTCGCTTTGAAGAAATTCTTTATATTTTTCTGTTTCTTCATCTGTCATATTTGTGATGTTTGAACTTAAAATTGATCCCATCGAAGAAATTTTTTCAAGTATGTCCAATGCAACAAATCTTCCGACATTTCCTAATCTGAAAAGAACTTCTAATTGATTTTTAACAATATCGTTCATTTTATCCACATCTTTTGCTGTCTCTTCACCTTCTTTCGTTAATTGATACCTTCCATCTTTTGTTTCTTGGATTAGATTCTCATCTAAGAGTCGACCTAATAATGGATAAATTAATCCTGGCGATGGTTTCCAAATTCCATTACTTTGCTCTACTGCATAATCA
>Ga0209249_1003040_pt1 | contig 12554 bp, 4 predicted proteins | sample SaaInlV_200m_DNA_4_FD_184653 | JGI IMG/M metagenome (GOLD analysis project Ga0209249, IMG submission 184653) | Marine microbial communities from expanding oxygen minimum zones in the Saanich Inlet - SI037_S3LV_200m_DNA (SPAdes) (version 2) | ecosystem: Environmental > Aquatic > Marine >...
TTTTATCAGCATTCAGGCTGAATGTACAGTTATCATCTGAACCGCCGTCAATGTCTGTCGCAACTATTGATGCTGCACCGTTGGCATCCAGTTGGATCGTAATGTCTTTGCAAACGGCTGTTGGGGCGATATTGTCTTCTACGATTACCGTTGCATCGCAAACATCGGTATTATTGCTTGCATCGGTAACGGTTAAAGTTACCGTGTTAATGCCTAAGTTTGTGCAATCGAAACTGGTTTTGCCTGCCATAAGACTGAATGTACAATTATCATACGAACCTCCATCGATGTTGGATGCGACAATTGATGCCGCTCCGCTTCCATCGAGTTGGATTGTTATGTCTTTGCAAACGGCTGTTGGGGCGATATTGTCTTCTACGATCACCGTTGCATCGCAAACATCGGTATTATTGCTGGCATCGGTAATGGTTAAAGTTACCGTGTTAATGCCTAAGTTGGTGCAATCGAAACTGGTTTTATCAGCATTCAGGCTGAATGTACAGTTATCATCTGAACCGCCGTCAATGTCTGTCGCAACTATTGATGCTGCACCGTTGGCATCCAGTTGGATCGTAATGTCTTTGCAAACGGCTGTTGGGGCAATATTGTCTTCTACGATCACCGTTGCATCGCAAACATCGGTGTTATTGCTTGCATCGGTAACGGTTAAAGTTACCGTGTTAATGCCGAGGTTTGTGCAATCGAAACTGGTTTTGCCTGCCATCAGGCTGAATGTACAGTTATCATACGAACCTCCATCGATGTCGGATGCGACAATTGATGCCGCTCCGCTTCCATCGAGTTGGATTGTTATGTCTTTGCAAACGGCTGTTGGGGCGATATTGTCTTCTACGATCACCGTTGCATAGCAAACATCGGTGTTATTGCTGGCATCGGCAACAGTTAAAGTTACCTTGTTAATGCCTACGTTTGTGCAATCGAAACTGGTTTTGCCTGCCATCAGACTGAATGTACAGTTATCATACGAACCTCCATCGATGTTGGATGCGACAATTGTTGATGCTCCGCTTCCATCGAGTTGGATTGTTCTGTCTTTGCAAACGGCTGTTGGGGCGATATTGTCTTCGACTTTCACAATAGCTTCGCAAGTCGATGTATTCAAACTGTAGTCGGTAACAGTTAATACAATAGTGTTTGCACCAACCTCATTGCAATCAAAATTGGTAGAATCGAGTGCCAGGCTTAATATTCCACAAGCATCGGTTGAACCTCCATCGATATCCTCCGGAACAATTGATACTGTACCGTTACCATCGAGCTGAACAGTTATATTTTGGCAAACTACTGCAGGAGGAGCTGTATCAATAACGGAAACCTCAAAACTACAATTTTTAGAACTTTCAACACATTCCCAATAATATTCAACTACAGTTACGCCACTATTAAATCTGCTGCCTGAGGCTTGCCCGGATAAAGAATCTAATACCGTCGCTCCCTGAAGTTCAAATCCAAACTGAGCCCCTGGCCATGATGGATAATTGAGCAAATCAATATCATCAAAAACTGCCGAACAATTGACATTGTCTAAAATAATGGAAGTATCATTCGGGCAATACGGGGCAAGAATTTGTTTACTGGTGTAGATTGAATTATTGCTATTATCACTTTCACAAATAGTATTAACATAATCAATTTCAACTCGCAGTGATACGCTACAATTTGGTGAAACTGAACAAAAATCTAAACCAACAGTTTTTGGAGTTATAGAAAACAATTGAGACCCACCCCCTGATGAAATATTAACTGATGTAAAAACCTCTGTCCATTGAATAAGATCCAGCTCACTTCCTGAAGTGCACCCAATTGGATTATTAATTGTAAAACGAACAGGTATATTGGAAACAGCATTACTGCCGCACCCATTATTACCCATTGTTACCGAACCTGAAACTGTAAATTGATCGCCGGAATTCCAATTTATTGATATATTTTCGCCTTTAGGTTCCAGATCAACTACATCAATATTTATATCATCAGCACAATATGTGTTATTAGTTCCGTCAAACTCACAAATTGAATTGCTATAATCAACTTCAACCAGTATTGACACCTGGCAGTTCTTTGAATTTTTGACAATATCGGTTGTTATTTTCGATGAGGTTATTGCAAATGATTGCGTTGATCCTCCATTTATTAAAACACTACTTAGATTTGTAGTCCATTGGCTAATTACATTTCCGCCGCAGGCTGTATTGTCGTATAAACTAAACCTAACTGGTATGTCATCATTTAACTGTCCACAACCTCCGTTAGCGATTATTAGATTGCCTGCAACAAAAATAGCACCATCACTAAAACAGCTAACTTTGAGACTTTCATTTTGAACACTAAGGTCTGGTATATTAGGTGTATAATTCGAAGATGTCCCGGTATTATCACTGCCGGTTAATTCACATATAATTCCACCTTGATCTATGGTTGCGGTAAAATCGACATCATAATTTGCTGCGGTAGGTGTGAAAGCGAAATTTAGTGTAGTGTTGTTACCCGGTGCTAATGTCACGTTTTTTTGAGTAAAAGTATATGAACCTGTTGAAGAAAGTTGAACCGGAATATTCGTAGCATCCCCGCAACCATTATTATCTACTGTAACTGCCACATTACCGGTGAGAGCACCGTCGGCAGCACAATTAAAAGTGGGTGTAACTGTAGCAACCCTGAGATTTGGAAACGGGTTGAAATATGTGGTAGTAAGGCTATTATTAGAACCGTCACACTCGCAAACATCATTGTCTGTATCAACAATAGCGGTAAAATCACATGCACAAACAGCAGGATTGTCCCATGTTCCAGCAATTGGAAAATCAACACTTGTGGTTTGACCATAGGCTATAGGCCCCGCAATGGTCTGATTGGTATTAAAAGTGAGGCAGCCGTCGGTAGTTAATTTAACATCGAAATTGGTAGCTGAACCAAAACCCTGGTTCTGCACAGTAACCCGTACGAAACCGGAAACGGCATCGGCTGCACATGAAACATTGCTGTAATCGATGTTGGTGACTCGTAAGTCCGGTAGTGTAGAGGTATAGGTTTCGGTACGGCTGTTGTTGGTACCGTCGCATTCACACAATGTGGTGGGTGCATCAACGGTGGCGATAAAGTCGCAGGCGTCGTCGGTGCAATCGGCCCAGTTGCCGCTTATATTAAAGGTAAACCATGAGGAAGATGTTGCGCCCACGCTGACGGTTTGTGATGCAAAGGTGAGGCAGCCGTCAGTGGTTAAAGCCAGTTGGAAATTATTGGCGGCGACACAACCGTTGTTGGTCACTTGCACACGCACGTTGTCGGAGATGCCGTCTGATGAACAACTGACATTTGCAAAATCAATATCGGCGACCGTAACATCCGGGATGGGAGGAGCATAGGGGTTACCGGGGTCGGTAAAGGTGTTATCGCCGATGGTTTCGAGGCATTCGCAAACATTGTCATTGAGATCTACGGTGCCGGTGAAATTATAACCTGCTCCGCTTGTCTGACAGATAGGATTCCAGGTTCCGGTATTGATGGTGACAGTTGCACTGCCGCCGGAATTGATAACCGCATTGTGGGTTCCGGTTCCGGTCCAACCTTTGCCGTCTTGAACCTGAACGGTGAAGATACTGCCGTTGGTGGGGCCGTCGCCATTATTTTGTACGGTGACCTGGATGGTGCGGCTGAAGTTGCCGTCTGTAGTGCAGGAAACTACCGGAGCGATGTCGGTGATGATAAGGTTGGGCATGGTCAGCCGTTTGGGGCCGTCGCTGGCAATTGTGGTGGTCTGGTTACAATTGTAACCGATGGTATTGGGATTATTATCGGTGTGTTCGCCGCCAACTCCGCAAGCCCATGCGGCGGTGACGTTGTTCTCACGCAACGTACCGGCACAATCGTCTCCGTCGGAATTGAGGGTGGCATGGAAGGTAAAGGTAGCGGTGGCTGCCGGCGCAAGGTTGTTAAATTCCCAACCCCAGGTTTGAGGGTTAGCTCCGATCCGGGCCGGGGTGACGGTACCGGCTGCATCTTCGGTAAAACTGCCGTTCCAGCTCAACCAATCGCCCATTGTATCCACGATGCGAACCACTTCGGCATTGCCGGTACCGTTGTTGGTAACCTCGATGGTGTAAACCACGTCGCTGCCGCACACGCCATTGGCGATGTCGGCAGTTTTGACAACTGATAAAGAGGGGTTCAGTGAGGTGAGTTGGTCGGAACTGGTGGTGCTGTATTGGGTGATGCCGCAGCAGTCGTAGTAGCGTAAGTTGAAAGCCAGGTTGGAGGTCTGATAACAGGAAGATTGCACGGTGAAGCGCAGTACCTGAGTATCGTTTCCGCCGTATGCTTGTATGACGTCCACCAGGTCGGAGGCTTTGTCTCCAGTATTACCCCAGGTGAGAATGGTGGTACCGCCGGCACCGGCTACACTACTGGGGTCGCCGATACCGCCCAGACTGGCGATAGCTTTTGCTTCGTCAATGTGCAGGCTATTCATGGAACTGCCGGCATTATAGGTCAATCCCTCCGGCAGGGTGAGTACCAGGTCGTTGTCAAAGGAGTCGGTAGGACCGCTGTTCTCGATGGTTACAGTTATTTCGCTGCTGGTGCTACAGGAATTGATGCTGGAGGGGCTCATGGCGACGGAGAGGTAAGCCATGATGGGTTGACGGGTCTCAGTACGAGTTGTTGAAACTGATGTTGCTGACAGACACAAGGCATTATCCGGTGCATCAACACCGGGTTTGGTAGCGGAACTGCCATCCGGATTTCCACAACCCCACCAGGCCAGCACGGTGTTATCGGTGTTGTCACTACAGGGGTCGGACGACTGGTCAGTTTGGGCCTGCAAACGTAGCATCACAGACTGACCGGCTGGAAGGTCTGTTATTTCGTATTGCACCAATTGACCACCACCAGGATTATCACCCGTATCCGCTATATAAGCGCCTCCAGAAGTGACGGTGGTTGAGGTGTAGTTAAATGCGGCATCCAGAGTACTTTCCACCCAGAGGATTTCAATTGGGTACTCACCGTTATTGGTAACTGTGATGTCCCAGAAGATGGTTTGGTTGCATCCGATGGGTTCATCCGGATCCAGTTCAATGGATATATCAACATTCGGTTCGGTAAAGGTTATGGTAAACGTACTGTTGAATGTATTAAACACGGTAGCACAAGGATTTTCATATTGGGTGACACATGTAATATTGCCGCCGGCAAAGTGGCCGTCAGAAGCCATGTCGAACTCGATTTCGATGATATCGCCGGGAGATAAGGAAGCCAGTTCGGGTATCTCCGCACTGGTCCACACAAGAGGGGATGTAGTTGGACTAGGATCCCAAATTATATTAGGTCCGTTCCATCCGCCGCCATTTAAGCGCCACTTGGTGGTACCACCCACATAGGATAAACCGACGGGCAGGGTCTCGGTGACCTGCAAATTGTAGGTGTAGATCTGACCTGCATTTTTTACGGAGATAAAACCCCTGGGGTTTTCGCAAGCGTTGAGGCCGTTGACCGGGGTGATGGTAGTAGTATTGATTAGGTTCGGTGCGGGAATCTGAACTATGGAATTATCTGTGACATCGCTCTGGCAATCCGCATTACCGCAACCCCAGTTGGCGATCACATCATTGGTGAGGCCGGTACAGTTGATCTGTTCGGCAATAAAGGTAATCCGTCGCCGTTCACCAGCGACCATTTCCATAATCGCTACGGAGGCACCGTTAATGGCACCGCCATCGTGATCAAGGGCATCAGAGATGGTGACGCCGGTCATGTTGTCCACTACAATGGGATTGACGCCGTGTTGATATTGCAAGCCGCTGCCTAATACATCATCTACCCACACGTTATAAGCAGTACCGGTACCGCGGTTTGTAAGGTAAATTTCCCATTGTACCATATTGGTAGTGGCATAATAAGTTTCGGGTGTTTTTTCAATTAAGAGGTCGGCTAACAACAAGAGGGCTGGTGTTTCGGAAGCGGTGACGCTGCACAGTTTGTCGATGTTAGTGTCATCGATACAGTGATCGTCAAAGTAGGCGGTGGCATTTAAGGCACCGCCGCCGGTACAACGTTTCTGTACCTTTATGGTAAAGATGGCATTGGCGCCGTTGGAGGCGAACCCGTCATCAAAGGTCCACACATAGTCGCCGCTGCCGTCGATAACGGGGGTACAGGCGACTGGCGCTACGGAACCGCCGCAAACGACGGAACCGGGAGCAACCACAAAGTAGTTGAGGCCGGAAAGAACTACCTGGACATCTTTGGGATTGTAATTCGAGGTTTGGGTCACCGTTAAAGTGATGGTCTTGGTTTCACATGTATTGTATATCTGTCCGAGGCCGCTAATGGAAACCGACATAGCAGGCGAGCCTAAACTGACTTGGGTAGCCTCTTTAATTATTATTCCACCGCTCATTTCTAAACTGGACCATGAATAAAAAGTATTGTAGGAGCAGGCGGTGAGGGTACTTTCTGTTACGGTGAGATCGTATGAGATCACCAAAGTGCTACCAGCCAATGGAGTGTCTTCACTAAAATTGAGAATAAGACCATTTCCTGCAAGGGTGGGAGTATTATCGGTAACGAAAACGGTAGGTGTAGGTGTAAGGGTAATTGATTTATTGACATTGTCAGGACTATCCTGTGTGACATAGTGTTTTCCATTAGATTTTTGGTTCAGACCTACTTGTTTGTTAAATATCAAATCTGAAGGTACAATGGCTGAACCACCTGAAAAATCATTAGTTCCAATAATAGGTACGGGTCCTGTAATATCTACACCATTTAAAAACACAGATAGGTTTCCACCATATTCCTGTTTCAGTTCTGCATGCTCAGTAAATATCAAATCAGAAAGCAGAACAGCAGATCCACCATCGAAAATATAAGTATTGGTGTATGTTATATTGTAACAACGTTCGGCGGGACTGTTGCTGGTTTTATCGGATGTAACTCCAACGGCACATTCAATGACTGTGGTTTGGCTGGACGTTGCACTTATGGCGCAGCCGCAACAATCGGTTCCGCTGGCAACAACGCTGTTGGTAAAAGAGGTGCCACAATATGTATCGCTCTGACTGATATCGGGTACATCTACTGTGTAACTGAAATTTAAAGTCTCGGGAGTCGTGGAAGGCATGTAGGTCCAGGTAAGGGTTCGTGCCCCGGCGTTCCAGTCGCCTCCGTCCGGGTTGGCGGTGATGACAAGGCCAGCAGGCAGGATGTCCACCACGGTAATTAATCCGGTGGGAGTGCTGGGGGAATCGCAATTAAGCTGACCGGTGTAGGTGGAGGTGACATCATACGTAATGCTTCCACCGATTTCGATCTGGCTTGGTGCACCGGTTTTAGCAACGGCTAGGCTGGAAGAAGAAGTGGGGGCGTTGATGGCACTTAATTCAACGGGAAGGTAAAAGGCCTGGCCGCACTCATCTTCATAGAGTTTCTGCCACAACAGGTCGCCGGCGGGAAAACTACCGCCGCACCAGGTATCATAGGTGAGATCAAAGCTCAGGGTATAGGAATCGCCCGTGGCGCCGGTGGCGGCCAGGGGATTGGTTAACTCGAAACGACCGGCACCGGATTTGTAAGTGGCGCCGGCGGAGACGTTGGAGACGGTGAAAGCGGAAAAATCGACGATAGTCCAGACATTGTAAGCAATACCGTCACCGTTGTTGGTAATGACAAACGAAACATTCTGGGTATCGTCGCAATAGGTAAAGTTAACATCAGGTGGGGTAAAGGCCAGAACCGGAGTGCGCACGATGCGCTGGACGGATGCGTGGGCCGTGCCGCCGTCAACGGATGTATCATAACAGGCATTGCCGGCACCGGGGATACATCCCTATTGGGCATCGGCGACATTTTCCAGGTTGTAACAAGCAATGACGGTTGCGGTAATGGTAAAGTATTCAATATCGCCAGCCTCCATTTGATTAAGGTTGGTAAACTCAGCGCTGGTCCATGTGATGGTCTGACCGGACTTATTACCAGGATTGCCTGGGGCGTGAGGAGGGGCGGTGGAGGCAGCGGTAGAGGAGACATAAGCGAGGCCGGCACCCAGGACATCGGTAACAACGACGTTCTCGATTTTACCGAAACCGGTGTTCTCCACGATGAGGTTCCAGGTGACGGTCTGGCCCAGATACTGCGGAATTACGGTGGGTTCTTTACGGATGACGATGGCTCCGGGATTAACCTGGATGTTCAAAACACCGGTACTGTTGGGAGCGGTTTCAGCCGAATCAAACGTAACATTGAGTGAACCGGAAACCGCATCACAATCGGTAGCCAGGTTAAAACTGACGTTTAAGACGTCGGTGTAGTTCAAGATAATGGCAGAGCAAGCGGCATCAATGTCCCAGATGAGGTCGGTACCGGAGGGGGTGGGATCGGAGAGGCAAAACGCGTGGCCGCCGTTAATGTTGATACTGGCACTACCGCTGACGTAACTGTAGCCGGGGGTAAGGTTGACCATATGAGCGGTAACAACCATGCTGGTCAACGGACCACCGGAACTATTAGTGACGCTAATGGTGTAGGTGTTGGTCTCGCACTGGTTGATTGTAGAATTACCACCAATGTTTACATCCTGTGCAATAGTATTTATAAAAGTCAAAACAACCAGTAAGAGAGTTAAAAGGAAATAGGCAATAAACTTAAAGAGCACATTTTGAATCGTTCTTTTTAAAATGAGTTTTCGCTCTGGAAAATATTCTTTTTTATTCATGGTATTGCTATTATCATATTCAATGATTAATCTCTATTTCGTCACTTATTTTTCCAGTAAAAAAAAATCAATTTCATTTATCGGGAAAGTATTTTTCGGAAAGGTTTTATTGGCAATAACGTTATGGTGTCCTAATAAAGAAAAAAACATATCATCTGGTCTAAGAGCGAGCAACTGCTTATCACCAAAAACATAATTTCTTAGCGCATAAATACCGGCAAACATTTTTATTTTTGACATAAAAGGAACTGACATATAACTATTTATAACAGACCATTAGATTTTCATATATGAAATATTGCCATAATATCGCTGTTTAGCTAAATCTAAACCTTTTATGTTTATCCTTGATTATCAATACCATGCAAAAAATAACGCACTATTATAAGGAATTAGAAATGTTTTGTAAAATTATGAATTTAAAATTCATTCAATTTAAGATAAATTTTATCAAAAATATAATCATGCAACAATTATTTAAGGGCATCTCTAATAACTACTTTATTTCAATTTAATTTAACCTGATTTTTGCGTTTTAGGTTTTTAGCAAACCCATTCCTCCATCTTTTTTTTATTTGTGAATATTTATCTCATTATAAATGCATTAAATTCGTGTTTTCCCGCTTTTGGGCATACCTATCCCATTGAAACAATTATTTTCAACTGTATGCAGCGACAAATATTGTAAGTCAAATTTATCATACCAATTTTGGCTTTTGCCCTTGTAATGCCAATGGTACGGACAAATGAGCCATTCATGCTATTTTCTACAAAGCCAAAAATATGCTCCACCCGTGCCCGGGTCCTGGACTTTTCTTTATTATTGGCTTTTTGTTCTTCGGTCAAAGGTTTGTTGCGATACCCTTTTTCATTTATCTTATTGATGACGTTTTTCTTTTTATAAACCTTTTCCTGTTCTTCGCCTGTATGCGCTATCGGCAAAAAACGGTTGACCTTCGTCTTTTCTGTCAACAGTTTTTCGGTAGCCTGTGAATCATGTACAGAGGCGTCTGTAACTTCAAATTCCTCGATGAGTTTTGTTTTTTTGAGATTTGTCTTTTCCAGTTTCTCTGGATTAGAATATAATTTTGGTTGCCCGTTTTTTTATTTCCCCTCATTTTTTATTAGTTTCGACAAACTTCAGATAGATACTTATGAAAAACAGGATAATCGTTCTTGGGGCGGGTTTAGTAGGTAGTGCCATTGCTATCGATCTTTCGAAAAATCACGTTGTTACAAGCGTTGACCTAAACGAAGTTGCTTTTGAAAAATTCGTTTCCTACCCAAATATTAAAACGGTGCAGGCTGATTTAAAGGATGTGGAAAAAGTGAAAATGTTGATTCAGGGCTTCGACATTGTTATTGGTGCAGTTCCCGGATTTATGGGTTTTCAAACGATGAAGGCTGTAATTGAAGCAGGAAAAAATATGGTTGATATTTCGTTTATGCCCGAAGATTTTTTAAAATTGAATGGCCTGGCAAAAAAGAAAAATGTAACCGTAGTTGCTGATTGCGGTGTTGCCCCCGGAATGGGGAATATCATACTTGGATACCACAATAAAAACATGCATGTAAAATCTTACGAGTGCCTGGTGGGCGGGTTACCGGTAATCCGCGAGTGGCCTTATGAATATAAAGCGGTTTTTTCGCCAATCGATGTTATTGAAGAATATACTCGTCCGGCAAGGTATATTAAAAATTACGAGATGCTTACCAAAGAGGCACTTTCTGATCCTGAATTAATTCAATTCGACGAAATTGGTACCTTGGAATCGTGGAATTCCGATGGCCTTCGTTCGTTAATGCAGACCATGAAAAATATACCCGACATGATCGAAAAAACATTACGTTATCCGGGTTGTATTGAATATTTACGGGTTCTGCGTGAATCAGGATTTTTCTCTTACGAGGAAATTGAAGTGAATGGAATGAAAATCAGGCCAATTGATGTTACTTCAAAATTGTTGTTTCCAAAATGGCAATTAAAAGAGGGCGAAGAAGATTTTACAATAATGAGGATTGTTATCGATGGAATTGAAAACGGGGATGAAAAAAAATACAAGTACAATCTTTTGGATCGTTTCGATCGGAAAACAAAAACCATTTCAATGGCAAAGACTACTGGTTACACATGCACAGCGGTTGCCAACCTTTTGCTTGAGGGCGGGTTTTCAAATGCCGGTGTAAACGCACCCGAAATTGTTGGGACAAAAAAAGGGAATCTGACTTACATTTTAAAATATCTTGCTGAGAGGGGAGTCCATTACAAAATAAGTTAAAGTGGGAGCGTGTTGCACTTTTTAGTTTGTTTTGAAATTTATTTATTCCTCCCAATCAAGCAGTCGTTTTTCCCCATTTAGGTTTTGGATTTGTGTAATATCTTGCGAAACTTCAACTACGCCTTTGTAATTTCCAATTTCATCGCGGATGGCAAAATACTGAATCAGTAATCGTTCGTCTTTTATGTTTATCCAAAAACTAGCCACATCTTTTTTCCCGTTTCTAAAGGCTTCCACAATTTGTTCAACAACATGCACACTTTCCGGTGGGTGGCAATTATTTACATCTCTTCCAATTACCGATTTGGAGCGTGGAAAAATTCGCTTTTTTGGTGATGAGAAATACTTCACTTTGTTATTTTCATCAACAAAAGTTATATCAACCGGAAGGTGGTTAAACAATAATTTTATTTGTTCAACACTTAGTTTGCCGGTTTCCAAATCAATTTGATTTTTAGAAGAAACCATCTTTTTAGGTATATTTTCATAAAGCTTTGGACTATAATATGGGAATCCAATTTCAAAACTTTCAGAAAAAAGCGAATCCAATTCAGCATTTGAAATTACATCCTGGATAAACGGGTACAAAATCCGCTCTTCACGAAACATTATGGCATTTATATTAAAAAAGAGGTCGCCCACTTGCCGGTTAAAAACTTTCAGGTTGAAATTGGCGGCTCCTAATTGTTCTATTGCCCCTTTCAGGTTTCTTCTGATATCGTCGTGAAACGACCACATTACTTTTAAGCACCGGAATTCGGCAACGTATTTTTCAACTACCGGGAAAAGCACATTTTCTTTTATAATATATAAACTTTCAAATTTTTTGATCTCAAAAAAATCCCTTTTAAGGGCAATTTTCAATTCGATGTTTTCGGGCTGTTTGTTGATTTCCCTTATTTGCGGCTTAATTTTCATCAAATGTTCTTTCAACAATCTGTTATTTTCAAGCAAACATCCAAGGTATTTTTCTTTTTCAGGCGGGGAATAAGGAAATTCTGCAAGGGTTTTATGTAATAAATTCAGCAATTTGTTGATACCCTTTTTTAGTTCAGTCATGGGTATGTTCATCAAAACCAAAATGTTAACTAACGAAATAATATCGGAAGGGACACACGAATCAATAAGATTTTTATTTTCGCTGACCAATTGAACAAGGTTTTCCCCTTTTAAAATAGCCTTAAATAAAGTAACCAGGTCTTCAACTCTCTCATCTTTATTTCCTTTAAATTCTGTCATATCGAAAAGTACCGTTTTTTTAGTGAAATTAATAAACTCAAATAAAAGAAACATTTTAAACCTTGATTATTTTTAACATGGTCGTACTGTAGAACTTGTTGATTTCGGTTGCAAATTGTAAGAATTGAGTTTAAATCCCAAAACAAAAATCCGGGTTAACCATTTTCCAAATTACAAGTAATACCAATTGTACTTTGAAATGCCGCATGGCAATTTCGAAGTTTATAATGGTTAATGCCGATACTACAACAAAGGAGTATGCTGAGTAAAACGAAAGTATGCGACATTTGATTGTTAAATCGGTA
>Ga0209249_1003041_pt1 | contig 12549 bp, 12 predicted proteins | sample SaaInlV_200m_DNA_4_FD_184653 | JGI IMG/M metagenome (GOLD analysis project Ga0209249, IMG submission 184653) | Marine microbial communities from expanding oxygen minimum zones in the Saanich Inlet - SI037_S3LV_200m_DNA (SPAdes) (version 2) | ecosystem: Environmental > Aquatic > Marine >...
CTCCAGCACTATCGTAACCACGGTATTCCAGACGCTGTAGTCCTTTCAACAAAATTGGACAAGCCTCTTTGTCACCTATATAAGCAACAATTCCACACATAATTTAAAAGTCGTTTATGTCTACTTCACCTTGGTATAAGAGAGTTTCAATATAGCGGAAGATAAATCCTGATTTGCTCTTATTACCAAAGGATCTGCAACAATTGGGTTATCTGAAGGTATAATCAAGTTGAGATCAAACTCACTTTCGTAATTTGTATCGTTATAATAATTAACTAATTCCTTTTGAATAAAACGGGTAATAATAATGCTGTATGACTCCGTTTGAGGATTGTATATGCCATCAAAATAATCTTCATAGCGGTCGATTATGGCAAAATTTGTATTATCCTTATCAGTCTGTAATAAAAGCAGAGAAGGAGGTGCTTTCGATAAATAGCTCAGGGATAAATCTGGTTTAATAATCAATTCAGCCCTATTAATAGCTAATAAATTATCACTACCAAGCTTTTTTAATTGATCACTAAAATCTATCCTTGCTTTGGATCCTGCCAATGGTTTGATGTATACTTTATCATATAATTTTGTTGGATTATTAAGCTGCTCCTCAATTGGCGTACCTGCTAAATCCTGTTCAAACTTATTGATCCGGGCACATTCATCATTAATTTGAAATATGGCCGTCATTGTATCTTTATCATTCCGATAATATAATGTCATATTAGAGGAATCATTCTCCAAATCAAAATAAACGATTGACCCCGTGCTGCTTATTTGCTCCGGAATAATGGCGATACCATTTAGCATATCCAGAAAATCATCATCATCTGCCAATTGGAATTCTGAAGCATTAATAATTCGAGAGGCCAAATCATTGGTCAAAACAATCCGGATCACATCATTATCTGAGGGCTTTACCATGCCAGTCCAACTTCCTAATATATCAGGATAATAGTTGAAAGAGGAGGTTGAATAATAGGCACTATCTCTGTAGATTCTTTCATTCAGTTCGTATACATTGAATTTGAAAGGGTCGTTTAACCATCCAAAGTATCCATCAGCTGAATAGTATTTTAGATAAAGAACGATGGAATCAAAAACAGGATTTATACCAAAGGCTACATCAGCAACCGGGAGTCGGAGCTCTGCAAAAACAGATGCTTTAACCTGACCAAAAGAAGCATCTTTGTATACCCCTAATAAATCTCTGGTAAATTCGTCACTTCGAATAGAATCTTCACGGCTTGTCCGAATTTTCACAACCGAATCCGACTGAAAAAAATCAAAATGATCATCTACACGATTTGTATCAAAATCGTATACATCATCTTTGTTACAAGAGTAAAAAATAATAAGCAGTGAAGCTAAAGTTATACTTGATAAGCGGAACGCATGCTTAGCTAATAAGCTCAAAATATTTGTCATAGAATGAATCACCTTGGTTTTTCCGAATGTCAAGTATCGGCTTTTTTAATGTACTGACAAAATCATCAGTTTCCTTATCTACCTGATCTGAGCTAAAAACTACTATATCTGAGAAGTTTGCTCCACATTTGTACAAGTCAGAAACTTTAGGATCGTCTAAATAACCGAAGTCACCATCGGGTAACTTTAAATGAGATTTCTTAACAAAATCAGCGCCAAGATTGTTTTTAAGACCATCATGGTAAATAGATGAAATCAGTTTCACCTTTTTCAATGAAGGCTCACTACTGAATGTAGTTCTTGCATATGCAGGAACCAAACCGCTCAGCCATCCCTGACAATGAATCACATCCGGCATCCAACCAAGTTTTACCAATAACTCAAGAACACCTTTGTTATAGAAAATTGCTCTTTCGTCATTGTCTTCATAAAATTTATCTCCATCGTCATGGAAGAAATTTTTACGCTGGAAGAAATCTTCATTATCCAAAAAATAGACTTGAATTTTTGCTGTTTGTAATGATGCTACTTTTATAATTAATGGATTATTATTCCTTCCTACTGTAATATTTAATCCAGAGAGTCTAATTACCTCATGCAGCCTATGTTTGCGCTCTTTTATGTGTCCAAATTTGGGCATAAAAACCCTAATTTCAGCACCTCTTTTTTGAAGATTTAACGCCAGATCACGAAGAAATATCGCCTGTTCAGTTAAATCAGTATATGGAGCCATTTCATGGCATACAATCAAAATTTTTTGATTCGTCATAACTGTTCGTCTTCTCCTATTTCAGTTGATTCATGAATAAGCTACAAATTTAGGAAATTTTAATGTAATTATCATTAATCCGCTTAGCTTTGAGCATTGTTTAACATTCAATTCTAATCATTTAGCATTGCTCCCGCTATTTAAAAATAAATTATTATTGACTGAATATATCCAATCAGTTAAACAAAATAAGCAAGTAGTTGGCCTAGTGCCCACCATGGGCGCTTTACATGCTGGTCATATTTCTCTGATAAATAAATCTTGTGAGGAATCAAATGTAACTGTGTGTAGTATTTTTGTTAATCCTACCCAGTTTAATGAAAAATCTGATTTCGAAAAATATCCTCGTTTATTAGAAAAAGATATGCATATGCTTGAGAATACCAAATGCAATGCTATTTTTGCTCCCGAAATCAAGGAAGTATACGGTAAGGACACAACACAAACGATTGATGCCGATTTGGGTTATTTGAATCTTGAGTTGGAAGCTAAATTCAGATCTGGGCATTTCGATGGGGTTGTTACTATCGTAAAAAAGTTATTTGACATCGTTCAGCCAGATATTGCGTATTTTGGACAGAAAGATTTTCAACAGTTTATGACTATTAAAAAACTGGTTGAATATTTTGAAATGCCTATTAAACTAGTCAGTTGTCCTGTAATTCGTGAAAATGATGGCTTGGCCATGAGCTCAAGAAATCTGTTATTAACCGCAGAAGAAAGAGCTTTTGCTCCAACCATCTATCAAACCTTAAATGAGGCAAAGGAATTGCTGGATAATAAATCCATTCAGGAAATACAGCAATGGGCAGAAAAAAAACTGTCGCAAGAGAAATTGGTTGAATTTGAATATTTTGAAATTAGGAATGCAGAAGATTTAAAACCTGTTAATGATATTACCAAAACAGACGAGTTGGTCATACTTACCGCAATACGTGTAGGAAAAATCCGGCTAATCGACAACATTCTGGTAAAAACATAAAGATGTATATTGAAGTATTAAAATCTAAAATACACCGAGTTAAGGTAACAGAGGCGGAACTCGATTATATAGGAAGCATTACCATTGATCAGGATTATATGGATGCAGTTGGTATGATTCCAAACGAAAAGGTTCAAGTGTTAAACATTCGAAATGGAGAACGCTTTGAAACCTATACAATTAAAGGTGAAAGAGGAAGTGGTATTATTGGCCTGAACGGACCAGCAGCACATAAAGGAAGTGTTGGCGACATCGTAGTAATTGTTTCCTATGCGTTTGTTGAAATTGATAAAGCCCCTGATTTTGAACCTCAAATTCTACTTCCCGAAAACGGCAAATCAACAATCAATTGAAAAAACTATTTAATGTTCTAAAATATCTCCTCGTTCTTGCTATTGGACTTTTATTGTTGTGGTTGGTTTATAGAAACATAGATAAAGATAATTTAGTCAAAGGACTGAAAAATGCAAATTATTTCTGGGTAATACTCGCTTTATTCATTGCTTTATTAGGCCATATTAGCCGTGGACGCAGATGGGCCTTGCTAATAGAACCACTTGGAAAAAAAGTTTCTACCTGGCGCGCATTCCTTGCAGTCATGTTTGGTTATTTAGCGAATCTTGCTCTCCCCAGAATGGGCGAAGTGTCGAGATGTGTGGCTTTAAACCGGACTGATAAAATACCGCTTAATAAATTAATCGGAACTGTTATCGTTGAAAGAGGATTTGATTTTATTATGCTGATTACAATTACTTCGGTTAGTTTTCTGATTGCATTTAATCAGGTTAAAACATATCTGTACAGATCGCTGAACTATTTAAATGATAAATACAGCAACTTCTTTAGTATTACATCAATCGTTGTAGCAATAGTTGTTATCCTTGCTTTTATCACATTATTGATATTGATCAAAAGGTCAAAACGAGATTTTAAAAAACATCCATTTTATATTAAAATACGAGATATTGTTAGTGGATTTGGGGCAGGCATTAAAACCATTATTCATTTAGAGAGAAAATGGGAATTTGTGTTTCATACTTTATTTATTTGGACGACCTATTTCCTGATGACTTACTTAATATTTTTTGCATTTCAACCAACTTCGGACCTAGGCCCTCTTGCCGGATTAATTGTCATGACCATTGGTAGTTTAGGATTTATAATGCCCGTTCAGGGTGGAGTTGGAACGTATCATTATGCAGCCCAGAAAGCCTTGGAAATATATGAAATTCAACCTGAAGATGGAGCAGTTTATGCCTTAATTGCTCATTCTTCCCAAACGCTAATGCTAATTATTATTGGAGTAATCGCTTTCTTTATTCTTGCGACTATTCAAAAAAGTGTTAAAAATGAGCCACAGCAAAACAATCAAAAACAAGATTCATAGTTGGGATTCCTTATCTTTATTAAGAAAGAAATGGAAAGAAGACGGTTTTAAAACTGTCTTCACAAACGGTTGTTTTGACATTATTCATCTTGGACATATAGATTATTTATCAAAAGCGGCAGATTTAGGTGACCGTTTTATTGTCGCAATCAATTCTGACAAATCTACTTCAAAGCTTAAAGGAGCAAACAGACCCTTGCAAGATGAACAATCACGCATGATGATTATGGCTTCTTTTGCCTTTGTTGATGCAGTGGTTTTGTTTGATGAAGAAACGCCTTATAATTTAATCAAAGAAATTTTGCCCGACATTCAGGTAAAAGGTGGCGATTATAGTTCGGATACAATAGTAGGTGCTGATATTACAAAAAATAACGGTGGTAAAGTTGTTATTATCCCTTTTCTAAAAGGTTATTCAACCAGTGCCATCGAAGAAAAAATAAAAAAAACTTAGGGGCACTTTTCATCAAATGATTCTCTGACTCCATTTAGTTTTTTTACCACAAAAGCTCCATCAATGCCCATATCTATCATATCTCTGCGTAATGCACAGGCATCATCAAAATTGTTGAAGCGGCCAATCATCAGTTTATAAGCACCATTACGTTCTTCCACATTCATATTTACCAATAAAGAGTCGTATCGATTAAAATCAAATGATCTGAAAAAGCCTATTTGAACTTCAAATGTTTCACCACTATCATTCATAGAAAACAAAGGTGTTCCTTCTTGGTATTTATTGGATACTATAGAAAGCGCATTTTCAAGACTATCCATTTTAGTCATCAAAACCTTTATTTCGGCCTCTTGGTTTTGAGCAGATTTTTCACTTAAATGAGTTTGTTTCTGAAAAGTAAAATCCCATTTTCCCTGACCAATATAACATTGAAAATAAAGGAATAAGCTTGCTGAAGTCAGAAATAATATAATAAACAATGCTAATAAAATATAAATACCCGAACCTCTTTTCGCTTCTTCTATTTCAATTTCCTCATCATTTTCATGGTCTTCAACATGCCCATCCAATTCAAAACGTGTTTCTTCCATAGCTATTAGTTAGGATTTTTCAAGCCTCTAAGTTAAATAGAAATAAATCTTCAGAAAACGAGAAAAGAACTTATTGATTACTCCACTACAAAAACAATGGCTGTTGGAATTTGGCGGACTCCTTCTCCTGTCACATAAGCAAATATTTCAGAAACAATGATTCGGTCGCCAGGCTTTGGATCTTCTATAAATGTCCGCATTTGCTGACTTAAAATATTTCCCTTTGTTTCTGCAACTCTAACGGGTCCGTTCATTATCGGTTGAACAATAAACCTGAATTTATGTATATCCGAAATCTGCCTTTTCAGAATAGTATCGAGTACATAAATTTGATTGATAGTCTTTAATTGCTCGGCACTCACAGTGAATTTCGAGACTTTACCCCAATAAATATCAATTTTTGAAATATCACTTTGGCTGAAAGCGGTTAAATCTGTAGTCAGGAAAATTAATAATGCAATTAGCAGTTTATTCATAGGATGTTCAGATAATACAGCTTGTATTGATAGCAAAAGTATTATTTTTGATTAACTTGTTTTAGATGAATAAACCACAAACAGGCTTTTCGTTGTGTATAAGTCTTTGTGAAAACGTTTTTCATCTTTCTCACACATTAAAATTCTAAATTACTTTTAATGGCTATTGAAATAGAACGCAAGTTTTTAATCAAGAATGATAGTTGGAAAAAAGATCTTGTAGGCCAAATTTACCAACAGGCCTATTTAAGCAAATCAGCTAATAAAACTGTCCGTATAAGAATAGTTGAAGAAAAAGCCTTCCTAACCATCAAAGGAAAATCTAAAGGTATAAGCAGAACTGAGTTTGAATATTCAATTCCGGTTGATGATGCTCGAATTATGATAAACGATTTGTGTGATAAACCAGCCATCTTAAAAAAACGCTATCGGGTAAATTTTAAAGGACATAGCTGGGAAGTTGACGAATTTGATCAGGAAAACGATGGATTGATTCTCGCAGAGATTGAACTAAATGCAGAAGATGAGTTTTTCGAACTCCCCCCATGGGCAGGAAAAGAAGTTAGCGGAGATCCAAAATATTATAATTCCAACCTAAGCAAGCATCCTTTTACAAAATGGTAATTTTGCGGACTAAAATCAATTTCGAAGATGAGTTTTTTGTCAACTAAAAAGAACTGGGAAGGTTTTGCTAAAAAAGACCCTTTGTGGGCTATTTGTACAAACCCTACAAAAAAAGATGGAAAATGGAATCAGGATGAGTTTTTTGACATGGGAAAAACAGAAGTCGATTCAATTATCCAGATGCTCCAACAAAAAAAATATTTCTCAAACGAGCATGCAAGTTGTCTTGATTTCGGTTGTGGTGTTGGGCGATTAAGTCGGGCATTGTCTGCACATTTCGACCAGGTTATTGGACTTGATGTTTCATCAACTATGATTGCCAAAGCCAAAGAGCTAAATGATTTATCAACTGAAAAACTGAGTTTTGTTCATAATGAACAAAATGATCTATCCATTTTTGAGGACAATAGTTTTGACTTCATTTTCACAACAATCGTTCTTCAGCACATACCTAAACCAGCATCAGTCAATTATATTAATGAGTTTGCACGAATTTGTAAGCCCAATGGACTCATTCTTTTTCAGTTACCCGTTGCCGATTTACGGAAGCTCACTTTCGTTCAAAAAGTTCGCTCAAGTATAAAAATCAGAGAACGATTAGCCTTAATTGGCATAGGTTCAGGCTTTCAAATGGAAATGCATGTAATTGGCGAAGAAGAAATCAAAACAATAACCGATAAAGCATCTTGTCAGATACTGGAAGCTATCAGTACCAATCACACGGATCCTGCATTTAATGGCCGTATTGACTATGAACTTGAATCAAATAAGAACTTTGGCTATCTTAGTAAATTATTTGTAATACGAAAAAAATAAGCAGTTCTGCGATTCTCTGTAATTAATGATTCAATTTGAAAAATAAAATAAAATCCATATTCCTGTTTTTAAGTCTTAGCTTGATTGTTTTGACAAGCTCATCTCAAAATCTGACACTCGATTTACGCTATCGAACAATTGATTTTGATAAAGAAATTAAACTGTCCGTTCAGGATATTAAATCAGCAAGTTACCACGACACGATTTATATTATTGCCCATTTCAAATACTTGCCAAATCTGGGAAGCATTCAATCTTATCAGGAGTTTGGAGTAGCGTTATTAGACTATTTAGGTTCAAATACTTACGTCATCTCTATTCCAGCCAGCAGCCTGAATGACTTTCAGTATTTTCCTGCTTTTCATTCCTACCATAAAATTCTTGCCTTGGATAAAACTCATGCAAGTTTGACTAGTAATCTTTCAATTGATGGTTCAAAATCGGTTTCCATTTCCTTGAATTGGTTTAAGGGAATTAATGGATGGGATATACTGAATGAACTAAAATTATTGGAAGCAGAAGTATTATACTATACTCCAGCACTAAACAATGTAGTAATTCGTCTTGCACATAATAAAATTATCGAATTAGCACAACAAGCATGGGTAAGTTGGATGGAACCACTTCCTCCTCCTTTTACTACATCAAACCTTCCCGGACGAACAGCCATTCGATCAAATGTGCTCAACAAACCTATTAATGGACGAAAATTAACAGGCCAAGGTGTGAATATGGGCATTTGGGATGCTGGGCCAGTTGGAAGCCACATCGACTATAATAGTCGACTGACCATTCGTGAAACAGATTATCCTATCCATAGTCATGGTACTCATGTTACAGGAACCATGGCAGGCGCAGGAATTCTTGATCCCTACTACAAGGGAATGGCGCCTGAAGCAAAGATTTTTTCCTATGACTTTTATTGGTGGATACCACATGAAATGGATTCTGCCTATCAAAATGATAAATTGGTTATTACGCAAAACTCCTATTATTATACACCCAGCTGGGATACCTGCTATAAAAGGGGGTATTACGATATCATGAGTTTTTTAATCGACAGATTGGTAGATATTTACCCCAATTACATGCACGTTTATGCAGCAGGTAATGCCCAATCTCAATGCAATCAAGGAGGATATAGAACCATGGCCAGTGGACCACATGCTTCTAAAAATGCGCTGATTGTTGGGGCAGTTGACTATAAAGATGTAATGAGTGGGTTTAGCAATTGGGGACCGGTTAGAGACGGACGATTGAAACCTGAAATCTGTGGTGACGGTGTTGGTGTTAAATCAACTGTTCACAATGACGGATATTCTGGGTCAGGTAGCGGAACATCATTCGCTTGCCCGAGTGTTTCTGGTACTATTGCACAACTCTATCAGCTCTATCGACAACTTTATTCAAAAGATCCTGAAGCATCTACAATAAAGGCTATTGTTTGCAACACAGCCCTTGATTTGGGTCGTGAAGGACCAGATTACCAACATGGCTTTGGACGATTAGATGGTTTAAAATCAGCTGAAGCTATTGAAAACAAGTATTTTTTATACGACAGTATCTCGAACAGTCAGGTTTTTTATGATAGCATTCTGATAGATAGCAGCATAAAAGAATTGAAAGTCATGTTGTGTTGGACAGATCCACCAACTTCTGCTTATAAAAAAGAAGACTCAATATCCCTGATTAACCATCTGGATTTGAAGGTTTATGATGCATTGGGGAATCCTTTTTATCCTTTTGTACTTGATCCATTTAATCCTGATTCGAATGCTACAAAAGGGACGGACACCCTCAATAATATTGAACAAGTTGTATTGAAAAATCCAACTCCTGGCAAATACATTTTTGCTGTAGAAGGAAAGATCATTCCAATCGGATATCAAACCTTTTCATTAAGTTGGCTGGCAGAAAAAAATCACATAAAAGTCACCTATCCCATCGGCCACGAAAATTTGACTCCGACCAATACTGAAATTATCAGATGGAATGCATTTGGAAATGGAAGTACTTTTAAAATTGAATTTTCAATAGATAGCGGATCAAACTGGCAAATTCTAAATAATAGTATTCCTGCAACACAACTATATTATGAATGGAGTGTCCCTTCGATTTCATCAGACCAATGTCTGATTCGTGTCAGCTCTGGGGCCTTAAGTTCTGAGAGTGAAAATTGTTTCTCCATTATGTATAGGGCTGAAAAGCCTTTTGTAGATGCTTGCAAACAAAATGTACTTTTAACATGGAATAAAGTTCAACCAGCAAAATCATATAATGTATTTGAGCTTCATAATGACCATTGGACATGGCAGGCCAATGTAATTGACACTTTTTACTACCATCTTATTTCAAGTGATTTGAAAAAAGCTTATTACAGCATCAAGGCAGTTGATTCAAATGGCGTACGAAGTGAATTTTCTCCAGCAGTTTCGAGCCACAATCCTATCATGATTAGTATGAGCACTTCAGCCGATACGATTTGTTTTGGACAAAGTGTTAGCATTAATGCTACGGCATCTGAAGGTAAAATTAGAAATTACACATATCAATGGCCTGGTTTTGCAGGAAACTCAAGCACATTAGCCGACACACCTAATAATAGCAAATTTTACTTTGTTGAGGTTTGGGACAGCTGCACTTTAAGCCCTGTAAAAGATTCCATTTATGTGGTTGTTCGAGCACCTTTAAGCGTATCATTAATAGCAGATAAAGATTCTATTTGTTTAGGCGACACTGTACAATTAGTAGCGACAAACAATGGTGGACTGGAATCTAATTATCATTTCTATTGGTTATATAATTTAAGCTCAGATAAGAACCTTAGTGTTCAACCAAGTAAATCCACAACCTATTATTGCTATTTAACCGATAGTTGTTCAACAAGCTCAGTGACTGACTCAATTCGTATCATTGTCAGGGATGCATTGCATATAAAATTGACAGCGTCTGAAAATACGATATGTGAAGGAGAAGAGCTTATTGTAAACTCCAACGCCAGCGGTGGCGATCCTAACAGTTATCAATTCAACTGGGATCCTCCACTAAGCCATGGTTTAAAACTAAAAACATTCCCCTCAGAAAGTAATTTTTACAAACTCCATATTAGCGATAATTGCAATCCAATAGGTATTACAGATTCTATTTTTGTTCCTGTTCAGGATATGAATAGTAGCTGGACTTATTTTGCTGACAACTTGCTTGTTCATTTTAAGGCCACTGACTCCTCCGCTTTATATTACAAATGGTATTTTGGAGATGGTGATAGTTCCACATTATCAGATCCAAGTCACATTTACAATGCTAAAGGGAGCTATTCTGTTTGTCTGGAAACTCGCTATATTGACGGCTGCATGGATTCTACTTGTTTAAGCTTTTTTGTTGAAGACAATGGTTTATTTGAAAATCAATTATCTCGTTATTCTGTATACCCCAATCCTAGTCAGGGTATTTTTATTATTTCATCAGAAAATTCAATATCGCTGAAACTGGATATTCGTGTTATTTCATGCGTAGGAAAGGAGGTTTTCTCCCAGACAATTCTATCTAAACCGGGACACAATGATTCAATTGATTTGAGGAGATTAGAAAAGGGTTTATATTTTATCGAATTGAATAGTGGAAGCCAGATTTATACTCAAAAAATTATCATTTATTAAGCTTTTTATATGCATATAATTTCACGTCCAATACTTCTTTTATTACTCATATTCGTTTTGTTTTCAAATAAGAGCATTGCAGCAGCAGTTGAATTTGATCTTTTCGAAACAGAAATTCATTTCAAACCGATGGCACAAGCAGATACATTAAAATTAAATGGTGCTTATCTGAAATCGTACTGGACTTGCACAAAACACATAGTCAGCTCCCCTTTTCATTGGAGTGGGAAACAATGGTTAACAGCAGGATTGATTTTGGGAGGAACAGCAGCATTATATCCGGCAGATCAATCTATAAAAGACTTCACACAAGGCAATCAGAATAAATACACAGATTATCTTTTTCACGGAGCTGAGGTATTTGGAAATCCGGCTTATACATTCCCTTTCCTCGCCTTAAATTTTGTTTATGGAGCCATTTTCAAAGATCAAACAGCTAAAAATGTTTCTTTGCTAGGTTTGCAAAGTTTACTCATCTCCAGTGGTTTTGTCTATATATTAAAATATGGAACCCAAAGACGAAGGCCCAAAACTGGTGATCCGTATGATACCTGGTGGGGCAGTCCATTCTCACTCAACAACAACTCCTTTCCATCTGGTCATTCATCCTCCGCCTGGTCGATTGCTACCACCATAGCGCTTGAATTTAAAGGACACCCCTTTATCCCTGCTATTGCCTATACATTAGCTTCGCTAACAGCGCTTTCCCGTGTATACGAAAACTATCATTGGTCTTCTGATATATTTCTTGGATCCGCCATTGGCTTTTTTACGGCACAAGCTGTACATCGTTTTCATCATGGCGGAATCAACAAGAACTTAACCATTGCTCCCTTTTATTACCAAGAAGCAAAAGGGTTGGCCTTAACTTATAGTTTCTAATGAACTTCTACAAAAGCTCACGAGCATTACTCATATTTATAAGAAAAGTATTGCTAGCTGATTTCTCCAGATTGATGCGTTTATATTATCGTTATTTCTGGAAAGCTACTACAGGAAGTATTTATGAATTCCTTAACGACTATTCAGTAAAAAATCCCAATTTATTTTTTATTCAGGTGGGTAGCAACGATGGGTTTCAGAATGACTTATTGTATAAATTTATCTTACGTGATCAATGGAAGGGGATTTTAATTGAACCTCAACCAAAACCATTCAAAATACTATCATATATCTATCGGAAAAAAAATGTTAAACTTCTGAATGTTGCTATAGACAATAAAAGCAAAAGTCGAAAACTCTATAAAATTGCAGTTTCAAATTCTCGCTGGGCCAGTGGACTAAGTTCTTTTGATGAAGTAAAAATTAAAGGACTTATAAATAGCAAACGGGTAATACGAAAGAGTAAAAATGAAGGAGTAAAA
>Ga0209249_1003045_pt1 | contig 12537 bp, 16 predicted proteins | sample SaaInlV_200m_DNA_4_FD_184653 | JGI IMG/M metagenome (GOLD analysis project Ga0209249, IMG submission 184653) | Marine microbial communities from expanding oxygen minimum zones in the Saanich Inlet - SI037_S3LV_200m_DNA (SPAdes) (version 2) | ecosystem: Environmental > Aquatic > Marine >...
GGGTGGAGAGGAGGTAGAGGTTGGGGGCCTGGAGGCCCATGCTGCAGGATGTTTGACCGGGAAACAGATGAAACCATCAGTGGTGAAGTAGTCAGTGTAGACGAAATTATTCACAGGAAAGGGATGCCAGCCTACGGCGTTCATTTGACAGTGAAAACTGACAAGGAAACCGTACCTGTTCACTTAGGACCGGGATGGTATATTGAAAATCAAGACATTACGATTGAACCTGATGACAAAGTTGAAATCAAAGGTTCTAGAATCACTTTCAATGGTAAACCGGCAATCATTGCTTATGAAGTAAAAAAGGAAGAAGAAATATTAGTACTTAGAGATGAGAACGGCTTTCCTGCCTGGAGTGGCTGGAGACGACGTGCGGCTGTTCAACCTCCCACTCAACAAAGAATGAGATGGAAAGGGAGTGGAGGCTGGGGACCTAAAGCAAATTACAGAAGGATGTATAACCCTGAAACAGTTGAAACTATCAGTGGTGAGGTGATCAGCGTAGACAAAATTACTCCCAGCAAAGGTATGTCCTACGGCATCCATTTGATAGTAAAAACTGAAAAAGAGATAATTTCAGTTCATTTAGGTCCCGGATGGTACATTGAGAACCAGGGCATTACTATCGAACCCGAAGACAAAATAGAGATCAAGGGTTCAAGAATTACCTTTGATGGAAGACCGGCTATAATTGCTGGTGAAGTTAAAAAAGGAGACGAAATACTGGAGCTCCGTGATGATAACGGTTTTCCTGCCTGGAGTGGCTGGAGACGTCGCTAGTTTAACAAGAGTTCGCCCAGTTTGCGACTAACGTTGTAAACCGTTAGATTTAATGTATAGGAATCAATGTTGATAACACTTCGACTCCGCTCTGTGTGACGTCATTCAGGGTGGAGTCGAAGGATAGTTTTTTGTCGCGATAGCGACTTAACTTGAAAAGAAACCATATCAATTAAATCTATAATTCTTGAAAGGGAGGTTTTAATAAATGAAGCGTTACAGTTTAGCGACTCTCGTTATTTTAGCATTGATTTTATTTGCCACACATACAAATGCTCAAGATGACGAAAAAACTCTGACTGCAGAACAGGCTAAAATAATGCAGAAAGACTTAAAGAAAACCATGTTGGCTTTAAAACGAGAGATTAAGATAGAGGTTAAAGTTGAGAATGGCGGAGCTATTACGGGAACTGTTAAATGTAAAAGAGTTAGATATCCGGAAAATGTAGTTGTTTATATTGAAAAAATAGGTGACAACAAATTTCCTGCGCCAGAGGAACATGGGGTAGTGGATCAATTTAATTTAACTTTTGTTCCTCACGTAATAGCGATACAGATGGGTACTACTATCGATTTCCCAAATAGTGATAGTGTTCGCCATAATGTTCTGTCCCCTCCAGACTGCCCTATTCAGTTTAATCTGGGTACTTATGATGTTGGCGTTGTAAAACACGTAACATTTGATAAACTTGGAGAGATACCCCTTTTGTGTAACGTCCACGCAGAGATGTCGGCTTTTGTGCTCGTGCTGGAAAATCCTTATTTTTCTCTTACTGGAAAGGATGGAGTTTTCAAGATAGAAAATGTGCCGGCAGGTAGTTACAAACTAAGCGCATGGCACGAGAGGCTTAAAACTATAACTAAAGACGTAACGGTAGAAGCTGGAAAGACAGCGAGCGTGGATTTTCAATTAAAGAAACGCAAATAAGTATATAAATTTTCTCTAGCCTTCAATCTAAATTGAGCGATTTGTACCCGCCCGTACCGAACGGTACGTTCGGGCGGGTAGCCGCATCCTTTAGGTTACGTAGTTTACGAGAAATTCTCATACACACATCAAATGGTAAAAAACGCAGGCTAAAGCCGGCGGCTACAATAATATACAATATAAAATCGCTCAATTTAGGTCCAACTATTATTACCTGGACACCAAATTAGGGACCAATCGAAACGCCTTGAAAACTCTATAAAATGAGAAGAATACCTTTTTTGCTTTTAAGCATTTTATTATGCATGACAATATCAGCTGTAATTTATTTATGCCGTAGCAAGATGTATATTGGCGCTGATAATAAGTTCCAACAACTAGTGCACGGTGTAGGCTTGGGAGCTACAACAAAGCCTACGTGGTGTTATATCAATTTTGACCAAAGGATTGACCCAAGGTGTTCATGTTTCGAATGGCCTATCCCCGGTGGTTATAGCTATTGCCCTGATCATACTGGCACTGTCTCCTATATATCAAGTAAAGCTGAAATAGGCATATCAGTTGAAATTGTCAGAAATTAACAACATGAAAAAACATATTAATCTATTTCTTTTAGCAACAGAAAATTTATTAAGACATAAGACAAAGTCTATTGTTGTCTCTCTTTGTATTATTGCCATACTTTTACCATTTATAACTGCCATTGCCATTTCAGAGGGCGTCAGGATGCAATCACTTAGTTCTGTAGAGGAAAGCGCTGATCTATATTTAACATTTGATGAATTTGGCAGGAATGCAGCTATTCCATTGAAATATCTGGATGAGGTAAAGGATGTCTTCGGCGTAAAAAAAGTTGTGCCACGAATTATCGGTAGATGTTATCTGCAAGATAAGCTTGCTGTTATTGTAGGTATCGACAAAGAGTACCTGCCGGAATCAACCTCCTGTGTTTCAGGCAGGATTTTTGAAAATGCGAGTGAGGTGGTAGTTGGTCACGAATTGGCGGAAAATTTTAATTTAACCATTGGTGATCAACTCAGTATGCGAGGGCAAAATCGAAAGCTGTTCACCGTCGTGGGATTTTTCTCTTCTGCTTCGAACATATGGAGTGCATCTACGCTGTTTATGTCTTTACAGGATGCCGGTGATTTATTCGGTAAACAGGGATTTGCCACTGACATACAGATATACAGCGTTCCGGGACACAACGCGGAGATTGCTACTGAATTGTACTATATATTTGAGAATGAACCATACAGATTGCAAGATAAAGATATGATAGAATTGTATGTAAAAAAAGGATTTATGCTTAAAGAGGGAATTTTCACCGCTTTATATACCGTTGCATTTGCTTTAGGTATTCCCGCTATCCTGGTGGCCTCGGGGTTTGGACTATCAGAACGTAGAAAAGAGATCGGTATCATGAAGGCCACTGGATGGCAGACACTGGAGGTTTTGGAACTTATCTCTTTTGAACAGTTATTAATCAGTTTGTTTGGAGCAACCACTGCCATTTTGCTGTCGATTATATGGATGAAGTGCTTCAATGGAGCTTTTATCGCACAATTCTTTATTGGGGAGATAAATTTGTTACCTAAATTTGTTGTTCCTGCAAGATTTTTACCTTTACCATGTCTACTTAGTTTTTTCTTTGCGATAATATTGACCATGGTTGGTAGTATTTATTCTTCATGGAAGGCTTCAACCGAGAACCCGGTTGCATCATTAAAATAATGATACGAACTGAAAAACTCTGTAAATTTTACAGTTTACATTCACGGCACGAAGTACGTGCTATAAGAGACATTAACCTGAATATAGCAAAGAACACATTTGCCGTATTTAAAGGCCCATCCGGTTCTGGGAAGACTACTCTGCTAAATGTTATTGGTGCTCTGGACAGACCGACTGAAGGAAAAGTGTTCATATATGACGAAGAGATTACTTCATTTTCAGACATTGGTCTTTCGAGGTTACGCCGTGAGAAGATAGGTTTTATCTTTCAGAACTTTCACCTCATTCCCAGACTTTCCAGTTGGGAGAATGTATCATATCCACTTATACCATTAGGTATCGGTTTCAAAGAACGTTTTCAAAAGGCAAAATTGCTTTTAGAAAAGGTGGGGCTTGGCGACAGGCTAGATCATACACCTGAAGAACTCAGCGGAGGACAGCAACAGCGGGTGGCTATAGCAAGGGCGCTTATAAATAACCCAGAAATTATTATTGCAGACGAACCAACGTCTAATATTGATGAAGAGACCAGCGTACATTTACTGGAACTCTTAAAGGAACTAAGAAACCACGGAGTAACAATATTGGTAGCTACGCATGATACCAATTTCCAAAAAATTGCTGATAAAATCTATAAAATAAGAAATGGCAGGATAGAATGATTGTAAACATCTTTACCCTTGTTATGTTATTTATTGCCGTTTTGTCTTTTGTCCTGGGCGGATATCTGTTTTATGCTACGTTAAAAATACTCCTCCATTTCAAGAAAGATGTGCCTTTAGAGGCTAAAAGCAAATTTGAAGAGACAGGGTATCTGATATTTTTATTAGCATGTGTAGTACTATCAGTCAGAATGTTCGCCTGGCCGTGGTTTTATTTCATGCTCCAGAGCTTCGTATCTGAAGTACCGGGGGCGATGTGTATTTTTGGAGTTACACGTGTTCTACCGGACACGGTTACCTTTCTACAAATAATTAAGCCAATCTCTTTTTTTATAATGGGAGGCTGGTTGTTATGCTATTACGTTGATAAATCTATCCAGACATCACCCCTGGCAAGAAAGAATTTGTTATTTCTTCTCCCGATTTGTGGTGTGCTTTTAGCTGATAGTATAGTAGATATATATTATGTTATTCGTATGAAACCATTGATATCAGTCTCTTGCTGTGCAACCTTCTTTGATACTCCATTAAGACCTTCCGCAATGATCCCACAAGCCCTCTTCGGAATAAATTTCCAACAGACTCTCTTTATTGTTTTCTACGCGACAAACATAATTCTTATTATTTTATTATTTACGAGTCTATCCAGAAAATGGCAATCATTAGCATCATTGCCCAGAAATGTTATGCTTTATAGCCAGGCGGTATTAGCGGTAGTTAACATTCCTATCGTAATTATTTCGTTTTTTGAGAACATTGGTCCCACGCTGATGCAACTTCCTCTTCACCACTGCATATACTGTTTTATGGGGAAGGGTATAGTACCGGACGCGCCGGTCATACTTGGATTATTTGCCATTGGTACATTTTCAATTGGTTGGATGGTTATCCTGCACTTCATTTGCAGGAATGGAGAAACACAGCTTGTAACAGGAAAGCTTCTAAGGAAGGTTAATGGTTTAAGTGTGTTTTGCCTATTGGCCTTCATTATGATGGTAACCATACATTTGATTCTAATTTAATAAAATGACAAAAACATTCTGGATAGGGATAATTATTGTTTTGATAGTTTCAGTAATGGGGGTATGCTACCAGAAGTATCTAAGCAGTAATCATTGTGCTTTTGATGGTTGTGCTGTCACTGCAATTTACGAGGTTGATATTGTTCTAAAGGACGGCTCGGTTAAAAAGTTCTGTTCTATATATTGTGCAACGCAATGGTTCAAAAAAAACATACAAGTTGTTGACCATGTAATAGTAACTGATGAGATCAGGGGAAATAAGATCGATTCCTATATGGCGTATTTTGTGGAAAGTGACTTAATTACCAATAAGACGAATAACAATCGTATTCATGCTTTTCAACAAAGACAACATGCACAAACCCATGCAAAGAAGTTTAATGGATCGGCTATAGATGACCCATTTGAAATTGATGAGTAGATGTGATTCATATCTTAATCAAGAGTAAAATTACAAGATAATTGTAACAATGGTGAAAACGTCAAAATTTATTATTATTTTATTCATTGGTGTCTTTCTATTATCAAATTCTTTAGATAGCAATGAATGCAAAGCAAAGTCCACGGTTAAAGAAGAAATTAACCATGATTCACAATTGCCATCTATCGAATGCCCTCTTCGAAAGCGAGGAATTAACCATCACGATCTAAAACCATTCAAGGAAGTACAGAAGTATATTGAATTTCTTGAGAGGAAAGACCGGGAACTCTGGCAGAAACCTGATGCCGTGATCAAGGAACTGTCACTTAAAGGTACGGAGAAGATAGCGGATGTTGGCGCCGGTTCCGGGTATTTCACATTTCGACTCTCTAAGGAGTTGCCTAAAGGAAAGGTTTACGCAATTGATATTGAACCAGAGATGATACGTCATATACATCATAAAGCTGTTTCAAACAATATCCAGAATATTGAGGCGGTCTTTTCAACTCCTGACAACCCACATATCCCTGAAGATGCCGATTTAGTGTTTATCTGCGATGTTCTCCTCCATGTAAAAAACAAAGAAGATTGGCTGAAATCTGTTTTTTCTCAGATGAAAAATGACTCAAAGCTGGTTCTAATAGAATTCAAGGAAGGCAAGTTACCGGAAGGACCACCAGAAGATATGAAGATACCCTTAGAAAAGATGGTTTCGATAACAACAAATGCTGGATTTATAAATTTAAAGCAAACAGATAAGTTACTTCCGTATCAATACTATCTTGAGTTTAAAAAGTAATTATGAATGAAATAAAGTATACGCCAATTGGAATTATCCATTCTCAATTAAACGAACCCAAGGGAACGCCGATACAACCTTCAGTTGCCAAAGGGATCAGTGGAACAGTTGAAGTTTTCACGGAATATACACTGAACGAAGAGCATGTATCCAGAATGGCGATATGTCATTTTTCTGAGTTATGACACAGGCCGATAGCTGGTTGTTTACCGTATTATTTTCAAAACTTGAAAAATTTTTGAAATCATGTGTTGTATTATGTTAATAGCGAATTATATAATAATAAGGTCTTTACAAACTAAATACTTTGGTCAAAATTTGACTTCAATTTAAACCAGTTTTGAATTTATAACTTGGGAGCACTCTTAACATAACGTTAGAAAGGAGGTGTATTATGGCATTATTACCATCAAAGAAAAGAGATCCTTGGGATATAATGTTAGGGCTTCAAGATGAGATTAACAAATTATTTAAATCTTCTATTTTTCAATTCGCTATGTTAAAAGAAGGAGAAGATATGGATACATTAAGAGGAAGTTTTGGTAAAGCATTGTGTTTGGGGATATTTGTATGCATGGTTGCTTTTACAAGCAGTCAATTTAACGTTGCCAGGGCTGAGAATGGCGGGCCATGTCCTAAAAAAGTTAACGAATTGTTGTATTGGTGTACCGTATGTAAAGAGATTTTTACCTGGAATGAGTGTGGCAATCTAAAATACATTTGGGATACTAAGAAGCATAAGGCTGGTGAAGAAGTTACAAAGCATAAGATGGTACCATCTTGGGCATGCATAAGGACAAATTATAGTTGCGTTAATGATAAGTGTGAGAACTATACAGCCTGCTATTCTTTTAATATCGGCTTTTGCGAAATATGCAATGACGACTTGACAGGTACAGCAGTTAGGGCAAAACTTGACTTCAAGTGTACAAAATGTGGTAAAGAGTTTGAAGAACCTGGACCAGGGCATGAGATTGATAAAAAGAAGGAATACGCGGAGCATTTACTTTCATTTGGTAAGTGTGAGGATTGTGGTGAGCCACTTGATTCCTTATGTAGAATGTCTGGAATATGTCCGCATGTACCAGATTTTTAAAATGAATGATAGAAATGAAAAATTATTGAAATCATGTGTGGTATTTTGTTTTAATATACACATTGGTTAAAAAAAGATTACTTATCATCCAATCTCGATATGACATTATTCATTACGGCAAAAGATGTACAATCGGTGCTGACATATCCGCTTTCTCTGAAAACAGTTGAAGCCGCGTTTAAGGCTTTCGGCCAGGGCAAAGCTTACCAACCTCCAAAGTCATACTTGACATTCAAATATGGCGACTTGCGTTCGATGCCGGCTTACATCAACGCTCCAGGTATGAACATTGCCGGAATCAAATCTGTTACTGTTCACCCTGATAATCATAAGAAATTCGATCTCCCAACCGTTATGGCCACTATTCTCCTGACAGACCCAAGGAACGGGTTTAATATTGCTGTATTGGATGGTACTCACATTACTAACATACGCACCGGTGCAGCAGGCGGTGTAGCAACGAAGTACTTGTCGAGAAAGAACAGCAAAGTTATGGCTTTAATTGGTGCAGGTGCGCAAGCCTACACTCAATTACATCATATAATGCTTACAAGAAAGCTCAAAGAAGTTCGTGTACACGCACGTTCCGAAGCATCCATGAATAAATTCTGTGTGGAGATGTCTAAGGAATATCCTAAAGTTACTTTCCTTCCGAAACCTGACGGCAAAAAAGCTTGCCGTGGTGCGGATATTATTACTGCAACCACACCTGCCAGAAAACCAATTATCAAGAAATCATGGATCGATCCCGGTACGCACATTAATGGTATTGGCGCTGATGCGGCAGGAAAGCAGGAACTGGAAACTGCTCTAACTAAATCTTGTAAGATTGTGATAGACGAATGGCAGCAGGCCTCTCACTCCGGAGAAATTAATGTCCCAGTCTCTAGGGGTAAACTAAGAAAGAAAGATATTCACGCGGAACTTGGAGAAATTATTGCCGGTGAGAAAAAAGGTAGAACATCAGATAATGAAATCACTTTATTTGATTCAACCGGTTTAGCGATACAGGATGTTTCTACAGCTTTTGTTGTATATCAAGCGCTTATGAAGAAACGAAAGAAACCAAAACATACAAAGCTGTTCTAATAAATAATGGAAATTGAAATACACAATATCGGCGACGAACTTGGACCAGAAAAAATCTTGTTGTTACGCCAACCACGTGTTGGTCTGGAAGCCATCGTAGTTGTTGACAACGTCGCCTGTGGACCTGCAATTGGAGGTGTGCGCATGGCACCGGATTTAACGATAGATGAGATATACCGACTCTCTCGTGCCATGACACTAAAGAATGCTGCAGCAGGGCTCCCACATGGAGGAGCTAAAGCAGGAATCATCGCCGATCCTGCTTGCAGTCGCGAACAAAAGGAAAAATTGGTGCGCACTTTTGCCCGTATGATCAGATCGGTTACAGAATACATCCCCGGGCCGGATATGGGAACAAACGAAGAGTGCATGGCATGGGTTAAGGATGAAATTGGTAGAGCGGCAGGTCTCCCAAGAGTACTGGGAGGTATACCATTAGACGAGATAGGAGCTACTGGCTTTGGAGTAGCAGTAGCTGCTGAAGTAACGGCTTCAGAAGCAGGGATTTCTCTCAAAGAAAGTCATCTTGCCGTGCAGGGATTTGGCGCAGTGGGCAGACATGCCGCTAACTTTCTTGGCAAACGAGGTGCAATACTGGTTGCTGTTTCCGATAGTCAAGGTGCAATTCAGAACCAAAACGGCCTGGACGTAGACGCACTAATCAAGCACAAGAAGGAAGGTTCTCCGGTACACACTTTTCCCGGTGGCCAGGCAATAGGCCGTGATGAGCTTGTTGGCATAAAATGTGATATCTGGATTCCGGCAGCACGACCAGATGTGCTGACAGAAAACAACGTAGATCAACTCAAGGCAAGGCTGGTTATTCATGGAGCCAACATACCCGCCACAGAAACGGCTGAACAACTGATGCACAAAAGGGGAATTCTGAATATCCCTGACTTTATTGCCAACGCTGGTGGAGTTATTTGTGCAGCCGTAGAATTCCGCGGAGGATCTGAAAGTCAGGTTATGGAGACGATTGAAGAAAAGATCCGCACCAATACTCTTGAGATATTGGAAAGATCAAAGAAGGAGAATTTGCTACCCAGAGAGGCTGCCGTAAAAATGGCATGCAGCCGCATCAAGAAAGCAATGGGTTACCGAGGTACCTGATTGACAAGTCTTACACATTCTCTGACCGCATGCTAATGCGGAGTGATGCATGTTGGGAGCAGCTCTTGACAAAACATCATTACTTATGATAAGAAGGGCATTGCCACTCTAAGACTATTGGAAAAAGAGAAAATGAGGTGCAATTATTTTTTTACTATCATTCAAACAAAGGAGGTTAAAATGAAATACAGGAATAGAAGCAATTTTAAGGCATGACAAACTTACGACCAGATTGCTTCACTATTAAGACCGGGCAAGGTGCTTTTCTTGTTACCTTTTCTGCCACACTTCCAAGCATTATGTGTGCGATACCAGTCCTTCCGTGTGAACCCATTACTATCATATCTATCTTGTTCTTCTTTGAGACGTCTATAATTTCAACAAAAGGTATTCCTTCAACTACCAAGGCTTCTATTTTTATATCATTTCTAATTTCTTTTGGAATGTAATCAAGGAGTCTTGATTTATGTAGTTTGGTTATTTCATCTCTTATTTGCTCTACCCCTATTACTTCTAAATCGTCCTCAAAAGTACGTATATCGATTACGTGCAATAAGAACAGCTTTGCTTCGTCTTTCATTGCAAACGATACAGCATATTTTAGCGCCTCTTTTGAATATTCTGAAAAATCAATTGGACAAAGTATTTTTTCTAAATTCAGCATATTATTACTCCTTTCAGGGATAACTAACTTATCCTCAAGTGTCTTTTACTATAACCGTAAATATTCGATAAATTTCATTTGATGGGTTATATGGCGATCCAAAGACGAGATTCTTCGCCTTATAGGTTGAGAATGACAATCCAAGGTGTCATTCTGAACGTTGCTAAGCGGAGTGAAGAATCTCAAATGGGATTAACCGAATATTTACCTATAACTGAAATTCACGATAGCTTTATCATCTTTAAATTTAGTTATTTGTGAATTATGAAAGATCATTATAAACTAATATATTCTAACGTCAATTTTTTCTCATAGACAAATAGACCAATTAAACTTGTCATAGAGAGTGCTACAAGCTTTCTCAGCGGTTCCATATAAACATTGAAATAAATTTTTAAACACCTTATACTTTGAGTCAAGTCTAAAAAAACTTTAAATAATTATTACATTATCAATTACATATTAATGACAAAGTAATTATGAATGAAATAAAGTATACGCCAATAGGAGTTATTCATTCTCAATTCAAAGAACCAAAGGGAATACCAATACAACCTTCAGTTGCAAAGGGCATCGAGGGAACAATTGAGGTATTCCCGGAATATGCAGAAGGGTTACAGGATGTTGAAGGTTTTTCTCACATAATTTTAGTATTCCACTTTCATTTAGTCAGAAAATCATCCTTAAAGGTGAAGCCATATCTGGATAACAAAAACCGTGGTGTCTTTTCAACGCGAGCTCCAAGTAGACCAAACCCAATCGGCATCTCTGTAGTCCGTCTTGTTAAGATTGAAAAAACACTACTTCAAATTCTTGATGTAGACATCGTCGATGGAACTCCACTTTTGGATATCAAGCCGTATGTACCGGCATTTGACGTTCAAGAAACAGTGAAAATTGGGTGGCTTGAAAAAAATATCCATAAACTTTCCGTGTCAAAGAATGATGGGAGATTTACTGAATAATTTGTGAGAAAAGGAGACGAGTCTTTTATCCCCGGGTAGAATTGTAAGTTAAATATTATTTTATAGCTTTTTGCACCATTCTTCTTTCGTATCACTTAATGCTTCCTGTAAACACATAATCATTGTCTTCCATTCCCTCATGACATTCGATGCATAATCTTACTTTACCCTCCAGTGGCGCCTCTCCGTCCGGTTTATACTTAACCCAGTACCAGTCATTTCCTTCAGGATGAAAACCTTTCTCTTTATACATCACAGTTATTAAGTACATCTTTTTGTCATCGGTATACATTTCTTTGATTAAGAGAGAACCATGGGGGAATAGTCCCTTTTTGCTTACAACAGTATCCAGTGCGAGATTATTTAGATACAACTTAAGGATATTGCCGGGTGGCATTGTACTTTCGTAAAGACCTTCTTTACCTGGCCACGAGGGGTATTGTTGATATGGATTTTCCACCGTTATATGTTTCCACAATCTCCGTGCATTTATCCTGTTATTCACGTTCACTGATTCAGTCATTCCAATGCTGTGTGGTAGAAAACAAATGGACATTATTATGATAGTAAAGATCCATCTTCGTGTTCTATTATTGTTTTTCATCACTAGACCTCAAAATATTTGGAGGGACATTTCTGCCCCTCCGTTTTTGAGTTAACTACTTCTTTTTGGACTTTCCAGGCCCCTTGAGTTGTTCTTCAGCGTCCTTTAGTTCTTCCTTCAGGATTTCAATATATTCCTTAAGGTCTTCCTTCTCCTCTTTTGGTGTCAACTTCTGATGTGGTGGATAGGCGTAAGGGCCATGAGGGTGTTGAGGTGTTCCACAATATTGACAGAATGGCCAATGGCGACGTCTTCTTAATCTACTTCTTTCTCTTATAGGCATGTTATTCCCCTTTCTTTCAATATAAACTTTTAAAATAGGTTGATAAACAGGCTTAATGGTTTAAATATATCACCCCCTTCCTATCCATGCAGCCTGAAAACGAAAATGGTTCCTATTCCTGCAAGTATCAAAGTAAATTGTATGATGCTTGCTACTACACTTACTCTTTGATGAAGTTTCGGAATAAGATCTGCGATTGCAATGTAGATGAAACTGGCTGCAGAAATTGCGAGTATATAAGGTACAATTGTTTGTGTTTCTCTCAAAAAGAAATATGCTATTACTGCTCCTGGTAAAGTGGTAATTGAAGCTAGAAGGTTGTAAAGTAGTGCTTTTTGCTTTGAATAACCGCTATCGAGAAGAATCGCAAAATC
>Ga0209249_1003047_pt1 | contig 12528 bp, 7 predicted proteins | sample SaaInlV_200m_DNA_4_FD_184653 | JGI IMG/M metagenome (GOLD analysis project Ga0209249, IMG submission 184653) | Marine microbial communities from expanding oxygen minimum zones in the Saanich Inlet - SI037_S3LV_200m_DNA (SPAdes) (version 2) | ecosystem: Environmental > Aquatic > Marine >...
GTTAGCGAAACAACCTAAAGTATGGTGTCTTTAGTAAAAATAGTGCGAAGATTATTATTTTCAAAATTTTCCGATTCCTTTATTCTCAGACTATTACAGAATCACTATTTTTCAAGCGGAATCGCTGGCATCTCCTGCTTTAATCTCAATATATGCTGGTGAGAAGTCATTGTCAATATATAACAGATCAATTCCATTGGGGTCTATTCCATGATGCTTGGCCAAATAGGATTCATTATATTTTTCTCTGAAATTATGAATCCCCATATACTCCCCATTAATGAAAAGAATACTCTGCTTCAAAGCTTGCACATCCAGGGAGGTTTGATTCTCAATAGCGCTCTGAATCATTCCATCCTTAAACAGGGTGTATCTCCAATCATCACTAGAACTTCTGAGAATAAAACTTTCAAAATACTGCAAATCAGAACTGGGGAAAATTGGATAATCAATATAATTCTTACCATCTGTTTCCCTGGGAAATATTGCCAGTGATTTCTGAGGAAAATTAATAGCTCCTCTACCGAATAGTCTTATATCAACATTGGCGATGAATGCAAGAGAACCATCCTCTTCAAATAGTTCAAATGTTGCCGGGCGCTCCCATTCCTTTCTATCCTTAACATTCTCATCAATATAAAACCCAATTTCATTATTGTATAAATAATCATCCTCTAAAGCAATTGAAACGATTGGAAGATTTATTCCCTCATTAATCAGATAGGTATTCGTTTCAACGAGACTGGGTAACACTCCATCTTGTATTATCCTTGCTTTAACAACCTGCGTTTCATTTATAGAAAGTGGACTATTGTATTCATGGGAATAGATATCCGGAGTGCTGCCATTTAATGTGTAATAGATCTTTCCAGATTTATTAACATTCCCAATACTCAATTGTATTCCAGAAGTATAAATCCCCCCTGCTATGCTAAACACTGGTTTTGCTACACGATCAGAAGAGTTAACGCCTAATCCATTATTAGTACCAACAGTGGATTCTGAGAAGAATTGGTTTTCATTTATATTATCAGGGTTTCTTCCATACGATATATCAGTTTCCTGCTTTGGAAAGATCAGAGTATCAACAATTCCTCCCTGCCAATCATATAGCCCTAAAATTTCACCGTTTGAGGATAGCTGGAAATTAGTATGTCTGAGGGTATCGCGATTATCAGCATAAAAAAGAACAAACTCGCCAGGGCCAAGTTTAATGTTATTTGGTATACGCCATTTTTCAGTTTCAGAAGGATCATCACTGAGAAAATACCCTGAGATATCCTGTTGTTCATCTGAAACATTATATAATTCAATTAAATCAGAAAATTGATTAAAATCTCCTTCGATGAAAGTTGAATGATTAGTAGCATAAACCTCATTAATTATAACAGTTTTTGGAAAGCGTTCTGAAGCTGACAAGGCCATGTCAAATCCCAAATCAGTACTGGCTGGATCTGCCTGATGTATCTCAACTGCCAGAGTGTTTTCACCTTCAATTAAATCTGCAGCACTTAATGAGTAGCTATAATATCTACTTTCATCTTCACCACCAGTAGAAGTTAATGCAAGGACATCAAATCCCGTCTTTTCTGGCATATTAGAGAGCAGGATCTTCTGCTCGTTCAAATAAACTACGGCGCCATCATCTCTGAGTAGCTCTATTTCTATAGAATTGTATTTCTCAGGATCAGGCAAATAAAACTTTTTTCTAAAATAGTAAGTTATTGTTTTGTCTGCCGGATCGTTTCCATAGAACAATTCCGTTGAAATGTCATCCTCACCGTAGCCAAATTTCCCTGCTCCATATTCCCATTCAGAAGTGCTATAATCCTCAGTCACCCATGTGGTTCCCAAATCATGGCCCTGATCATTATAATGCCAGATTGAATGGCGATTAATTAAATCTTTTACTTCCTGCGCAGAGAGATCCATAACTGAAAAGAAACTGCATAGAATTATGATGATAATTAGAACCAGATTGATTCTAACGCAGGTCACTGAGGGTTTTAGTCCATACTTGCCCATCATCGTTAATAAGGAATTGTAATAAAACCACTAATGGCAATAATTGTTGTCAAATTTAATATTCAAGTATCATCTTCCATGCATCCCATAGATATAGTCCGACCATGCGATAAATGTAAATTCCGGGATCAAGTAATTTTCCCTGATCATCTCTTCCATCCCAATCAACAAAGTATGATCCACGCTTGAAATCCTCATCTATAAGATTCCTGACCGGATATCCTTTCATATCAAAAATGGTTAAAACGAGGTGTTGCTCAATGGCCACGTCAAACATGATTTTTGTAGATTCATAAAAAGGATTTGGAGCATTTTGATGCAGAATAAAAGGAATATTATCCGGTATATCGACTGTATCAGGATCAGCTATGTTACTGGCTCCTGGAGTCGGATATTTTTTAAACATCACCAATTCATTGCTCCCATCCGTTTCCCTACCATATGATACATTCCTCTCGATACTGGGGAAAGTCAAAGTGTCAAGCCATTGAAACTGTCCGTCAATATCACATCCAAATCCAACTTGCTCGCCTTCACTGGTGAGTCTGAATCCAACATGATCAAAGCCTAAGACAGTTTGTTCATCAGTCCAGAATAACCTGTACTCACCTGCACCAATCATAATTGGAACAGGATCAGCTTTGCTGATAGTATGTTTTTTTGGCTCATTAAAATCATCGGTCATATAAAAGCCATTAATTACAACATCCTGATCACCACTATTATAAATTTCAACCCAATCTCTGAAAGCTCCGGTCTCATCTGCGTAAAAATCATAATTACGAGGCATAATTTCATTAATGACTAAATCCGGAAGGAAATTATCATCACTAAAAACTGCCACAAGCTGTGTTTTTCCAGAATAACTCTGATTCAGTACAGGATTACTTGATTGAGTTGTTTGACCATCAGTGAATTGTACTTCAACCATCAGGTTCATATCAAAGGTAAGATCCGAACTTCCCGGAGAAACCTGATGCACCTCAACAGCCAGAACATTCTTACCATCTCTGAATGAAAACCCATTAATCTCCTCGCTATAATAGATTTTATCGTCAGATCCTGACACACCTTCAGAAGCCAAAGTACTATATTCAACAGATCCTGGCCCCATATTCATTCTGGTCATTTCCTGACCATTCAGATAAATGACTATGCCATCATCCCTCTGAACATTGATTTCGACAGGAGCAAACTGATTTTTATCGTTTATAGTAAATTCCTTACGAAAGTATGTGGTAATATACTTGTTCCCTTCATCTGTTCCAAAATTCATTATTGTTGAAACATAGCTATGGCCATATCCAAAAACTCCATTTCCTGAAGACCATGCCAAATCATTATAATCAGTTTGATTCCAGGAGCTGGCTGGTCTGCTGCCTTTATCCCAGTATTTCCATTCAGATCTTTTCTTTACCAGTTCGGTTATTTCACCTGCTATAAAATCAGCAACCGTAATTTCCCAATGTGAAAAGAGATATCCTGGCTTATTTAGTGCTTGTATTTCTGGTGATTGTGGCCCCAGATCTATCCATGCTGTCTTGTCTTCCACAAAGCCAAAATTATCATAAAGAATAGATCCTGAACCCGGAGGATCGACACTCAGCTCCAGTGCAAAACTTTCTGGTTTACTAAAGAAATCCATCATTTGCTGCAGGACATACTCTCCACGTACATTAGCTATATCACGGAAATCCTGAACATTATCCTCCCATGTTGCAAAATCCTCGATCCATGGTTGTTCAAACATACCAGATGATTCGCTGTAATATGTCCAACCATGCTCTCCGTACCACCGTTCAATATGTCTCATCATTTCAGGCCTGATAAGGTTTTGAACACTATCAATAACATGAATCATTCTATCCCTTGAAAATGTTGTGTTCATATGATAAACCATTGCTTTCCTGAATTGTTCAACAAATCCCTGATTATCCATCAGGCCCTGTAAAATATCAGTATTAGCATATTGCCAAGTAGGATCAACAGCATTAAGGAAAACATTTATATCGCTATCAAGGAAGCCCCAGTCAAGATCATATAATATCCATCTCCACTTACCAGAGCCATCAATCTTCTGCCAGCACTTTGTGTTTGAGCCAGGCCAGTCAAGATTTCCAACAAATATTTCAACAATGAGATAATTAATAAAGGCATTAATATCAATTCTCGAGGAGACATATTGATAGTATTCACTAATTGACAGATCGTGATCAATAATATACCTTTCCAGAGCAACATATTCTTCATTTGTACCTGTTTTGGCATCCCAGCCACCAGCGACAAAGTCTATTTCATTCTTTCCCAATCCAAAGTTATCCTGTATGTAATCAGGTCCGATTCGTTCGCGAATATTGTGTATTCCCCAATATTCACCATTCAGGAACATTATTGCCGGTTGATAAGCCTGCCAATCCACATCGAGGCGGTTGGCAATAATAGATTGCATCATACCGTCAGCCATCATTGTTAGTCCCCAATCATTACCCGAGCTCCTGAGTAAAACTTCTTCAAACTCATCCAGGTTTTTAGTCTCAAAAAACTTATAATTCAATTTGCCGGGTCCTAAATCACCTTTAGCTTTGAAGCGAAGAGATTTTTGGTTTGCAGTTCTGGTTAGTCCTCCTGCAATCTCAATCCCACCATACTGACTGATTTGCTTATTCCCTTCAGCATCCCAGAATTCGCCATGAGCAATTTTCTCCCAGTTTTGCATATAATTTCCATCGGGCCACACAAATCCTCTTCCCTCAGTATAAATCCCATAGTCAAGGTGCCATAAGTTATTTGGCTCTGTCGTAATTGAAAATACGGGCAATGAAGTAGATTCATTGATAAAATACGTATTGGTTATAATATCTGAAGGGAGATAATCCTTCTTCCAGGCCTGAAACCGAATCACAGTGGTCTTAGTTATAGTCAAAGGATTTCCAACATACAAGATGCCTGAGGGATATGGATTTGTACCATCAGTAGAATAATAAACATCCCCATCTTCAGGAGAAATAAAAGAGATCGATTGAGACCCAATGTAGAATCCGCTCTCAATGTTCGGGATCGGATCAACCATTTTTGCCAGACTTCCTTCACTGGGATTAGATGATCCTGGTGTTGCATTAGCCAGGAAAATCCATTCTTCACCACCATCTCCCTTCCTTCCAAAGCTCAAATCTTCCACTTGTTCCCCAAACGACAAGGAATCAGCTATTTCACCAGATTCATCCAATAGTAAAATCATTTCTCCCGAACCACTGAGTTTAAAATTTGTATGCATTCCAAAATCAAGTCCGTCAGCCCAAATCAGAATGTGGGATTGAGGATCAATGAAAGTATTTTGCGGAAGAAACCACTTCTCAAGTTCAGTTGTATCATCTGTCAATACCCATCCGGAGAGATCAGTCTGCTGCAGAGAAACATTATATATTTCAACCCAATCACCATATTTTGCAGAATCAGGATCAGCAATAGTGCTAGTATTTCTGGCCTGAAATTCATTGATTAACACCTGACTAAATAACATGCCCGGGAAGATGACAAGCACAATCCCAATAAAGAAAATTCTCCAAAACCTATATCCTGACACTATACTCATGTATACAGTTCTTCTTTTGTAACATATTATGCAAAGTTAATAAATATCTTTTTTGGGACTCTGCTAGTATTAAATTGCCTCGTGATGAAATTTTTTGATGATAATTTCAACTTCTTCCTCCCCAACGGGAGGGTTTCCTTTGTAGAGCCACAAATTTATCCGGATATTAACCTTCCTGGGTTTTCGCAATTTCTTCGGATAAACCCAGAACTTAATTGGAGTGGCAACCTGGTCATTGGCCAGAACGTGTCCATGATAACTATAAAAATTTACAAAATCAGGATACCATGAGAATTGATGTGTAGTGTATGATCCTTCCTGCCGGATGGGAAACCGGTAACGATTACCCCGAATATGTGCGGGCTGCACCACATATTGAGCATTAGAGCGGTCAGCTGAATTACCCCATGTCGAAAACTCAATATCGACTTCCCTGTTATTATCTCCCTTGTCTGACCAGGTAAACAAACCCAAAACCACTGATGGATCCAATTCATCCAACTGCCCGATAATCTGGAAATAGTACTTCCCATAAGCAAAATAATCCTTAGTTACCACTTCAGCACAAGTCCATCGATCATCTTCCCAGCGGATTTTAAGGTGGAGGTTTCCATACTCATCAACCCATACATTATCAGGGGAATTACTAAACCAATTTGGTCCCGGACCTACTCGCTCCGATCCCTTCTTAACTTTCCATTTTATCCCAGAAAACTCGATTGTGCGATCAAATGATGTTACTTTTGAATAAGGATTACAGGCCCAAACCATAGCCATCAGACAAATAATAATCCATCTTACTGAATGCTGAATAATCCTTGATCTAATCACGTTTCAGATCTTTATAATACGTTCTCATAATCTTCCTCATAAGGGGCCTGTAATATTCATAGAAGAATTTTTCTCTGCGAAGTAAATCATTATCGTAAAACATGAAGTCAAGCCATCCTGAGCCAGCAAAATAAGCCGATCTGTCCTTAATGGGATTATCACAGAAATCAGCACCAAAATAATAATATGGTGAAGGTCCGGTCGATTCCATCAGCGCCGGAAAACGTGTTGGTATATTAAATCTACGCAATATTGAATCACCTTTGAGGTTAGGCTCAATTTGAAAACTTGAAACGATCAGGTTACTATCATTTGCCGGAAGAGATATATCAAACCAGAATGGATAGTGGATTTTCCTGGGTAAGCCATATGTTTTTCTGCCATATCTTCCAGTATAGATATATGGTATTTCCACATTCAGATGAGTGTCAATTTCCAAAATTTCGATGGTATCATCTGATCTCACAAATACGATTCCCGCTTTTGTAAATGGCCATTTACCTCCATGCTGGGCTCTGTAATTATCGTACACCCATGCAGGGAGCTCTTCATTATCAGGATAAATCAAAGGATCAAAATATCGCCCTATCCATTCGGTCCATTCCGTATTTATCAATTTCTCAGCTTCGTGCCTAATGTATCCTGGAGTTGGGTGATGATAGAAATTAAACTCTGTAATGAGTAATTTTTGTTGAGCTTTCATCATTTGAAGAAAATGAAGCTCTTTCTCCGTTAGCCCACCGTAAATCTCTGCAGATCTTTCTTTCCACAATATTGTATCTCTGTACCATTCAAACACATACATACCGTACATATCAGTAAAATAGGTCATGTCTTTTTGATAGGCAATAGAATCAATCTGATAATATGACAATGAGTCCAGATCTGTCACAAAGAAAGATTCACCTCTTTCAATTGGAAAAAATCCCCAATAGTCATTCTCTATATTATAGAGTTTCTTATTGGGTTTTGAATATTTATGATGCGCCAGTAGCCAGTTAAATGATCGGTGTTCGTCCCCTTTACTAAAGAGCACTGTCTTGTCCATTATGAAAATATCAATGGGCTTAACCGGTTTAATTAGCCAAATCAGGAAGCTCCATACCGGGATTAATAGTACCGCCACAACCAGCCATTTCAATAATTTGGGATAACGCCTCATGATTCAAGAGTTTTAATTAATAGAGCTACAACACAACAATCCCCTCAAAAGCTAAAAATATAGCAATTTTCATGTGTTTTTTGATGGCTGTGGAATTACTTTTAAACGGTTTTATTCACACTCAAATATCCATTAATCAGAACTCTTGATCCAGTTCACTAAACCTTTTTTGCGAATAATATCCATGAGTTTATCCGGCAGGGGTTCAAAACTGTACTTTTTTCCAGCCACAAGAATCTCACCTTCTTCGAATTTAATCTCCAAAGTATCTCCTGAATTGAATGCATCCACAGCTTCCGGATGAACAATCAATGTAAGCCCCTGGTTGATTGCTGATCTGTAAAAGATTCTATTCACAGATTTTGCAATTACTGCCTGAACGCCTGCATGAGCAAGACCAACTGCCGGATGCTCTCTTGAGCTACCACAGCCAAAATTATCTCCGGCAATTAAAATATCTCCGCTCTGAACTCTACCTGAGAAAGTGGGATCAAAACCTGCAAAGAGGTAAGGCATAATAGCTTCACCATCTGAGCTTAAAACATTGTATGTCATATTACCAGCAAACATTTGATCGGTATTGACATTATGCTGATCAGAATAGTCCCATACAGCATTTGCATACCGATCTTCATCGGCATTAATTTCAGGAGTTTGGCTTTCTGCCCTTTCAGTTCGAAACATTTCCTTTCCGGGTTTATCCCTGGGATCAGTAATCATGCCCGTTAAAGCAGAACCGGCAACTGTTGCAGGTGAGGCCAGATAAATTGAAGAATTGGGATTCCCCATTCGTCCTTTGAAGTTTCTGTTTGCAGTACTAATAACTGTGATACCATCAGCAGGAATTCCTTGTCCGGTTCCCAGGCATGGACCACATGATGAGCTCAAAAAATTTGCACCGGCTGAAAGCAGATCTTCCACGAGACCTTCTTTCATTGCTTGCAAATAGATTTCACGGGATGCAGGAATAACCAATAGTTGAAAACCAGGCTTGATCTGCTTGCCACGAATCACCTCTGCGGCCTCCCTGATATCTTCAATTCGTCCGTTAGTGCATGTACCGATCAAACCCTGTTGAACCTGAGTACCTGCAACATCAGCAAGACTTTTAACATTATCTACATGATGGGGAGCTGCTACCAAAGGATATAATTCTGAAAGATTGATATTAATCTCTTTGAAATATGTAGCATCAGGGTCAGCCCAAATTGGATTTACAGGATCAGAGAAATATTCTTCAAGAATCTGATCTGGCGGAAAAACAGCATTTTTAGCACCCATTTCAGATGCCAGATTAGCAAGAGTCATTCTTTGCGACATATTCAGACCGGCAACTCCATCACCATGAAATTCAATTGAAAGATAATTTGCACCGGCTGAACCAATCAGTCCAATAATATACAGTGACAAGTCTTTGGCAAATACCCCTTGTGGTAATTGTCCGTTTAAAGTGATTTTAATACTCTCAGGCACTCTGAACCATGTCTCACCCTTCTTCCATATTCCGGCTGACTCAGTACGGTCAATACCGGCCGCGAATGCATTAAAAGCTCCGGCAGTACATGTATGCGAATCCGATCCTACAATGATCATTCCCGGCCTTGCATGGTATGACATTATTTGATGACAAATACCCCGGCCAGCATCATAAAACTTATCGACACCCTGATCTGCAACAATATCACGAATAGACTGATATTGCGTAGCCAGTTTCGCACTGGTTGGAGGGGCATTATGGTCAAGTACTATAAGTAATTGTTCAGGATTGGCCACCTTGCTGCCATCCATCTTTTCAAAAGTTTTAAAAATACTGGCTGTGTTATCGTGTGTGAGAACCAGGTCAGGTTTCTTAAAAACAATAGCTCCCGCAGGAGCTCCTAATACTTTCTCAACAAATGTTTTTTTCATGTTAATTTTTCAAACCGAAAGATAAAAAAAATGGCAACATAAAGTTCATGCTATTCAAACATATCAGCTAATTCCCTAATCCTTTTCTTAACAATAGGCAAATCTATAATTCCCTGATTAGACTGAAGATAACACTTCTTTCGCCTGGTATCAACCTGGGTAACAAATCTGGTATTGATAATTAATGATCTACCAATCCTTTTAAACATGTTTCCTTCAAGCTGGGACTCGATCTTTGCTAGATTTGATGTAATTAATTTGAATGAATTATCACGAAGATGAACCTCTGAATAATTACCATCTGCTTTAACATATAAAATCTCCCCTATTTCCATGATATAGAAACCATTCAACGTATTGAACCGTATTTTATTTTGATTTACACTGGTAAGGGTTTTAGCACCTGTTTTTTCAACATGCATCCTTGCCATTAAATCAATTATGTCAGTATGAATTATTGGCTTCAGTAAATAATCAAAGGCCTGTTTCTTTATTGCCTTCATTGCATATTGATCGTAACCAGTAGTAAAAACAATCTTTGGTGTCAATCCTAAAATTCTCAGCTCATCAACGACCTCAAAACCATTTTTACGAGGCATCTCTACATCAATAAAAACAATATCCGGGGCCAAATCAGGCACATTATGCAAGGCATCCCCAGTATCAGTAAATTTCCCGACAATATCCAAGCCCTCAATTTTGCTAATTTGAGCAGCCAGCACACTAACTGCCTTTGGTTCATCATCAATGATTACGCATCTGGTGGTTTTTAACATAGAAATTCAGGTATTTACATAAGGCTAAAACAGACTTTTGTTTGGTTAAAACAACTCTGACAATTCTTTTACATATCGATGAGATATTGATAAATCAAGCTTGCCAGATGGAATATCAAGCAGACAGGTATTACTTTGTCTGTTAACATGTGCCAGATAATTAAGATTGATCACTGAAGATCTTCCTATTCTCCTAAAGCCCAGAGGGAGTAACATCTTTGACACATACGCCAAAGTATAAGTGACAAGTTTCTCTTCACCATCTATTAAATGGATAGTGCAATAGTTTCCATTTGCTTTAACATAAGCAATATCACTTATTGATTGTAGAAAAAACCCTTTCAATGTATTAAAACGACATCTTCCGGATTGGTCGTAATAGCCAATCTTCCCGTCAGGATTAGACTTCATAATATGTAGGTGGTTGTCTTCTCAAATGTAAGAAAACCCTACATGTCAAACAAGCCATATTTCAATAATATGCTGAAACCCATGAAATAATGTGTGAAGCCCGTAAATATATATATCAGCTATCAGGTCCCTGCCATTGTTGAAATGAGATTTCTAGAATAGCCCACCTTTTTGGAAAATATCCATTTGTACTTCAGAGAAAGGGTTGGCCTGGATACTGGTTCCTTTAGTAATATTCTTAATTTCTCCGCTTTCATAATTCACTTCAAGCATATCACCATTCTCGAGGCTAAGATCTTGTAAACTATCATATGCCAGAATTGGGAAGGCAGCATTGATTGCATTCCTCTCATAAATAGCTCCATAGCTTTCTGCAAGTATACAATTAACTCCCAGAGCTTTAAAGCAATCGACAGCTTGCTGTCTGGATGAACCGCTACCAAAATTTTTCTGAACTACAATAATATCACCTTCTTTAACCTCTTTGGCAAAATTCTCATATCCTTCCAGGTTATCAAAAGCATATTGACCCATTTCTGAAATATCAGTGATAGACAGATATCTGTTATGAAAGATCATGTCGGTATCAATATTATCCTCCCGGATATACCATGAACGCCCTGAAACAACCTTCGTAGTGGCGTTTGCGGATGTAGTGTGCTCACCTGTGACCGGAGCCTGAGTAATAGCTTTCTCAATATCTTTAACCTTACTCAGACCAATTCTTGAAGGATCAGTAATAAAACCAGCCAAAGCAGAAGCAGCTACAACTGCAGGAGAAGCAAGATACACTTCCCCTTTGCCCTGTTTACCCGGAAAGTTTCTATTTCCGGTACTGATAGTTACCTCACCCGGTCCATTCTGACCTACCTGTCCGGCGGCACATCCTGCACAACCCGCATTTGACAACATAGCTCCTGAATCCTTAAACACCTTTATTAAGCCATTTTCAAGACATTGTTTCCATATTTCATCAGTTGCCGGAACAATTTTTAGTACAATTCCAGCAGCAATGGTATTACCTTTAAGAACATCGGCAGCAGCTACCATATCCTCGTATCTCCCATTCGTGCAAGAACCAATAAAAGCTGAGTCAATTGGAGTTCCTTCTTCCTGCATTACAGTAGCAGTATTATGGGGTGCACCCGGACGTGAAACGCGAGGAATAAAGGCAGACAAATCGAGTTCATAACTCTCTTCATAAGCTGCATCAGGATCGGCCTTCACAAGGTCAATTTCCCGGCCCGCTCTTTCTGAACTGTATTTGATAACTTCTTCATTTGGAGTAAAAAGCAGAGTAATTACTCCCATCTCTGTACCCATTGAAGCGATGGTGATTCTCTCATCAAGAGTCATCTGATCAACAGCTTCACCATATAGCTCCACTGCATATCCCAGAAGAGAATTTGCGCCAAAATGATCCAGAAGGTTCAAGACGATGTCTTTAGCTGATAAGCCCTCAGGACGAGTACCATTAAGAGTAATTTTTGCTGATTTTGGCACTTTAAACCAAACTTTACCATTTGCCCATGCAGCAGCAATATCCTGGTCACCCATTCCTTGTCCGAAAGCACCAACTGCACCTAAAATATTCGCATGTGAATCTGTTGTAACAGCAGTTGAACCACTAAAAGTTAAACCCTCATGCATTAATGTATGAGTGCCAATTCCATTATCTATATCATAAACCCTTACACCTTCTTCACGAGCATAAATCCTGCATTTGTGCTGATTTATGGCATATTTCTGATCTGATCCGGTAGGGTTACAGTCGAAAGTAAAAAAGGTTCTGCTTTTATCCTCTAATGACAAGCCATGATCCT
>Ga0209249_1003048_pt1 | contig 12527 bp, 11 predicted proteins | sample SaaInlV_200m_DNA_4_FD_184653 | JGI IMG/M metagenome (GOLD analysis project Ga0209249, IMG submission 184653) | Marine microbial communities from expanding oxygen minimum zones in the Saanich Inlet - SI037_S3LV_200m_DNA (SPAdes) (version 2) | ecosystem: Environmental > Aquatic > Marine >...
TTCTCAATGTGGCGCCAAACATCGTTTACAGCGCAAGAGGAGACGAGGTCACTGATGTCATAGTCAATGGCAGCGTCATCGTCAAGGACAAGCAGTGCCTGACAATGGACGAGGTAAAGGTTATTGAGGATGCGCAGATTGTGGCAACGGAGATCTGTGAGGGGGCCGCTGACGGCTTCCTAGAGGCAGACGGCTGGCTGGCGCGCGAGGTCAAGCGGGGCCTCTATTAACCTATTTTTCTATTTTTCAGTAATTGTTCCTTTCTGGAAAACGCATCAAAATAATGGGAACGCTACCCTCAGGACATAATTGCAGCTAATCAGTCGAACATGTCATCGCTCTGCCAGATTACGATGAATAAACCGCAAATGATTGCCAGCGCGTAATGATATGCGTTGAACGCCCACAGATAGTTGACGAACTCGTTCAGCACGATGTCCCCGAAGTTCGAGTCCTCAAAGTATAGTCCGAAAAGTGGATAAGTTGAGACAAGGGCGCCAAAAAACTTCCCCACGAGGAATCCAATTGTGAACTGGACTCCTCTCTCTCTCGTCATCAACTTTGACACATTCTACTAATTATATATAAACTATTAAACATTAACCTCTCAATGCTCTCTTTTTCATGTAGTTAAATGATTCTATACAATAAAACATAAGAAATCTATTGGCTGGAAGTACGAGTTTTTCCTCTGACCACCCATTTAGTGGACTTTCTACTTAGAGATAGCGTCCAATCAGGGACGCCAATCCCTGCTTCCCGACCGCCCCGACAGTCTGACCGACGGGTTTCCCGCCCTTGAACACGATAAAGTTGGGGATACTCATAACCTTGAACTGGGTGGCGGTTACCCTGTTCTGATCCGTGTTCAGCTTGGCAAAATGCGCCCTGCCCACGTACTCTACGGCCATCTGTTCCACGATTGGACCCATCATCTTGCACGGCCCGCACCACTCGGCCCAGAAATCAACGAGAACAGGCCTGTCAGTCTGCGCAAGTACGGTGTGAAAGTTGGCATCTGTGAGAGTGTTGACCTTGCCGTCCATCCAGAAGACTGGTTTCCGCTCCGCAGTTATCATCCGCTTTAACATATCCTGCTTGATACGCTCAAGCTCGCTGTCTGAACTCATTGACCCTTTTTCCGTTAAGGTAGGTTATGAATGCTTCCAAAAAACGAGTAAGAAAAAAGCCTATTTTAAGCTCTCAGAGTAATCGGCTCTGGTCGAGTCATACTTGTGGGCCCCCTCGGGGTCATTTACGATCTCCCTGAGGTACTCATTGCATCCCTCCCAGTCACCCGCCTTGGTGTGTGCATCAATATAGTTCTGTGGCATGGGGTGTGTTCCAACCACCACGGGTAACCCGACGTAGTTCTCGATGAACGTTTTGTGGTCCCTGATGTATGGGCACGGCGGATAACCCGCTAAATAGCATGATGCTAGGAGGATCACCTCGGCTCCGTACTTTTTCATATCGGCCGGCGCGTACTCCAGTCGCTCTCCTGGGCACCCTCCGCAAGCCATCCAGCCAACGACCTCTATGGGTTCGTCCTTGGGGTACTTTCTGAAGACTCCGTCCCGTTCGATGATTGCCCTAAAACACTTGTTCCCTACACAGGTGCGGTTTCTGTCACAGATCATGATTCCGAGTTTGACCATTTGGATCATATTTGCTCGTTAGGATACCGTAAAAACATATCTCCCGTGTTTGATGCTCAGGGTTTTTATTTTAGGCTGCGAAAAAGGTTCCGCGAGCCTTGTCTGAAAAGAACGCGTTTTCCTTGCTCTGCCGGCCGGTAAGGCGGCTAATACAGGAGAGGGGCTTCGAGGAACCCACGGAGCCACAGCGCAAGCTAATCCCTATTATACTTGAAGGGAAGGACGTTCTGCTCATCTCGGCAACAGCCACGGGTAAAACAGAGGCAGCGGCGCTTCCAGTCCTCCACAGGTTCCTGATGAACGGTGGGAGGCAGACAGGTATTAGCATCATATACGTAACGCCGCTCAGAGCGCTAAACAGAGACATCCTAGACCGGATGACCTACTGGGCCAACAGGCTTGATTTCAAGTTGGGCGTCCGCCACGGCGATACCAGCCAGAAGGAGCGGACCTACCAGAGGCTGGTGCCTCCAGATATGCTCATCACGACGCCGGAGACGCTTCAGGCGATACTCCAGGGCAGGACCATCAAAAACCACCTGAAAACGGTTCGCTATATTATTATCGACGAGATCCACGAGCTGGCCGACAACAAGAGGGGCAGCCAACTAAGCCTCGCACTTGAGCGAATCAAGGCGATAACCGAGGAGCGTCCCCAGATGATCGGGCTTAGCGCCACAATCGGTAGCCCCGAGACTGTAGCCAAGTTCCTTGTTGGGAACGACGAGCCCGTTGAGATAGTACAGGTCTCGGCGCTCAGGGACACGCGCCTTGAGATAGTCTACCCGAAACCCGAGGCCGAAGACTATGACCTTGCCGAGAAGCTTTTCACCCACCCCGAGGTGGCGGTCAGACTCAAGGTTATGAAGGACCTCATCGAGGACCACAACACAACACTCATTTTCACAAACACCAGGAGTACCAGCGAGGCGCTCACGAGCAGGTTCAATATCTGGGACACAGATTTCCCTTTGAGCATCCACCACGGATCTCTGGCGAAGACCAGCAGGATCGCCACCGAGAGAGGGCTGAAGAGGGGCGACCTCAGAACCGTGGTCTGTACAAGTAGCCTTGAACTGGGAATAGATATCGGGCGTATCGATTTAGTTATTCAGTACAACAGCCCCAGACAGGTCACGAGACTACTCCAAAGGGTTGGCCGCAGCGGTCACAGCATCGACGAGGTCAGCAAGGGCGTCATCGTGGCGCTGAACAGTGACGACGCCCTGGAGAGCATGGTGATATGCAGGAGGGGCCTGAAAGAAATAATGGAGCCTCTGGTTGTCCCTGAAAAACCCTTTGACGTGCTAGTCAACCAGCTAATCGCTGAGCTGATGCAGAGGGGCAGGATGTACTTCCTCCAAGGCCATAAGCTGTTCTCGGGGGCGTACCCGTACAGGAACATTGAGGAGGAGGACATACTCAACGCTGGCAGGTACATGCACGACAGGTTCCCCCGACTGGCGTGGCTCAGCGAGGAGGACGAGGTCATCATCAAGCCTAGGGGGACCAATAAAACAATGTACAGGTATTTTTTCAACAACCTGAGCATGATCCCGGACGAGAAAACGTTCCTCATCATGGACGTTGGCGAGGACTCTCCGGTGGGCATACTGCAAGAAGCGTTCGTTGCCGAGTACGCCAAGCCAGGCGTGAAGTTCACTCTCAGGGGCAGGGCGTGGAAGATACTCAACATACACAACGACAAGATATACGTCAAGATTGAGAACGACCCCACGGGTGCCATACCCAGCTGGGTCGGCGAGCAAATCCCGGTTCCCTTCGAGGTGGCTATGGAGGTGGGTTCTCTAAAGAGGTTCGTTGAGGAACGACTCATTGAGGGTACCTCGGTGAAGGATGTCTGCGAAGAGCTGAGCGAGAGATATCCGGCGAGTCCGGATACAATGAGGAAGGTCATCCAGGAGCTCGTGGAGCACCACCAAAACGGATTTGATGTCCCCACTGACAGGCGGGTGGTGGTGGAGGACTGGGACGACAACGTAATAATTCACGCAAATTTTGGAAGCCTGGCCAACAGGACGCTGGCCCGCATAGTGGGACACGTGATAAGCGAGGCCACGGGCTACCCAGTTGGCGTCCAGCAGGACACGTATATGATCATCGCCCAGACCGTGGGCGAGGTGGATGCAAAGTACATCGAGCGGCTGCTCAAGACTCTGGCAAACAAGGACCTGGAGCACACGATACAGCAGGCAATCACAAAGACCGGTTTGTTCAAGAAGCGCCTCATCAACGTTGCCCGTAAGTGCGGTGCACTGAGCAAGTTCGCCAACTTTAGCAACATCACACTGGGCAGGCTCATGAAGAGTTTCGAAGGGACGATTATTTTCGAGGAGGCCATGAAGGACACCCTCAGGCAGGACCTGAACATAGAGAACACCAAGGACCTGCTGCGCCAGATGGCGGAAGGAGAGATCGAAGTATCGATACTGGACACCGTGGACGAGGTGAGTCCTCTGGGCCAGCTGGGGGTCGATAGCATCAGCATGAAGGTGGACATCGTTCCGCCGGAGAAGATCACCAGGATCATACTGGAGTCGGCGAAGGCGAGACTGTACAACGAGACCCGTGTCTTGGCGTGCCTGGGCAAGCATGACTGGCTTGACGAGCGTCAGGTCAAGGATTTCGAGGCGAGCATCGTGTGCCCCCTCTGCGGCTCCACAGAGGTAGGGGTATACGACAGGGGCCCTGAGGAGGTGGCGGAGATGCTGGCGAGGACCAAGGGCAGGCACTCGTTTGAGCCGCCTTGGTGGTGGCTGAACGGGGTTGATGCGTCCAAGACTGTCTCGATCCACGGCAGGAGGGCGGGGATTATCGCGTCTGCGAAGCGGGTTGAGAACGAGATAGCGTGGGACATCCTGGCGGAGACCGAGGGCGAGGGCGACGACTTCTTCGAGCGGATCGTGGAGGCCGAGCGCGAGGCACTGAAGAAGAGGTTCATGTAGCAAGTTTCAGTGGGCCGCAAATTCTGGAAAAAATCATTGAATTCGCGATCTAACCAATGTGTCTAAGAGAAAAAAATATTTTATCTGATGGGGTTGCATAAAGCAACCTGACATAAGGGATATTATAGTGCAACTCACGCGCGCGCATGGGTGTGTAATAAAAACAACGTGAGGCTTCTGATATTGAGGGGCGTAACTGATATGTTAGGGCCTTCGGGTGGGGAAGCCTATGGCACTGAAGATTTCTGGTTAAAGGCAGCCGAGAAACATATGAAAAAACTTGTTGACTCCCTACCAGGCTGGCTCCGGATCTCCATTTATGCTTCACATGGGGCATAGTCTCATGAATTTCGTTCTTTTCCACTCTGATACTAAGAGCCCCCCCCGTCAAAGGGAAACCATAAAGCCGTTTAGCGTCTTTTCAGCCCCATGAAGAAGATCGGTATGCTCACCATCGGCCAGACGCCGAGGGATGACCTAATCCCTGGGTTGATGGACATCCTGGGCCCGGAGTACGAGATAGTCGAGGCGGGTGCTCTTGACGACCACACTTTGGAGGACGTAAATAAGATAGACCTGAACCCTGACCACTATATCCTCGTGAGCAGGATGAGGGACGGTACCGAGATCAAGATCACCAAGGAGTACGTGGTGCCCCAGCTGCAGGAACAACTCGACAAGCTGGAGGCTCAGGGAGTGAGGCTCACAGTGGTGATGTGTACCGGAAAGTTCCCCCAGTTTAGGAGCAAGGGAATCGTGCTGACTCCCAGCGAAGTATTGAGGGGTGTTCTCCAGAGCTCGATAAAGAAGGGGAAGTTGGCCGTGGTGTACCCAACAGCTGAGCAGATGCCCTACGCGGAGAGGGATTTCGGTAGGGAGGGCGTCGAGGTCTACGCCGACATCGTCAGCCCGTATGAGAATGACGATGTCAAGGGGCTGCTTGACAGGCTGGTGAGGGAGGAGCCCGACCTGGTGTTCCTAAACTGCTTCGGATTCCCGTACAGTATAAAGAGACAAGTTCAGGAGGCGACGGGTAAGACCACGATACACAGCAGCGCGCTAATAGCGCGGGTCCTCAAAGAGCTTTCTAACTAGTCTTCCTCGAAGAAGAGCTGGTCTCCTGGGATCGGCTCGTTATCCTCTTCCTCATCCGTGTCAATCTTCGGTCTGAACTCCTCGGGGAGTTTCCTGTCCTTTTTCATGTGATGGGCGATGAGGTACCTCTCGCTGCTCCTGCTGCGGCTGGCCAAGGGCTTAAAGTTCTTGACGGACTTGAACATGTCCCTCATCTCCTTGATGAATTTGATGTGCTCGCCGCCCTGGAATATCTTGACGATGAACCAGCCGTCCACCTTCAGGAGCGTATCGCACAGCTTCAAGCCGATCCTCGCTAGGTGTATCTGCCTGTACTGGTCAACGTCCCACTGGCCCATGACATCAGGTGCCATATCCGAGAGTATGACATCGGCCTTACCGAAGAATGCCTCAATGATCTCCTGCTGGACCTCGATGTCCCTGACATCACCGACGATAGTATCAACGTTGTCGATGTGGATTGACTTGATCTCCTTCAGGTCAACGCCCAGGATCAGTCCTTCCTCGTCCATCATCTCCTCGCTGGCTACCTGGAGCCAGCCGCCCGGGGCCGCTCCCAGGTCAAGGACGTTCTTGGCGTGGTTGAATATCTTGAACTTGGAGTTGATCTGTTTTAGCTTGTACGAAGAGCGGCTGCGATAGCCCTCCTCCTTTGCCTTGTTGTAGTAGAACTCTCCCTTTCGTTCATGTTGCCAGCGGTTGGACATATTCACGGGCAGTACTGTTCGGTCTTTAATGAATGTTACTTAATATATCTGTAATCGGTAGAAAATGCTGGTTATTGGTACTTTTTTAGTTTCTTCTTTTCCAGCTCTTTCAGCAGGTCGTACCTCATCCTTGACATGACTTTGTTGGACGGTTTCTTGCCCTTGTATGTCTCAAAGCTCCCCCTGGACATTGCCTTGATGTTCCTCATGTTCCAGCAACTCGTGTTCAGGATGTTCCTCGCCTGCCCGATCCAGAAGTCCCTTGGGACTTTCTCCTTGGTGGGCGAGAGCTCGCAGTAGACCGGGATATAGACGTGCTCAACGGAGTTGATGACGAACTGCCTGTTCTCGTATATCCCGTCCATCCCTATGGATCCGGTGGTGTATAGCGAGTAGTCTAGCGCCCTAAACTCCTGAGTCTTGTCCATGGGTACTTTGTACATCTGCCTATCAAGCACCGAGACGATGGATCCCAGTTCTATGCCGATGTCCTTCAGATCCCTGTAACGCATCCTCTCCTCGCCTATTATGTCGAATCTCTTGGACGGCGAGTACTTTACAAAGTCCGAGTTGTTCTGGATGATATTGGCGACCTGAGTGACCGTTGGCTGGGCATCGATTCCCTCGTTATTGAATTTCTCTAGTGCAGTTCTCAGGCAGTCCTCCCTGATGGCCCTCATCAACGCCTCCAGCACAAGTCTGAGGTGGTCCTCCCTGATTGATCGAGATAGACTGTTAACTGCTAGCCTCAGGTAGTCGTCCCTGATGGGTGTTGCGAGGCTGTTCAGGCCGAGCCTCAGGTAGTCGTCCCTGATTGGGACAGCCAGGGCGTTCAGCGCAAGTCTCACGTAGTCCTCCCTGATGGGGGTCTCTAGTATGCTGAATACTTTATTTGAATAGTTTTCTACCTTTACCGGCGAGTGATCCGATCCGAGGTACGGGAAAATCCTTGGATCGCTGACTCCGTATTGAAATGCGACTGAGTCGAGCTCGGGGTAGCTGAGGTGCAGAGAATCACGTAGGTCGTTTATCGCGTGTAACTGGTCCAGTGGTGACCCCGTGATTAACGTTTCAGCATACATTGAACCAACCTCTTAGACATACATCTGGTATATAACATCTTTATTATAACTACATAAAACAACTGGGGTGTGAATTTACTTTTTTATGAAATATGGTAAAAAGCCCAGGTTGGCTGTTATGTAGCCCGTAACGAGGGTCCTCTTTGATCTTGAATCATCCGTGGTTTTAATATCGTCAGCATTCACTTACCAGTATGCGCACCGATAATTCATGGCTTGGCTCGGCGGAGGGACCAGGCGGATCATATGTTGTTGGCAGCTACGGCACGTTCAAAGTCACCTACACCGTCGGGAAGTATGGCATTGACGATGGCGGGAGCATCAGGGTGGCTAGGAGGGGTGGAATGAAGCCCCAGGCGGTTGACCCAGAGGCCCCAGGGTACACAACAGTTACTGCCTCGCGTAGCGTGAGGCTAATATCAGGCTCTCTCCCGATCACCCAGACCTTGAGCAAGAGTGTCGAGCTGTTTGGCTCTAGGAGAAGCGACCTAAGGGCCAGCCACATAAGGCCGTTCTGGTCGGCGTTCCAGGTGGACGTGAAGGACGGCTCACTCTACGAGGGCGACCAGCTGGTCTTCACCTTCGGTGACACGAGACAGGGCAGCCCGGGCTACCGGCTTAAGACATCAAGGGAGGCCGAGTACTTATTCAAGGTCTTCGTTGACCCGTTTGGCACGGGGCTCTACAAGCCTGTGCCCGATTCGCCAAGCATCACAATTGTCGGTGATGAGGCCGAGCAAATCCAGATCGTCGTGCCTTCCCAGGCCGTGGTCGGTGAGCCATTCGACGTGACCGTGAGGGCACTCGATGTATACGGGAACCGCAGCGATTCATACCGCGGGAAGGTTTCCTTTGATGCCGAGGACATTAAACCCTACAAGTTCAATGGCGAGGATGCGGGGGTACACAGGTTCTCATGTGTTGTCCTCGATAAACCGGGGATTCAAACCATCTCCGTGAGTGATAATCATGAGGGCTCTGCCACATCAAACCCAATCCTAGTGATGGAAAAGGAGCCTGAACTGAAGCTCTACTGGGGCGACGCCCACGGTCAGACGAAGGAGACAGTGGGGACTGGCTCAGTCCCCGAATACCTCTCATTCGTCAGGGACGTTGCGGTGCTAGATTTCACGGGCTGGCAGGGAAACGACTTTCAGATCACCAAGCCCCTCTGGGATCACGTCAAGAAGCTCATCAGCGAGTACCACGACCCAGGCAAGTTCATCACGTTCCTTGGCTACGAGTGGTCAGGTCTCACCCCCGGCGGCGGTGATCACAACATCTACTTCCTCGGCGACGACGAGCAGATTCATAGGAGCGACCACTGGCTCATCGAGGACAAGTCCGACGAGGACACTGACAGGTACCCCGTCAGCGAGCTCTGGAAGACTTTCCGGGGCAGGAAGGACGTCCTTGCGATACCCCACGTGGGCGGCAGGCACGCCAACTTTGATTTTTACGACCCCGAGTTCATCCCCGTAATCGAGGTGCACAGCAACCATGGCACGTTCGAGTGGTTCCTCATGGACGCCATGAAGCGTCGAATGAAGGTGGGCTTCATAGCAGCAAGTGACGACCACTCATCAAGGCCCGGCTTGACATCCCCCTCAGGCGGCATGACTACTAGGGGCGGATACACTGGAGTATACGCAAAGAAGCTGTCCCGAGAGGGACTATGGGAGGCGTTCTGGGCGAGAAGGGTCTACGGCACAACGGGTGAGCGCATCCTCGTCCACGTCGAGTCCGGCGGACACCTGATGGGCGAGGAATTCTCCGATGATAGACCTGAGATCAAGGTGAAGATCAACGGTACAGCCCCGCTCCACTCAGTCGAGGTCTACAACTGGGAGAAACTTGTCCACCGCCACCCCTTCGCAGAGCCAACATCCGGGTCCGAGACTCTCATCAAGGTCGAGTGGAGCGGGGCGCGGGTAAGGAGCAGGCCGAAGGTGGTCACATGGGACGGTGGACTCTTGATCAAAGGCGGAAAGATAACTGAGGTCACCGAGTTCGCTTTCGATTATCCCAACCAGGGTCTCGTGAACGTAACGGAGACTGAGCTGAGTTGGAAATCAAGCACTGGAGGAGACCCAGACGGTGTGCTCATGAGGATTGAGGGAGGCAACGAGACCGAGGTATCATTCGAGACGGGTCCATCAACGTTCACCTTCAAGCCAAAGGACATCGGGTACGACCCGCTGGTGGTTGAGGCGGGTGGTCTGAACCAGAAGGTCAAGGTCTCGACTATCAAGGACAAGCTTCCCGACTCGCTTGAGTTCACGTACAGACCTGAGCTCGATGAGGGTTTGAACGCCTACTGGGTGCGGATCGTACAGGCAGACGGCTCCATGGCATGGACCAGCCCGTTGTTCATCAAAGCCTAGACGACCAGGGATTTTACCCATTCCTCTTTATCGTAGAGGGCGCAGCCGCTCGCCGACTCGATCAGACTATGCGGTGTTTCACGTATCCTCCTTAGGAATTTCGATTTCAGGGCATCCTTCAGTGACGTATCGTTCAGGCTCACATCCGAGTGCGGTGACGCGGGACAAGGCTCCACCGCGCCGCTCTGGCTAATGTGGATAAACCCACGGCCAGCGGCGAGGCAGCCGCCCAGCTTCTCCTCGTCCCCTGGGAAATCAATGAACACCGCCTTTTTCTGTTTCCTCATTGTGTCAAGCCTCTCCGTGAGGATTGCCCTCGTCTCGATCCCCAGAGCTAAGTGCTCGGTTTCAGGGTCAACTGGCACGTACTGGACGTAGACCACCGCCCTGACGCCGAGCCTCATAAGCTCAAAGACGAACCCGTCGGAGGTGACCTGCTCCATGTTCTCTGATGTAATCGTGATTGATGCGCCGTAGAAGACGCCGTTGTTCTTGAGGAGCTTCATCTTTCTTGTTACCAGGTCGTACATCCCATCTCCCCTCCTCTCATCGGTGGCCTTCCTCGGCCCTTCCAGGCTGATTATGGGCACGATATTGCGGTTGTACCTGAGCATCATCGCCATGCCCTGGTCGATGAGCACGCCGTTCGTGAACACCGGGAAGATGATGTCACTGTACTCGCGTGCCTCATCCAGTATCTCCGGCCTAGTCAGCGGTTCCCCTCCCGCTATAACTATGATGGATGTTCCCAGCTCCCTCGCCTCCTTGAAGAGTCGTGACACCCTCTCGATGGATATATCAGTGCCCTGCCTGTGCTGTGCCTGTTCGTAGCAGCCCTTACAGTTGAGGTTACACTGCTTCGTCACGCTGAAAATCATGGCAGGGGGCACGTGTAAGCCACTCTTCCTCCAATTGAGTCGCTTCCTTGAGGCGTTCCTCTGGGCCACGACTGTTTTCACGGCGAACGGCAGCAGCACACCACTGCCCACGACCTTCCTAGCTGTGGTGAACGTCTTGAAGATGGCGTCATTGAACAGGTCAACCATGCCCATGTCGACGTCAAGCTCAGCCTCAGTGATTATCTGGATCTGCATCAACAACGAGTCCCCTTTTTTCCTTTTTAAGACGATTTCAGGTTTATTACCTAATCTGACCAGAAATGATGACGAATTAGATCTGAAAAAGAGGGTAAAGAACCACTAATTTGGTTCGCGATCACCGGGCGTACTTGGTCCTCTTCATCTCGACAACGAAGGTCTCGCTTGATATGTGGTTCAGCGGTTTAACCTTCTCCACGTCAACGACGTCATCCAGCGCATCCTCCCTGATCTCTGAGACCAGGACTTCGCCGAACACCCAGACCGCTCTCTGGCTCAGCTCCTCGTATGACTTCAGACTGCACTCGATCCAGCCGTAAGCCTCGCCTATCCTCGGTGGCTTGACCTTCTTGGACGGCACCTCGGTCAGGCCATTCTCCAGTATCTCGCTCTGCTCGTAGGGCAGGTCCCTTGACAATGGCTCCATCAGTGGACCGAAATCCTCGCCAACAAGGTTCACCACGAACTCTCCGTTTGCTTGGATGTTCCTCCACGTGTCGTGCTCGACCTCACAGCAGAACCCGTACATTGGTGGTTTGGTTGTGGCTGGGCTGTTGAAGCTGAAGGGGGCAGCGTTTGATACGCCGTTATCTGAAACCGTGGAAACCACTATGCATGGCCTCATCAGCATCTTACTGAAGTCCACGTCAATTACGCTAGTCATGGAGAACAATCCACTGTTGAGAATAAAAGAGAGCCCACTAGTGCGTGTTATTCCTTTATTTACCACCATTGGTTTCTCTTATTATTCTGTGATCATTATGAGTAAGAGTAACGAGAACCTGGCGGCAGCCTTCGCGGGCGAGAGCCAGGCAAACCGCAAGTACCTTGCCTTCGCCAAGAAGGCAAAGGATGAGGGATACCCTCAGATAGGGATGCTATTCAAGGCGGCGGCGGCCGCGGAGACCGTCCACGCACACAACCACCTGAGGATCATGGGCGGAATCAACGACACTAAGGCAAACATCCAGGAGGCTATCGCTGGGGAGACCCACGAGTACACGAAGATGTACCCGGAGTTCCTAGACATCGCAGCCGAGGAGGGCGCGAATCAGGCATCATGGAGCTTTAACATCGCCAACGAGGTTGAGAAGATACACGCCCGACTTTACACGAAGGCGGCAGAGGCATTAGCCGCTGACGCTGACCTCAAGGCTGTAGATTACTACGTATGCGATGTCTGCGGGAACACCGTCGAGGGAATCCCGCTTGAAAAATGCCCCATCTGCAACGCAGGTGCGAAGGCGTTCACCAAGGTAGAGTAAATTCTACCCAATATTTTTAAAGCCATTAAAGACCTCAACCAGATCTTCAATTGACGCGTTTGTTTTCAGAGCCCTTGACCGGTAATGCGTGGGGACTGCATTGAAACCCGCATCCTTGATGGCGCTGAACGCATCCTCCGTGGAAACAGACTTTACACCCACTAGTTTGCATATCTTATCGAAGTCGAAGAATGCTACAGGGAACCCGATCTCACCTTTCGCCAGGTTCATGATGGTTTCCGACTTTGTGCCCACCAGATGGGAGGCGTTACC
>Ga0209249_1003050_pt1 | contig 12519 bp, 9 predicted proteins | sample SaaInlV_200m_DNA_4_FD_184653 | JGI IMG/M metagenome (GOLD analysis project Ga0209249, IMG submission 184653) | Marine microbial communities from expanding oxygen minimum zones in the Saanich Inlet - SI037_S3LV_200m_DNA (SPAdes) (version 2) | ecosystem: Environmental > Aquatic > Marine >...
ATATAAGACACTTAATGCCCCATTTATCATACCAAGTTTCTTCGTTTGATACAGTTTTACCACAAATAGCACAAGTATAGCCATTTCCCTCTAAATGAAATCCCTTAGGACTATCTTTTAATTTTAATTCGCGTCTATGCTCTATATTTGCTTGTTTATATAGAACCTCGGCAAAACCTGCTAAATTACGAGCACCTTCTTCTGCCTCTCCCCAAGAAACCTCTTTACCTGTCTTTTTTTCAAGAATTGTTTTAAATTCTTTGATTGTTTTATCTGATAATCCCATATATTATATATTACTATTATTGACGTTTTTTGTGTAGAGGCCTATAATATCTATAGGAGTTCTTAAAAAATATGTATTATGCGCAGTTCCTTGAGTGCATACCAGTTTGGATCGGGCAGTACCCACCAAATTAACGAGGAACAGTCTACTCACAAATGGGAAACCCCAATGTGAAGGCAAAACCTATCGTAGACGAAGAGATTTACATCGGAAAAACCGTGGTAGATCTAGGTAACAAAAAACTATGAGCCATAATGATTTAAATTTTAAATCATATGTCTTTTGTGTTTTTGTTTTCTAGATCTGTTACGTTTCTAAAAAGCAAAAACACTACTCAATTAAGTAGTGTTTTTTCATTACTCCTAGATTAACAATTAAGCATAAAAATATGCCTAAATTAAAATGGACAACAGAAAAAAGAAAGATTAATGATTTAGTGCCTTTCGAAAAGAATCCACGAATTATTAATCCAAAACAATTAAAAGACTTAACCAAAAGTCTTAAAAAATTTAATTTAGTTGAGATACCTGCAATAGATGCGGATAATAAAATCTTAGCAGGTCATCAGCGTCTAAAAGTTCTTCAGCTTCTTGGTCGAGGTGATGAAATGATTGATTGCAGGATACCGAATCGTAAACTTACCAAGAAAGAATCTGAACAATACCTTATTTCAAGTAACGCCCTAGGTGGAGATTGGGATTTTGAAAAATTAAAATCCTTTGACCTTGATTTACTAACAGACATAGGCTTTGACCAAATTGAACTAGCAAAGATTTGGGATAATGAACTAGAGGTGCAAAATGAGGATTTTAACGTTGAAGAAGAAATTAAGAAGATTAAGAAACCCAAAACAAAATTAGGAGACATTATTCATCTTGGTTCACATAAATTACTTTGTGGTAGCTCTGCTGACCCAAAAAATCTTAAACGATTATTCGGAAAAGAAAAAGCCTCAATGATATATAGTGATCCGCCATACAATATAAACTTAGATTATTCAAAGGGCATTGGAGGAAAACAAAGCTATGGAGGAACTGTTAATGATAATAGAAACGATAATGAATATAAAGAGTTTATTAAGAAAAGTCTTAAAACTGCATTGTTGGTAACAAAACCAGACGTACATGTGTTCTATTGGTCTGATCAAACCTATATTTGGCTTATACAAGAGCTTTATAGAGAACTTGGGATAATAAACAAACGAGTATGCTTATGGATTAAAAACGGACAGAATCCTACCCCAGGAGTAGCATTTAATAAATGTTACGAGCCTTGTACTTATGGAATTAAGGGTAAACCATATATTGCCGAAAGCATTCAAAATCTTAATGAAGTTATGAACAAGGAGATAACAACCGGAAACAACTTACTTGAAGAAACACTTGATGAACTTGATGTATGGCTTGTTAAACGTCTTTCTCACAAGGATTATGAACATGCTACTAGTAAGCCACCAAAACTTCATGAAAAGGCAATACGTAGGTGTACAAAGCCTGGTGATATCATTCTTGATTCATTCTCTGGATCAGGAAGTACATTAATTGCTGGAGAGCAACTCAAAAGAAAGGTCTATGCTGTCGAACTAGAACCTATGTTTTGCGATATTACAATCAAAAGATATGAAAAATTAACAGGCAGAAAGGCAAGGGTGTCTCATGTCTAAGAAAAATAAAATTCAAGATTCTTTTCTAGAAGAATTAAAAAAGATTCCTATAATACAAGTAGCCTGTGAAAGAGTGGGTATTTCTCGTAACAGTATCTATAGGTGGAAGCGAGATGATAAAGATTTTTCTAAATTAATGGATAAAGCTTTAGCCGAGGGTGAAGAATTGGTAAATGATATGAGTGAGTCTCAGTTATTAACTCTTATTAAAGAAAAAAACTTTTCAGCCATAAGGTTTTGGCTTAATCACAGGAGTCCAAAATTTAAAGATAAGGTTGAAGTTACAACAAAGGTCGATATTAATGATGAGGAATTAACACAAGAACAACAAGATGTTGTACACAAAGCTCTTAGTCTTGCTTCAATTATAACAAACGTAAGCGATAAACAAGATGAAAAAACAAATAGTTAAAACCATACCTGAAGAGCTATTTAATCAGATGATTAAAGATCGGCAAATTAGAAGAGCCATAACCAAAGAAAGTTTCTTATATTTTTTTAACTTCTACTTTGCCCATTATGTTACACATCCAACCGCTGATTTTCAAAAAGAGATTATTCACTCACTAGAACAAAGTGCCACGGAGAGTCTTTATATTGTAAGTTTTAGAGATTCTAGTAAATCAACGATGGCTGCTACTGCCTATCCTCTTTGGAGTATATTGGGGATACAAAAGAAAAAATATATTTTAATCTTTTGTAGAACTCAAGGCCAAGCTAAACAGGCCTTAAGGAATATTCGTGATGAAGCAGAAGATAATGATTTACTTAAAAAAGACCTAGGACCTTTTAAAGAAATATCAGAAACTGGGAAAAATGGAGAATGGACATCAACTACCTTAGTGTTCTCTAGTACAGGATCTAGGATAAAGGTAGCTTCAGTTGATGAGAGTATCCGTGGTTTAAGACATAAACAGTACCGACCTGATTTGATAATCGCAGATGATGTAGAAGATATTAATTCAACCAGAACTAAAGAAAGTAGAGATAAAACCTACAGGTGGCTTCGAGGCGACGTTATACCTGCTGGCGATAGTAATACACGTCTCATTGTTATTGGTAACCTACTTCACGAGGATTCATTACTGATGCGGCTTAAAAGAGATATTGAAGAAAAAAGAGCCTTGGGTAAATTTATGGAATTTCCGCTTATTACCGAATCAGGTAAATGTTTATGGCCAGGAAAATACCCTAACCAAAAAAGTATTGAGTTGCGTAAAAAACAAATCGGTAATGAGATTCAATGGCAAAGAGAATTTTTACTTAATATTGTTCCAGATACTGATCAGGTAATTCACACCGAGTGGATCAAATATTATTCAGATCTTCCATTACAAGACAGGTCATTTGCTGGGGTCTGTATTGGAATTGATTTAGCCTTTTCTCTAAGAAATGGAGCAGATTATACTGCTTTGGTGAGTGCTTATATTTATTGGATTAAAAAAGAGATGTATATCTATATTTTACCTAATCCAATAAATGAACAAATGGGTTCTCCTGAGTTAGTTAAAAGATGTATATCTATACATAGGCATTACACTAAAGAAAAAGCTTATCCTAAATTTATAGTTGAAGAGGCAGGACAACAATTAAGTGTTATCCAACATTTAAAAGACGCCGGATTAAATGCAGGTGGTTTTAGTCCAGGTAGAATGGATAAAAGAACTCGTCTAGCTTTGGCTGCACTTAAGATTAATTCTGGGCATGTTCTGTTTCCTAAAAAAGGTTGTGAAGATCTCATCAGACAACTAACGCACTTTGGAGTTGAAAAGCACGATGATCTTTCTGATGCATTTTCAACTTTAATTTTGGGAATAACAGAATCTCCACCAAGAGGTAGAAGTTCTATTCAAGATATTATTCTAATAGATGAGTCAAATGATTCATCATGTATAGATATTGATGAATTTAGAGTCACTAGAGATACGAGATTTTAACTATTCTTTCTTGGCAAATTCATAAGGCACCCAACCTGTCTCATATAACAATAAACTGGTATCACCAATAAATCTCACATTGGCTATACTACTCAAAGTTCCTCCGGAGCCTATCTTTAATATTGGCGTGCAATTATCAACCATAAATATACGTCCTTCTGCCAAAAGATCCATTTGGCCCTTTTTATCGTTAGCTACAGAAGCACTGATTGATGCTTCAATATCTTCTTGAGTTGCGCCAACAACGACCACACCATCGCATAAGGCAATGTCATTGTTGTTACTAAGAACACCTTCTTCACCCGTTGATAGTGTTGATGATTTTGAAGAGGGTGATTCGTTATTATTGCTATCACCGCCACTAAGTGCAGAAACAATCATAATAAAGATAACGATCCAAAAAATACCCATTATTGCTTTGAACTTTTTACTTGATTCCTTTTTTTGTTTCTTACCACAATGTTTACATACCTTAGCATTCTCTTGTATGTTTTCGGCACATTCTGGACATTTTTTTAATTGATTAGGATCCAATTTTTTTTCTTTGCTCATATAGGATAGGCTTTAATTATTAAACTGGTCGAGAAAACACAAAAGGCCCCCCGAGCCAGCTGACGAATCCTTACGGAGACGCCACTACACCCTTTCGAGCATAGACCTATCCTACAAGTACTGGTCGGAAGACCATTAATATGTAGGATAGGATTTACGACCATATCTCGATAAATCAAGGGTTAGGTCATCAAATTACTATTAAATTGTTAACTAAATTATACATAATTTGTATATATTAGTCTATACATTATAACGCACATTTGGTGTTTTGCTAAGGAAAGTTGCCAACAAGTTGTCGACAGCTAAAAGCTTAGCAAAGGCTATAAAGTGTGTCATCAATTAATGTATGGATATGTCACAACAAACCAAGTTTGCAGTAGCTCCAGACGTTAAAATGAAGTACTGTCTATATGCTCGAAAAAGTACTGAATCAGACGAAAGACAGGCATTATCAATTGAATCTCAAGTTAAAGAAATGCTTCAAATTGCAGAGCGTGAAAAGCTAGATATAATTGATATTAGAAGAGAGTCTAAATCAGCTAAAGACTCTGATAAACGCCCTGTATTTAAAGAATTAATTAATGACATATCAGATGAGAGATTTAATGCTATTCTCACATGGGCACCAGATAGACTATCTAGGAATGCAGGAGATTTAGGATCACTTGTTGATCTAATGGATGCTAAAAAACTTCTTGGCATTCGTACATACGGACAAACTTTTAGTAACTCACCAAACGAAAAGTTCTTATTGATGATTCTTTGTTCTCAAGCCAAACTCGAAAATGATAATAGAGGTATAAATGTAAAACGTGGATTGCGAACACGATGCGAAATGGGACTCTGGCCTACATGTCCTCCAACTGGATATTTTAAAGAAAAAAGAGTTGATCACAAAGGAGAGTGCCTAACTGATCCTGATAGAGCGCCCATAATAAAACAAATGTTTGAAAAAGTTGCTTATGAAAAATGGTCGGGTCGAAAACTTTATCATTGGCTTAAGTTTGATTTAAATTTCAGAACTGCCCTAGGGAAAAAGCATTTAAGTCTTGGCAATATCTATCGAATGTTAGAAAATACTTTTTACTATGGCGCATTTGAATATCCACGAGGATCAGGTAATTGGTATCAAGGTAAGCATAGTCCAATTATTACTAAAGAGTTGTTTGATTTAGTACAGAAACAAGTTAAGAACTCTCAATTAGTTAGAAATGAAAATATTGAGTTTGCATTTACTAAAATTATGAAATGTGGATTATGTGGTTCAGGCATTTCAGCAACTGAAAAATTTAAAAAACTTAAAGACGGTAACCACAATAGACATGTGTATTATGGATGCACAAAAGCAAAAGATAAAAATTGTAAATGTGGGTATATAAATGAAATATCTTTAATTAAGCAGCTACAAAAGCATATTGATAAAATTGATATCAAAAAAATGCCTATAGAAAATAAAATTAAGTCTGAAATAAAACGTTTTAAAAAATTTCAAAGCATGGTGACAGGTAAGAATGATAATATCAACATAAACGATATTGATATAAAAAATTATGCCAAATTTTTATTAAGGGAGGGTGGCATACAAGAGAAACGAGAAATAATGGCATGTTTTAAATCATCAATTATTATTAACAATAAAATAGCCTCACTGGACTAAGAAAAACCCCATTTAATCATTTTCTATTTTCTTTCTAGTATGCTATAATTTTCATATGATAACCAAGAAACAAAATAAGGTACTAGCTTATATAAAATCATACATGGGAGATAAGGGTTACTCCCCATCGCTTGAGGACATAAGGAAACATTTTAAATTATCCTCTGTGTCTACTGCTCATCATTATATAAAAAAATTAGAGGAAAACGGATATCTAGAGAAAGAAAATAATCATCCTAGATCTATACATCCTTCTGATGTGGGAATGACAAATATAAAAATAGTTGGTTCTATAACCGCAGGCCAACCGATAGAAGCTATAGAATATAACTTTGGAACTATTGCAATACCAAACAGAGAATTAGATAATAATAGTAATTATTATGCTCTTAAGGTTTCTGGAGAAAGCATGATAGATGAAGGTATTTTTGATGGTGATCTAGTATTAATAAAAAGACAAGAGACAGCAGATGATGGGCAAACTGTAGTCGCTGTTATAGATGATAATGAAGCTACACTAAAAAAAATATATCGAGAAAAAGGAAGAGTTAGATTACAGCCAGCAAATAAAACAATGCTACCTTTTTATAGAAAGGTAGTTGAAATACGGGGGATTGTTGTAAAAATAATAAGAGAATTAGAGGATAATAATAGCTATAGTAAATTTATTGATATTATAAAAAATGAACCTATAACATTAAACTCTACAAGAAAATCTACAACAGAAATTAATACTAAAGCCAAGCCCTTTGTGCAATGGGTTGGTGGTAAACGTGAAATGATAGCACAGTACAAGAAGTATATACCTAAAAAATTTAATAACTATTTTGAACCATTCTTAGGGGGCGGTGCTATGTTTTTTTATCTCCAGCCAAAACAAGCGGTATTAACAGATAATAATATAGAATTAATAAAAACATATGAGGCTGTTAGAGATAATCCCGAGGGCGTAATAAATATTCTATTGGAATTAAAATCTAGACACTCCAAAGAATTTTATAGCATGGTAAGAAGTGTAGATAGAGGCATGGATATGTTTTTAGAGTTAGACAATACTGAAATAGCTGCTAGAATGATATTTCTTAATCAAACATGTTTCAATGGTCTATACAGAGTAAATAAAAATGGACAGTTTAATGTACCTATAGGTAGTTCCCTAAATCGTTTGATATGTGATGAAAATGGTATAAGAAATACTAGCAAGTTATTGCAAGATGTTATAATTAAATATTCAGATTTTGACGATACTCTATCAGATGCAAAGAAAGGAGATTTTATTTATCTTGATCCACCATATTATCCTGTCTCAGCCTTTTCTGATTTTACAAGATATACTAAAGAAAAATTTTATCAAGAAGATCAAATTAGACTTAAAAAAAAGATAGATAAATTAAATAAAATGGGTTGTAAAATAATGCTATCTAATTCAAATTGTGATTTTATAGAAAAATTATATTCAAATTATAAACAACACACTGTTTTATCTAGTAGGTCTTTGAACTGTAAAAAAGATAAACGAGGTAAAGTCACAGAATTACTCATTACAAACTACTAAATATGAGATTTATAGGAAATAAAGAAAAATTGTTAGATGATATATATCAGGCTGTATCAGATAAGAACATAAGCAAGGGTGTCTTTTGTGATTTTTTTGCTGGCACTTCCAATGTGGGTAGATATTTTAAACAAAAAGGATTCAGAGTTATATCATCAGATCTTTTGTATTTTTCTTATATTCTACAAAAAGCCTATATAATGAATAATGGCGAGCCAAAGTTTACAAAGTTAATTAAAGAAATAGGACATTCTAAAAAAAGGTTTTTTTCTTCATCTTTTGATTCAATCAGAGATCACTTAGATGATTTGAATGGAGTCGAAGGTTTTATTTATAAAAATTATACCGAAGAAGGAACGCGTGATAATACTCATGTGAGAAAATACTTTACTGCCGAAAATGGTAAGCATATAGATGCTGTTAGACAAAAAATTGAAGAATGGAAAAACAATAAAATCATAACAACTAAGGAATATTTTGTTTTATTAGCCGCCCTTATAGAGAGCGTGCCATTTTATTCAAATATATCTGGTGTATATGGTGCTTTTTTAAAACAATATGACCCGCGAGCACTAAAAAAGCTCAAAATAAAACCAATGCAATTTTATGGTGGAGAAAAAGATCATAAAGTCTATAATGGTGATAGTATGAAGTTAATAGGAAAAGAAAGATTTGATATTTTATATATAGATCCTCCTTATAATAATAGACAATATGCACCTAATTATCATATATTAGAAACTATAGCAAAGTATGACTCCCCAGAAATAAAAGGTGTTAGTGGTATGAGAAATTATGAAAATCAAAAATCAGATTTTTGTAATAAAAATAATGCTTTACTAGCTTTAGAAAAGATAGCTAGCACCGCTAAATATAAGCATTTAATATTAAGCTATAATTCAGAAGGAATTATGGCAAAAGATGATATATTAGGTGTATTGAAAAAATTTGGAGAAGTAGAACTAAAGAATATAAATTATAGGAGGTTTAAAAGTAATAGTAATGGTAAATCAAAAGATAAAAAATTAATTCAAGAGCAATTATATTTATTGACTAGCAAGTAATTTATCTATTACTTCTTTAAAAATCTCTGGTGCGTTTGGTCCAAGTATCATCGCGCCTTTTTCGTTTAAATAAAATCCAATCTCTTTTTCTTCTATTGATTCTTTTTTATCACCAGCAATAACAACAGTTCTTACTATAGATTTTGGTTTATATGAAGGCTTAATCATTTTATCTTCTATATAATCATAATTTTTGAGTTCAGCTATACCTTTCTTTCTAGTAGAGTATTTTTTACCTTCAACATTTATTATTTCTTTTCTATCTACATCGTAAATTATCAAATCTGGTAAATAAATAATAGCTTTTTTATTTCCAGCTTTATATTCTTCCTTTCTACCCTCTTGATATTTCTCTATAGCAACTGGTTTACCATCTGGGTATATAAAATAACTACGTTCAGTGCCACCATGATTAGAATATACAATCAAACTATTGGTATATTCTAATAATGCCACATGCAAAAATATTGTACCTAATTTTTCCTGGGTTGTTTCATAATGCCAATAATTAGGTTTAGTATTTACTTTTGGCACAGTGAGTCCGGCTAGTTGTATATTTAATTTATTGGCAATCTGTATAAATTTATTATCACGACCTACATGTTTTTGTTCTAAACCATGCCTAGTAATAATAATTGGTTTTTTCTTCTCCCATTTTCTAATACATTGAGCAATAATAGATAAAGCACCTATATTAGGATCATAATCTAAACCTGTTTGGTTATATAACCTACCAGACACTTTTATAGCGTCAGACTCTACTATTATTTCTATCGGAACATTACCCTTGGGTGGTTTTCTCATGGTTTTTTTAAAATCAACCAATTCATCAATATTCTGGAATGGAACCATTAGCTTATCATCTATCTCTTTTCCAATAATTTCAACCTCAATTGCTCTTAGCATTCGTGTGCCAAAGACATTTGTTGCTGTTGGCTTTTTGTTTTCAGGGGTTAATAGATTATATAGCATTATCTTTTTTATTCCAGGATAGAAAAAATCAACGTAGACAAATTTGCTACAACGTTGGTACACGCCGGTATTTCTAGACTCCGCATCAGTTGTTTTTGTTTCCTCAATTGCATACAGAGGAATATCGTTATTATTTGGTTTTTCTTTTTTAAGAAATATTAAAAAATCTACAAAGCTAGAATCACCACTTATGATACTAATAAAAATTCTCCGAAAGCCTTCACTTGATGCGCCCGTCACTTCGTATAACGAGGTAAACAAATTATTTTCTATGATTGGTAATATTTTAAGAGTATCTAGTTTAACTGAAAAATTACCATCATCAGCTAATTTTTTTAGTATTGCCATTATAACCTCGTGTTTTGGCATTTCTTCAGTCAAAATCCAAAGATTGTTCATTTTGATATGGTTCATTATTAATACGTAAATATATTTTATTAACCTAAACATTCAGCTCTAATTTGTTTATTATACTAGATGTAAAATAATAAAACAAAAATGTTTCAATAAAAAATTTAAAAAGGAATATCATCTGGGTTGATTTCTTCTTCGTCTTCACCAACACTCTCATCAACGCTGTTAGTTTCTTGATAATCTGCTTCTTCTATATTATTTATACTCTCAAGCATTGATTTAACGCTAATTTCTTCTTCTTCGGTAATATCGCTTCCAAACTCAGCATCTATTTTCTTTTCATTCTTTATTTCCTTAATCATTTCTATATAATCTTTAGTGGAAAAAGTTTTTTCATCAACCTTAACAATGATTTCCCCATCTTTATTTTTTTCAAATCTTAACTTCATATGCTATTATTTAAAATTTTTTAAATTATATTTTTTAAATCTTTTTTTAATTGAGGGCTTACCTCCGTCTGTTATCTTCGCTATATGATCAACAACATTGATATTATTAATCTTGCCTTCAAGTGGATTTGAGCTTATTTTTATTTTGCCATTATTATTTTCACAAAGTATTACATTTTGAGCATCACCAGCCATTGGTATTGTGGCATTATGAGAAACAAAAATAATTTGTTTCTTATTCTTCATCTTCTTAATAGATTTTACAAGCCCTTCATTAATATAACTTGTTGCGAGATTATCCTCTGGCTGATCTATAATTAGAGGTGCACGATCTTCCTCAAAATTTAATATTAATTCTAAAATAATTGAGGTTTTAAGACCAGGACTCAAACCATCAAAATCCCTTCCCTTTGGATCTTTAATTTTATAACTAATTTTATCATTTTCAACAAAATCTGCGTAAATTTTTTCTTTAATTAACTTATATGTAGCACCACTTCCTTTTTGGCTTCCCTTAAGAATGCTACTAAAATTACCCCTAAACAGATTCTCGGGTAAAATATTATCAAATTCTTTAATCCCTTTTGCATTTAATAAAAGTTTATTAAGTTCATCTCTTAATATTTCCTTGTTTAACTCAAATTTATTTTCTATAGATAATGTATGATTATTAATTTCAACTTTATTTGATTCGGCTTCTATTGAGTACTCCGAGATTTGTTTTAATGTTTCTTCAAATTTTAATAGATAATCATAATATCCTTTCATCTTATTTATAAGTGAATCAAAATATTGTTTTTTTTCCTGTGATTCTCCTTCTCTCTCTTGAAGCTCTTTATCTACAGCAAGCTTCTTATCTTGAATTGTTTTCTTTATGTTAATTTCAAGAACAGAATAATTTCTCATTTCCTGGAGCTCATCTTTCAGATCCTGAATGATTTTTTTATTATGTTTAACAAATGGATTATTAGTTAATTTTGTATCTAAACTATTTAAAAATTCCATATCTTCTTCTTCGTCAAAATCACTATAATCTGTATATTCTACAGAGCTTATGGTAGCCAAAAATTTTTTAAGTATATTCTCATTTACTTTCTCAGATACTATTAAAGATGCTAATACGGGGATTCTTTTTATCTCTGCCTCTAACGTTTCCATTTTCTCCACCGCATTAAATAAAGAATCTAAATGTTCTTTTAACTTTTCTAGACCCTTCTCAATTTTTTTCCTTGCAACATTATTTTCAGGGAGCATTTTTTCTATAATTGGTATATCATTAATTTTTTTATCTTCCCTCGTTACACTTATTATAAAATTTTGTTCTATAAAGTGTGGATCCAAACCATCTGGATAGTTTATCTTTATACGATTAACTTCGTATTCTTTATATTTACTATCCTCAAAACTAGATTCTGTTATTTTTCTATATAAAGAATCAGCAAGCAAAGTCTTGCCACTGGATGATTCACCAATTATCACATTTAATCCCGGAGTCAAATTAACATTTATATCAATCTTATCACCTTGCAATTGTATACCTTTAATTGATTCTTGCCATTTTTTAGGTTTTTCATGGCTATACTCTAATCGTGAACTATCTGATAATGATAATCTTAATCCTCCAAATGTTGGTGTTGCAAATATCCAAGTAGGTATAAACCCATATTCTTCTTTGCTCTTTGGTTTTGGATACACAGAAGGATTGTAGTTGTCTGTGCAAGTTATTAGATTAACAAATTCCTGAACACCAAGTCTTTCAAGATATTCTTTCGTTTTCTCGGTCTTTTTATCGGATCTTGATGTGAACCCATCAAAAAAATTGTAATAGATACTTCTCTCCATGGCATTATCGAACTCCTTACCTTTAGGCATGGCCTCATCAAAAGTCGAATGAGTTTGTCCGCCATGTGGCAATAGAATAAAATCATATTCATCAAATACTTCTATTATCTGTTGAATGATTGGAATATTCTTATCTGTTCGTGATGGTGTTTTATTTGGATATAAAATATCAAGCTTAGAATTTA
>Ga0209249_1003052_pt1 | contig 12519 bp, 12 predicted proteins | sample SaaInlV_200m_DNA_4_FD_184653 | JGI IMG/M metagenome (GOLD analysis project Ga0209249, IMG submission 184653) | Marine microbial communities from expanding oxygen minimum zones in the Saanich Inlet - SI037_S3LV_200m_DNA (SPAdes) (version 2) | ecosystem: Environmental > Aquatic > Marine >...
TATGCCAATAGGGCTGATACGGGGTTTTCTGGGCACAGAGAAAGCTTTATTAATTGCGTTATTGATTATGATTGTACAGAAAGATTGTAGCTTGTTATTATTTAATTTACACTGACCCCTTTATATTCGTGCGATGAGATATCTTCAAAGCTGGAATGATAGCAATTGGTTGATTATTAATTAACTATAGAAAAACCAATAACCCAATTTAACATTATCTTTGTTAGTGGCTCACACCATTACGTCTCATAACCTTTAAGAAAGTCATCCATAATATTTTCATATCAAACCAAAAGGATTGATGATTTAGATATTCTACATCCAATGCGACTTTATCAGGAATTGACAACTCGTCCCTACCATTTACTTGTGCCCAGCCTGTAATGCCAGGTAACAGCTTATCCACATTCTTCTCACTGCGCAGAGAAATTAAATCATCTTGGTTAAATAGTGCGGGTCTCGGTCCTACAAAACTCATATCACCTTTTAGAACAGAGAAGATTTGTGGTAGCTCATCTAAACTACTTAAACGCAAGAAGCTACCAATTGGTGACAAATAAGCATCTGGGTTATCTAATAGGTGAGTTGCTACAGCAGGAGTACCTGTCAACATTGATCTAAATTTTGGCATTTTAAAAATTTTATTATTCTTGCCAATACGATCAGACCAATACAGTGCTGGGCCTTTTGAAGTAGTAACAACCAACATTGCTATTAATAAAAGAAAAATTAGAAAAATAAAAAACAGGGAAATTGCCAGCATTAAATCAAATATTCTTTTCATCTGAAAGCCTTTGATTTATTTTTAACTGCTGATCCATTGTAACTATTGGACTCCAATTTAATAACTTTCTAGCTTTAGAGTTGTCAACTTGCAATGAATTAAATAAACGATCTCCCGCATCTTTTTTGCCAATTAACTTCAGAATAAATTTCAGAAAAAATACTGGAATTGGTAGTAATATAGTCTTACTTTTAACCGATTTTGATATCTTACTCAAAAGTTGACTTGTAGAAACATCTTCACCATCTGAAATCAAAAAAACTTGATTTCTAGCCAATGGCGTGGATTTATAATCCAAGCAAAGGACGATAAAACTCAATAAATTTTCTAGTGCCACAAAGGAGCGCTTATTGTTAATTATTAGTCCAAATGGCAATGGAAACCCCATATAAATCCATTTCATTAGTATATTAAAATTTCCTGGAGCACCTGGACCGTAAACTAAAGGAGGTCTAATAATTACAGTATCCATATTACTTTCTTTAGACAAGTCTAACAACCCCTGTTCAGCCTCATACTTAGAGATGGCGTAATATTCCCTAGGGTTTGGCTTATCTTTTTCAGTGAACGGCCTATTATTTTGATTACCATTTACACCAATTGAGCTTAAAAAGACAAACCTATTTACTCCAGATGTTAAAGCTATTCTAGCTAATGATAAAGTGGCATCTCTATTTATCACTCTATTTTCATGCAGGCTACAGCTTACATGTGCCAAACCCGCCATGTGTAATACTACATCAGTACTATCTAGTGTTTTTTTTATTAACTTGTGTAAGCCTTTACTAGTATTTATCTTTGAAATATCTCCTACAATAATCTTACTCACCCCTTCCAAATTTATATTAATTTTACGTCTAGAGATAATTGTTATTAAGTGATTTTTATTAATAAGAGCTCTTAAAGCTGCCCTCCCAATAAATCCCGTTCCGCCAGTAATAAGTATGTTCATAGAAATATCACTACTTTTAAAATCTAGAATATTTTTTAAAACTATTTATCATATAAAACATCAAGAACTTAAACGACTGGGCAGGAGAAAGCATTTGAGATTTTCTATATATTTTCCATACTTCTTTTGCAGATTTTATTTTATTTCTTGAAATAGAGCCTCCAACAACCCTATACAAAGTTAAACTCTCATTAAGTCCAACAGCGGCCCCATATCGTTTCAATATATTTAACCAAGCAACAAAATCATCGTAGTAGACTTCCTCCATTAAGAAATCTCCAGTGACTTCTCTATTAATTAAAACTGTTGATGTGCAAATAGCTGTATTACCCAATAACTCTCTATAATTAATTTCAAGAGGTATATTAATTTTACGCCCTACTTTAGTAAAATTTTCATCAATTCTTTGATATGAGGTATACACCAAGGGGGCCTTACTTTGATCTAATTTATCAAGTGTTAACTGTAGCTTATCCTTAATCCACATATCATCAACATCTAAAAAGGCAATATAAGAACCTCTTGCATTGGATATCGCAACATTTCGCGCCCCTGCGGGACCTATATTAATCTCATTCTTAAAATATCTAACTCTTTTATCTTTTACCAAATAGTTGGAAATTATTGATTCTGTACTATCAGTAGACTTATCATCTACTATTAACAATTCCCAATTTTCATAAGATTGACTTAATACAGATCGAATGGAATCATTTATAAACTTCTCTCCATTAAACACCGGAGTAATGATACTAATTAGTCCTTTTTTGTATTTATTATTCATACACATTTCTTTTTCACTCTGCCCTTATTCTTTTCATAATATACCGCCATTAAAGCCGCATATACTATGAACTGATATTCAAAATACTGACCATAAAATGTTTGCTGTAAGAAATAAACAAAGATTCCATGACCTATTGCACTATTAATCAATACATCAGATTTCATCATAACTATATTATTTCTAAATGTCATAACAAGAAAAATAGTTAATAACAAAAAACCTTGTATACCTCCACGCAATAACCAAAATAACAAGGCTGAAGTTGTATTCCCTTCAATTTCAATCTCATCAACACTTAATCCAAAAATATTATCAGTTATTAAGTTCCAGGTAGATAATATTCCCTGCATGCGAATATCGTAACTACCTTGCTTATTAATTAATTTAATAAAATATTCGGAATCATAAAGGTAATACACCAATAAACCCAATATAAAAAAAACCAAAAAAAATTCTAGTGTACTTAAACCAATATTTTGATTTTTTTTACTGATAAACAAAACACTTAATAAATAGGTCAGTAAAAAAGATATTAATAGAAAAAAAGAAAAAGTAGATATTGCTGCTAACAATAATATACAAAAAAACACATAATTCTTAACTTTTATTTTTCTTAGAAAAAACATTACCATCAAAGCTGGTGATAAAAAATACGCAAACTTATTTGTTTCATGGAAAAATGAGCTTGAACGAAATTGATTAATGTCATTTTCAATCCCAAAAAAAAGATTTATATTTTTAGGCGATCCTCCAATAATTTCTACCAGTTTATAATCTATATTGAAATCATAAATAGTAAGTGCAATTACCAATAAAGCTATAATTGATAGGATTACACTGACAAAAATTAAAGATGAAAAAAGAGCTTCATTTGCAAATTGATAATGATAAAAAAAAATGCTAAATAAAATTAACAACAAGGCTCTATGGAAATACCCTAAATGGATATCTGTATTAATTAAAGAATAATTAGTAGCTATTAATATCAATACTAATCCATAAAAAAATAACGAAACCTTTATACTTTTACTTATTGAATAAATAAGTAAAAAAAATGTTATTGCAATAACATAAGGTGTCTTTACATATGCAACTATATTTTCTGAATAATTGAAGAGAATATTAGGCCATAAAAATAAATATGGAATAAGTAATAATACGACAACGTAAAACTTTATGTTATGCGAATTACTACTTATTAAAGACATTTTGAATTAAACATTTATCATTCTATTTCAATGTATTGTTCTATCGAAACACAACTGTCATTTATCTTTGTCAAATCTTCACTATAAAGTTCTCCAGGATATGAGCTATCCCACACATTGCCATAAAAATAATTAATATCATCATCGCTTGGATTAACAAAGTGGGAGTTTATATTTTTCATAATTTCCCTAATACCATCTAACGTTTTTATAGATTTTACCCATGGACAATTTTTATAAAAAGCATCGCCAAGAACAACTGTATTTTTACTCATAAGCAGTGCTTCTGCACCAGTTTTTGAATTAATAGTTATAACCATTTCTGACGATTCAATGACCCTGTAGTTTGAAATATCAGGAGATAACAGAATAATATTATCATAAGTTGTTAATATTTTTTTTATGCGATAGTAGTCGATAGATCCAATCAAAGCAGGATGCTCTTTAAAGCACAGTGTATAGCCCTTTGGTAATATGCGGCACAAGTAATCAAGTATTGCATATTGATCGTGATACTCTGGAGATCTTATAGTTAAAGAGGCATCATTCGGAACATGCAAAGGGAAATATATTATTTTTTTACTAGTATTGATATTGGAATAGTATTTCTTCAATCTTAATTTAGTTATTAACATTTTTACATGAAGTGTAATATGTACCGCAATATGATTAAATTCCTCCTCCCTCTTGTAATAGAATTTATCTAGTAACTTAGTAAAAACTCTCTTAATATTTTTTTGATCATATAACTTCGATAGTGGTGTACGATAGTGTAGTTTGTCTTTTTCCGGAATTACTACTACCCGCTTTTCTTGCGCATGCTTTAAATACTCATTAAGAAGATCATTATGTTTTACATACGTATTACTGATTTTCGGAGAAGTAAAAGTATTTCTACTTAGGAAAAATCTACCAGTAAAAAAAGAAGGCTCTATAAATATATTATCAATATCTAAGTGTTTAGCGGCATAGTATGAAGATACTAATGATATAAATCCGCCAAACTCTTGAATCAATACTACCTTATTAGCATTCTTTTCATTTAACTTAGAAAGAATAAATAATATTGCTGAAAAATATTTTTTCATCTTTAAATCTAGCTTATCACTATTATAGTTTTGAAATACCAACCTTTCATGGCTAGTAAACAAATTCCATTCATCAATACAAGGGTTTTTTAAATCACCATTTAATAAATCAATAACCGAATATACGCTATAAACTTCAATACCGGCAGCATCAACGAGCTGTACACTCGAATCATGAAAACAAATTATACAAACATCGTTTTCTTTTTCTTTGAAATATTGAGCCAGCTTAATAAAATATCTTGTTTGATTTTCTGCCAACGATGTAAAAACTATTGTTTTTTTATTTTTCATATATTAATTTTTGGCTTTAATTATTAAATCTATAAACTCTCTAACAACACCGCACCCGCCTTTTTTAGTTAACACTCTAATGTTAGGAATATTCTTAACGCTTTCAACAGCATCATGGGGACAGGCGGCAAAACCGACTACTGCTAGCAACTCTTTACAATTCACATCGTCACCAATATATGCAACATTTTCTAGATCTATCTTTTCTGACTTGCATATTTTCTTTACAATATCTAATTTTCCATTGTGCTCCACACCTTGATGCAAAAAATCAACCTTTAATTTTTTTGCCCGATTTGACACTATATTTGTATTTTCACTGGTGATAATCCCCACTTTAACACCTGATTCTCTTAACAATTCAAAGCCTTTTCCATCCTTTGTATTGAATTTCTTCAGCTCTTCGCCATTTTCACCGTAATACATCCCAGCATCAGTCATTGTTCCGTCAACATCTGATAAAAATAGCTTAATTTTAGCGTTACAAGGCTTTTTTATTACATGCCTATTCATCAAACTTTCTGCAATACCCCAGTCATCCTCTTCATCTATCTCTATTGCGGTATATTCAGCCATTTCATAGATAGAAATACTACCACTCAGCCTATTCTTGCTTCTGTTAATGCTGCCAACCGTACTAATGTAGAAAGCTCCATTTTCCATAAGCAAGCCGGAAAAATCCTGCCTCCTTGGTCGATTCTTATAATCATAATTTAGTGGCTGAGAATTATTGTTCCAAAAAAATCTTTTGGTTCTTACACAGCTTAATAAAGAATCTGTATTTTCTTTTTTATACTGCTCTATAGCGCCATCAAAATCTTCAGTTTGGGTCAGAGGTGAAGTTGCCTGTGCCAATAAAAAAATATCATCATCATTAAATTTTTGTTTAGATAAAAATTCAAGCATTACTGACTCTGTACTCGACTTATCATCAGCATTTTCTTTAATTCTTTCAAAAACTGAAACTTTAGAAAATTTAAATTGATTAATAATCAGTTTAAATTTTTCACAATCAGTAGCGACATAAACCCTATCAATGTTTTTCGAGCTTTCTAATGCTTTTAAATTCCAATAAATTAAAGGCCTTCCACAAAAGCTCTTGATATTTTTAAATGGTATGGATTTACTACCACATCGCACTGGAATAAATGCTATGTTCATAGTATCTTTCTTTTTATTCTATATATGATGCTGTAGCTGTATTTTATACTTAAGCTTTTCTTCGGTAAAAAGCTTAGACCGCCTAGAAACATCCCTCCACCTTTTTTGTCAACTACCTTTAAATCTATTCTATTTAATAAACTTTGCATAATATTAGAAGTAACTAGTGTTATATGACCAAATTCATTTTTCTTTTCAACCTTGTAGCGTGTACTATTTCCAGTGAAGAGAATAAATAATCGTTGTATCAAATTAAAAGCATTAGGAATTGAAATAATAATTTCCGAGTTACTATCAGTTATGCTATTTATATTTCTAAAAAAAGAGGATGGATTTTTTAAATGTTCCATAACATCCGAGCTAATCACTACATCGTAAATTTCATTTTTAAATTTTTTTTGAAGATTTTCGTCTAGTTCATTTAGATCAATTTGAATATAATTATCTAAAGAATTTATATATTCAACTTTATCTCGTTCAAGCCAATCAGCTCCCGTTATATTTGTAAACCCAGCTTCTTTTAAGCGTTTAGCCAATAGTCCTATTCCACAACCCAAATCTAGAATTCTAGAATTTTTAGTAAAATTAAGTTCAATCATATAGTTTACTACATCAATGTGTCTACGCAATTGACTATTTGCCATTGAAGAACTATTAGTTTCAGCCACAAGACCAAATGGTTTAAATAATAATAATAATTTTTTCATGATTTAATTCTTCCTATTTTTTAATTTATCTCTCTGAACTTGCTCGATTGGAAGTATCTCTCTATCTTTAAAATGTAATGCTTCATAAGTTTCATTTAATCCATCTACTAAAACTTTAAGTTCATCTGCCTCTAATGAGGCTCCATGATCTGTACCTTTCCATGTTTTATCTTTAGTAAAATGTCTTTCAATCCATCTAGCTCCTAAAGTAAAAGCAGCAATATCTAGGTTTGTTCCCAAATGATGTCCTGAAAATCCAATCTCATTCACCCTATCACCATAGTTTTCATAAAGCCAATTAATTTCTAATAAAGCAACATCTTCTGCTGGAACAGGATAGCCAGAAGTGCATGAATATATCAGTAGTCTATTTTTTGCTTGATTAGTTTTTTCAAAAAATGAAACTATCTCCTCAACCTCTTCTTTTGTTGTCATGCCAATAGATAATTGAACTTGTCCTTCATATTCATCTCTAAGAACTTTTAGCATTTTAAAATTATTATTGCAAGCAGATGGCACTTTCAAAAATTCCGGTTCAAAAGTAATCATTTCTTTAGCGCTGGTAACATCCCATACTGATGTTGAATAAACAATATCAATAGAATCACAATACTCCTTTAACTCTTTATTTTGCTGAACATTAAATTCTAAAAACTCTCTATGTGCACCATATGTATCACCATAAGAGTTATTTGAATTTGGATGTGGCTCATTGTACTGCTCTTCTGTAAGCAACTCTTTATTATTTCTTTTTTGAAACTTTACATATTGTGCGCCAGTTTCTTTTGCCAAATCAATTAATTCTTTTGCAATATTCATGTCACCCATATGATTACAGCCTATTTCGGCAATTACATTGGGTTTTTTATAATCAAAATCAAACTTCATACTTATTAACTCCTTCCATATTTATCTTTATACCTAACAATGTCATCTTCGCCAAAATAACTACCTAACTGCACCTCTGATAAGATTAAATTTTCACTCAATGATAAATTTATAATACTGTGTTTGCATTCTATTGGAACTTGAATATAATCTCCAGATGTAACTTGCACCCTCTCATTGCCAATAATTGCAACACCGGCCCCTTTAACAATTACCCAATGCTCTTCTCGTTTACAGTGCTTTTGTAAACTAATTTCTGAGTTGGGAAAGATAGTGATAATTTTTGCTTGAGCATGTGAGCTAAGCCAAGTGCTTTTATAAAATCCCCACGGCCTATTATAAATTTCATGCTTCAAGGTTTCAGTCTCAACTTGAGAAAAATTAAATTCAGAACTATATTGAATATCTTCTAATAACATCGCATGAAATTGAGCCTTAGTAATAAGATTGATCAACTCTCCTTTGTTTAATATTGGAAGGAAATCAGAGTTATATTCTCTAAATATTTCACATACTTTATTAAAGTCATCATGTGTATCAATATATACAAAACTACTATCAAACTGAATTCTATCTTTTAAGATTAAACCAGATAAGATCAACCTTCTAATATCTCCATCTGAAAGCACTCCTATTAATTTTTTATCTTTAACCACAAGAGCAAGCCTACCTTTGTTTTCATCTATGGTTTTCATAGTGTCTTCAATTGTTGAATTGCCAGACACAATATAATCATTTAGATAATTTTTCAATTTATTAATAATTCCCAGTTAGTGGCTGTACCTTTTTTAATATCTTTAGAGGTTCTTTTGTTTATAATATTTTTATAATATTTTGGCGCTAAACCATAACCAGGCCTAATGCTTTTGACATGCTCTATAGTAATTACTTCACCTTTTTTAATGTCTTTAACAAAATATAATGAACGACGGAATTTAACACTAGCTTGTTCGCTAGATTTTCTACCGTAGTCGACCTTTCCAAGTGATTCCCATGCAGTTTTTGCGCCTACGCACAATTCCTTTAGCCCCTCTTCTTCCAGTGAAAAAGAATCATCAGGTCCGCCACCATTGCGGTCCAACGTTACATGTTTTTCAATAATTGAAACACCTAGTGCAACACTGCTAATTGCTGTTGTGTTGTCAATTGTATGGTCTGATAATCCTGTCACTAATCCAAATCGATGTTGCATATCAACTAATGTTCTTAAATTGTAATCTGCTGCTGGCGCAGGGTAGCCGCTCACGCAATGTAGGATAGCCAACTCCTTACATCCTCCCTCTCGTGCAGCTTCAGTAGCCTCCTGAATCTCCTCTGCATCTGCCATGCCCGTTGAGATAATTATAGGCTTTCCGGTTTGAGCTACATATTTTATCAAAGGAAGGTCCACTGCTTCAAAAGAAGCGATCTTATATGCTGGTGTATTTAAGTCTTCTAATAGATCAACCGCAGTATTATCAAATGGGGAGCTAAATATTGTAATACCAATTTTTTTTGCATAATCAAATAAGGGTTTATGCCATTCCCATGGCATAAATGCACCCTTATATAATTCATACAAACTCTGGCCATCCCACAATCCACCCTCTATCATAAATTCTGGCGTACTCATATTTATAGTAATCGTATCTGGGTGATAAGTTTGTAATTTCACCGCATCTGCTCCAGATGCTTTAGCCATATCAATAATTTTATATGCATTATTAATATCACCATTATGATTCGCTGACATTTCTGCAATAACATATGGTGAATGGTCTACACCTATCTTTCTACCATTAATTCTAATAACTTGACTCATCCCCGATCCTTTGATTTTTTTCCATACAAAATACTTTTTTACTATTTTTATCTCTTTCTCCAACTATTTTAAATCCAAATTTTTTATGTAAATTCACAACTTGTTTGTTATCAGAAAAAACTTCAAGGGTTAATTTATTTAAATTTAGCTCTCTAAATATAAAATGTAAAGAGGCTAACTCTAGTATTCTACCTGCTCCCAATATTTGTTCAAACGGATTAGCATAAAATCCAAATATCGCCGGTTTATTACTCCTTATATTTGCAAAGTTAACCGACCCAATAATATTTGCTTTCTGTTTCACTAAAAAATAACACCTATCCATATCATCCTCCAAATTTTTAACAAATTCAAAATGGTCTTTTTTTGAGATGTTATCTTGACTGTACATCCACTTTTTAACCTGAGGATGGTTACGCATATTTAGCGCCAACATTTTATCATTTTCATTTAAATTAACATAGTTGCATAGGTCAACTTCGCCGAATCTTTCAAGAATTATTTTGTAGTCGGTCATCTTATTAAAAACTTTATAGCTACCCATGCCGTCACATATTTCTAAAGCAATACTACCAACACTTTTCATCCATTCGGATGAGCTTTCTAATAGATAAGCAGTTTCTTTAATTTCCTTCGCTAACTTTACAATATTATGTTGAGCCAATGTTTCCGCTGAAAACAGTTGATTCTTGGCGATGACAAATTGAATGGTTGGCAAACCCAAGCAACAACGCTCCCATGTGGTAGCTCCAGCTGCACCAATTGCGATATCAGAATTTGCCATAACTTCGGCCATATTACCTACATCGACTTTAACTTCTGTCTTGTAGGGTAGTGTAATCGCTTTGGACTTAACACTCTCAAGATGAGGGGCTGAACCCCCCATTACAACGGTAATATCAATATCATTTGGTAAGTTGCATAACTTTAACTCATCTAGAATATTCTCAGTAACATTGTCAACATCAACGCCACCCATATTAACAAGCAGCCGCCTAAACTCTGGCTTACTGCGGCGCTCCAAACTATACGGCCTCCATGTAGCAAACTCAGGCCTAAGTAGTGCGTATTGTGAACCTAATAATAACTGACAATCTTTAGAGGTTAATGCAGAATAGTCTTCTTGCTGTCGACCAAATGTTTGGTCAAGCAAAATATCGCACTGGTGCTTGCGGTCGGCCAAATCATCAATCACCATTAATTTTTCATAATAAGGTTTAAGTCTCTCTTGCCACTGTTCATCTAAGGCGTAATGATCAACAATTAACCAATCAACTTTTTTAGCTTTGAATATATCGATACAATCATCGGCATCTTGTTGTTGAGTCACCCCTAGCCAGTGAGAATGTGCTAAGCCAGTATCAACTTCAGTCTCTTCAAATAGCCCTAACTCATAAACAATAAACCCATTTGAACGAATCTTATCTATTAAGCTTCCTTTGTGTCTTCGACAAATAAACTCAACATTTGCTCCATTTTCTTTTAGCACTTGAGCCAGGGTCAGGCAACGCATCACATGACCTGTGCCCATCTGCAAAGAAGCATCAACGCGAAAAACAACTCTCATGACAATAGGCCAGTTTCTTGTAAAACCCTGTGCATAGCCTCTGCCCTTATCCAGTCCTCTGTAGTATCAATATCTTGCACTAAATATCTTGGCAGAATATACGGACTCGCTGTTTCAGAAAAAATTGGCAACTCATCTTTAAAGGCTTGTGCTTTACCCCAATAAAACTGTCCTGCATCATGATAGGCTTCTTCTAAATCTTGAGATCTAACGTTAAAATTCTCAGGATAAAACATATCCACTTTGTCATCTTGGGTAATTCTTATCGATCTTTGAATTGGAAAAGCAAAGCTTGTTACGCTAAAGCAATAATCGGCCTTTGATTCTAGCAGTTGTTGAAAGGACTTAGATATCGTCTGAGATTGAATAAATGGCGCTGTTGCATATAAGCAGCATACATTATCAATAATATTATTATGACTCTCTAGCCATTCAATCGTGTGCTTAATAACTGGAATAGTGCCGGCATAATCATTAGACAGCTCAGCTGGCCTGATAAACGGCACTTTAGCACCATACGTTTTTGCAACCTCTGCAATTTCATTGTCATCTGTAGAAACAATGACCTGATCAAAACAATTACTCTCAAGTGCAGCCTCAATAGAGTATGCAATAATCGGCTTGCCATTAAATGCTTTAATATTTTTACGAGGTATACGCTTACTTCCACCCCTTGCAGGAATCATGCATATGTTCATTGAAGTACTCTCATCAGTACATTCAGCACCTCGTCTTGTTGTTCTGCTGTCATCGCATGAAATAAAGGGATGCTAATCGCCCTATTGTAATAGGACTCTGAATTAGGGAAATCGCCCACTTTAAATCCAAATTGGAGATAATATGGCTGGGTGTGAATTGGAATGTAATGTACATTTACACCAATACCACCCTGTCTAAGTTCATCAAAAATTTTCTCACGGCTTTTATCAACACTATCTAAGTCTATTTGAATTGGGTACAAATGTAATGCAGAATAGCTGTCTTGATTTTGATGGGGCTTTATAATTGGAAGACCACTTAATAACGAATCATACCTTTCTTGAAGAATATGACGTTGAGTAACGAATTCATCAAGCCTTTGCATTTGACTTATTCCTAGTGCAGCCTGCAATTCAGTCATACGGTAATTAAACCCTAAATCAACTTGCTGGTAGTACCAACCACCCTCTGATAGTTTGCTCATCAACCCTGGATTGCGAGTTACACCATGACTACGAAATAGCTGCATACGCTCTGAGAGCTTCTTATCATTCGTTGTTGCCAATCCACCTTCTGCTGTTGT
>Ga0209249_1003053_pt1 | contig 12518 bp, 10 predicted proteins | sample SaaInlV_200m_DNA_4_FD_184653 | JGI IMG/M metagenome (GOLD analysis project Ga0209249, IMG submission 184653) | Marine microbial communities from expanding oxygen minimum zones in the Saanich Inlet - SI037_S3LV_200m_DNA (SPAdes) (version 2) | ecosystem: Environmental > Aquatic > Marine >...
GTGCAAACGGAAACCGTGGACTAAAATAGCCAGTATTCCCAATACTAAATTCAAAGTGTGACCGAAGAGCGCTATTGCGACCCCCAGTATAGTTAATACTATTCCAGTATCCTGCACGAGCAGCATGTTGGATAGCATCGCGAGGATGAAAGCAGTGAATCCCACTGCGAACAACCTCATGTAGCTAAGCATATCTCCGAAAACTCCGACCAGATCCATACAGAACCCAACCGAAGAAAAGGCAATACGCTTTGCTATGTTTTTTTCTGTGCTTCCGAAGAAGCAAATGATCGCACCGCCCGTGAGTATACATGCGAGTGTTGCCGGGATAGTTGGCAACTGGAAAAACATTGCTTGCAGAAGCAAGAAGTTCCCAATTACTACAACGCACCAGCCGCACTGTGTAATCGCACGGTAAGTGTCTCCTCTAAAGACCGCGTGGACTGCAGCACGTATTCGCGAAACTCCTAGATGGAGCAATCCAACAAAGAATGAGATCTTTATGGACATGAAGATTCCTGCTTTTACTGCCTCTTGGTTCGAAAGATCGAACTGCGTGGCAATTGGCTGGAATACAACGTCGCGAAGTAGTGGCAATCCAGAAATAGCCTCTGATCCAAACCAGTTCCCTGTGAGTGCACCCCATACGATACAGGATATCGAAAGGATGTAGCCCAATCGGAATGGTTCTGGTTTCATGTCGGAAAACTGTCTTCTAGCGATCAATGTTCCGATCAGATACAAAGCCCCATACCCCGCGTCGCCGATAAGCAACGCTACAAGTATTGGCATAATGATCATCGCGTCCCAATGACTGTCTAACTCTTTGTATCCAGGACGAATCCCGAAAAAGGAAAACAATGACTCGATGGGACGAATCCATTTAGGAACTCGCGAAAGCGTTGGGACATCACTGTCGTCAGTATCTACGTCCTCAACTACAATCGCGTATTCATTCTCATTTGCATGAGTCAAAACGGATGGAACATCTTCTTCTGGAAGGTATCCAGCAAATGCTGAAATGTCGCAAGTTTCGTCTCGCGTCATCCCCTCATAGGCTACCTGGAATTTGAGCAGGTTTTGTAGCCTCAGGATGTACCCTTCAACCTCTGCTCTAGAATGCGATAACCGCACAAGGTCTGATTCTAGATCAGCCCTTCTGTCTTCAAGAGACTCGATTTCATCTTGCAAGACATCCAAGCTTTCGCTTGGAATGGAATCGATCCAACCGATTGGTATGTTTAGATCTAAATCGATTCCGGTAATGCAACAAAGAGTGGTGCCGTTAGAATTTTCGCCGACCCACTTGGTATGCACAGTACTGCTCAAGTCTCCTTCAAGGAACTCTACGAGTTCCTTTGTTGGAATCTGCAAGAAGTATACGCATATACCTTTCTCTTTATCTATTGCATTTACAGTATTGCGATCCACTTTTCCCCAGCGCTTGTACCACCCAACAAGAGAAGATTTCTCTTCTATGCCTTGTGAAACTCCTGCTAGTTCTGAGTTGGTTCGCAACACTTCGTTTACAACTGTCTCTGGCGATTCGTCAGTGGACGCATGTTCATGCGGCGCCACACTAGATGGCATCGCTTTCAACGCATCTTCTGCAAAGGCAATTTTGTCTTCAATCTCCTGCGTTTCGGCAGAAAAACCTTTGTGCCTAGGATGCACATGCAAAATGCCTAGCTTTCTGAGTGATTCCAGAGTTGCCTCCCGCTTAGACGGAAGGCAAAAAACCGTAACATGTTTCATGGGTATGATCATGCTGCAATTACCTTTCGTTTTAGGAGGTCACTGGCCACTTTCGCCAACGTGCTTTCTTCACGTTGGGCGTCGTCCAAGGCGATGAACGTTTTTTGGATTTGCACACTAAGTGCAGGAATCAATATCTTATCCAAATAATTGTACAGCCTTGTAACACGTTTCCTTTCCACTTCAACTGCGTCAAAGTTTTTCTTCAAGAGTTTCAGACGAATCCGAAGACTTGCAGTGGTACGAACTGCTTCGACCCCATCGTCTACCCACAAGGGAGTTGAGAATGGATCCGGAAGCTCCTCTGGAAAAATGACTTCTTCCAAAGTGGTGATTACGACTTTTCCTACATGAGTGCAGGAAGTGATGATTTCTACAGGAGTTACCCACTCTTGTAAGTCGATAGAAGTGTCAGAGAAAACCCCGACCCACTGATCAACAAATTGTGAGTGAGCAGCTAGCTGGCTTGACACTTTTTGCATTTCACCTTGGATCCTTTTGGCCTCCGCAGTAAAAAGCAATCGTTGTGCATCCAACGTAGCAACTTGAGCCTCTGATGTAGAAACCTTTGATCGTAACAACTTAAGAGTTGCTCGGTTCTTCGGCAGTTGGGCAGTGGAGCTCATAAAGATCCTCCTTCAATGTTTAAGGTTTGGAGGGCAGTAAAGACCTCTTCTCCTTGATTATGATCGAAGGAATTCATTCGCTCTAGAATGCATAGCCTACATCCGAAATACACAAAGTGTGGAAGCTTTGCCCACCATTCATGATGTTCAAACATATATAATGCATCCCACCAACATTTCAACAATGCCTGCTGTGCATGCAACGGAGTATCTGCTTCTGTGACTTCAAGAGGCAGAACAGTACTCTTGTGCGCATGTCCGCTTCGTTTTGCAGTTCTGAGTTCGCCGACTTCCTTTCGGATTATGCTCGCGAAATTACTCAGTTGTTGCATCCACGAATACGAGGTTTGCAGACATTCCCCTGTTAGGAGAGATGAAAACTGCTGCAGGAGATCACATAGATTCTGAAAATCCCCTGCTGACATTCTATTTTCGCATCGTTGCAAAAATTCATCAGTTGAAACTGTTGGCTGCACGCCCCACGCCAAAACCTGAAGGTTCGCAGCGAGGTATTCGTACGCCATAGTTACTCCTCCAAGATCTTCGGAAGAGGAATCGCTGATTCGATCACGCGTGTGAGTTCGTCTGAATCAATTGCGAGGTGGATTTCTCCATCTGACGATGTGATCACAGCGATATCTTTCAAGCGATTGTCTACAGTCATTTTCACAACCGTATCGCCAATCTTGCGAACTAATTCTCCTTGCAAAGAATCGGCTTCTGATTGCGAGATTGAAACTAGAAGTTCTTTTCCCGCGATCTTTTGATCAACAAGAGTGGAGAGGACGCCATTCAGAAGTTCCGAAGATATCGCACTGGCTTTCACCAGTTTTGAAAGTTCCGGATGCAAAGTCTGCTCCAAAGCACTCATTACCTGTGCGCATGCCGTAATAACGGCTTGCTTACGCCCAGTAGTAATTCGATCGCGCGCTCTAGCTTCTTTTTCTTTGGCTGCCTCTACAATTCTCTCAGCTTCCGCCTTGGCCTGCTCGGTTATAAACCGAACACTTTCCTTGGCGTCTGCAAGTAATTGCTCTGCTTCCCGTTTTGCGGGATCAATTGTACGGTCGTGTACATTTTGCAAAAATTCATCTGCACTAACGACCGGTTCATTCGGTTCATTCATAGTCAACTACTCCATTTATTTAGCTGTTGTCGCAACAGCTTCTTGTGGCCAATGATTATCCAGTACCCGCCGGTCGATCGGAACATCCTCTCGTGAGAAATGATGTTTCAGAATCGTCCAACAAGTATCCAGCGCATCGTTTAGAGACAATGAAACCGAAAGGTCCATCAGCCCTACTTCGAAATCCGACGCGAATTCAAGTAACGAATTGTCACGATTTGTAAGATCGTGGCCCATCGCAGCTTTTTCACGAGCGCCTTGTGCCTCAGCGTATAGCTGGACCATAGCATTCATCAAAGATCGATGATCGTCACGAGTATCATCATTGACCTGCTGCTTTAAGCGGGACAGTGAACGGAACGGATCAATTCGGGCATCTTTCAAAAAGAATTGGCCCTCTGTGATGTATCCCGTGTTATCGGGAACGGGGTGTGTTACATCGCCATCTGGCATTGTTGAGACGCCAATAATGGTAATAACACCCTCGCCCACAAAATCACACGCTTTTTCATATAGCCGTGCAAGTTGTGAGTATAGGTTTCCAGGATACCCGCGTTCTGCAGGTATCTTCTCTAGGTCGCTTTCGCGAGCCTTGAGTGCGTCGGCATAAGACGTCATGTCGGTAAGCATGACCAACACGTTCTTGCCCTTTAACGCAAAGTTTTCCGCCGTTGCCAGAACCATGTCGGGTACCATAAGGCATTCCGACGCGGGGTCTGCAGTAGTGTGAGCGAAAACAATAGTTTTTGTGGACGCCCCACTGGTTTGCATCTCCGCAGTGATTCTATCGTACTCAGCAGGTGGCATTCCCATGCAACCAAGTACGACAACATCTGCGCTCGTCATAGACGAAATGCGCAACAGAAGATCGTTATAAGGCTCCCCTTGGGCTGCAAAGATAGGAATCTTTTGCGAGCCAACTAGGGAATTGAAAATATCGATCATAGGGATGCCGGTTTCAATAAATTGAGACGGCATCTCTCGTTTGATGGGATTGACCGACGGCGTTCCAATGTCTACCGAAGTTCCTTTCAGAACAGGTAATCCATCTAGTGGCACACCGCCACCAGAAAACACCCGACCAAATGATTCCGTACTGAACGTGAGTTTCTGAGCATGACCCAAGAACTTCACAGTGGCATTGCGAGCAACGCCGAGCGTGCCGTTATAGACTTGAATGACAACTTCGGACCTCTTGAACGCGATAACGCGACCAAAAGACAAACTGTCGTCACCCCAGCTAATCTCGCACAACTCGTTTACGAAAGGATTAATACCAGGCGCTTCGATGCGCAAGATATTTCCTTTCAGCCCTGAAACATTATCGGGATTGCAAATTCTTACAGAGTTGTTCGATGTCATACTGCGATCCCTTCTTTTTCAAGAGAAACTGCTGACTCAACCATAGATATGGCTTCTGCCCACAGGCCTCCTTCTTCTTCGGTTTCTTGTTCTGCCAAGTTCCAACTGCGCAGAGTTTGCGCAAGAAGATTGGCCCATTTGCGTGCAACTTCTTTTTCGGATTGCACAACCCGCGGTTGGTCGTTTTCGTCTTTCTCTACGACTGGATCGAAATCCAGTTCCGTATCGAAACACAAAGTATACAACCAATCGAAAAGTTTTTCCTGCCTTTCGGCTGGGCTGCTCGCATCCACAGGGTGGAACGAGTTTTGCTGCAGAAACACACCGTCAAACAGTTCAGCGAGTAGTAGATTGAGGAACGCATCCATTCCAATCCCATCTTCGCCTGTTATGACCATAAGCTCCTGAGTTTCAGTCGATTTCCGAAGAAGTTCTAGTACACGAACAACTTTTTCTTGCGGGATACTGCCATCAATTTTCGACCAGCTTTGCAGCACATCGATTGCAGGATACTTTTTGGAATCCGCACGCGGTTGATCAAGTCCCCAAAAGGCTTGGTTTTGAGGGAGAGTCGCCTGAACGACAGGATCGCTAAAGTCTCCACCGGCCGGACTAACAGTACCGATGATCGTAATTGATCCGGTGTCGCCGTTTGCGGTTTCTACTTTTCCTGATCGAGCATAAAAGCTAGCAACCAGCATTTCTAGGTCAGCAGGGAATCCCCGCGCACCTGGAATCTGGCCACGAGCTGATACAGCTTCTCTCATTCCTTGTGCCCATCGTGACGTTGAATCCGCCAAAATAAGCACATTGAGTCCCATATTTCTATAGTACTCAGCAAGACTGCTTGCAACGAACACCGATGCCTCGCGCGCTGCGGTTGGCATAGACGATGTGTTGCAAATGATGACCGTTCGATCTGACAATTTACTGCCAGTCTGCGGGTCAGCTAAGTGTGGGAACTCTTTGATTGTTTCCACGACTTCGCCTGCACGTTCGCCGCATGCACAAACAATGACAACATCAATGCTTGCATGCTTGGCAATTGCGTGCTGCAGAACGGTTTTACCCGTTCCAAACGCCCCAGGGATAGATGCGCTACCACCTATCGGGACTGGTATAAGTGCATCAATGATGCGCATGCCAGTCGGCAGATAGTCAGAGATCGGCAAACGACGCCTGTACGTGGTGTTTCCTTTTTTTACCACCATACGTTGCACCATTGTTACCGGAACCTCTTTGCCGTCTTCATTCTTAATGACAGCAATGGTATCGGATACGCAGCACTCCCCTTGCGACTCGATCGAAATGACTTCCCAGTCGCCGCTTAAGTCAAAAGGAACCATGATCTTGTGTTCGAAGTGAAACTCCTTAACGCAACCAAGTACCTGACCCGCAGCAACGGTGTCACCAATTTTTGCAGTAGGAACGAAATCCCACATTTTAGTCGAATCCAACGGATCGACTCTGGATCCTCGCTTTAGGAAAAACCCATCGCGATGAGCCAGTTCTTTTAGCGGGTTCTGCAATCCATCGTAAACGGTTCCGAGCATGCCCGGACCCACTTGAATGGAAAGCGGATCTCCGCTAAACGTGACTTTCAAACCATTGCAAAGACCTTCGGTCGGTTCAAACACTTGCATAACACAAGAGTTTTCCCTGACCTCTAGTACCTCTGCCATGACCTGTACAGTCACATCTTTGTCGGGCAATTCTATATACCCGATCTCGCCTTGGGCGAGCATTGCATCGGCAGAAAGTTCTACCTCTACAATGTTGTCTGTACACCCGATTAGGGTGCCATGCCTTTGTTGCATGCTCTTTCTCCTTCCAATAGTAATAGTTACTAAACCCGTGATGTGAAAGACCTAAACCTCGTCAGATTGCATCCTTTAACGTAAATACGCCAAAAAACGTCTCTCGATCTGTCGAGGACAGGATTAAATAGCAGATTTACGTAAAAATATCAAGGGTCTAAGGGCAGTTTTTCCTTTATATGCAGAGGAATAAATGATGTCTAATCGCCCTCATAATTTATGTATAACTCATCTTTTATCCTACTCATAAATTATTATTACTGTACTTGCCAATTTTTTGTAGCATGCGATCTGTTAATAACGTATAAATTGCTATACATTAGAGCATAAATAGCATATTTGATTTCCCTTAATATATGTCTATAAAAGCGATCCTATCACCAAATAATCTTAGGTACATGTTTCTTACTTTGGTACCGGCTCGTTTCATATTTATTGTTATTGAAAGCTGTCAGCCAGAAAGTTTTAATTCTTATCTAGCCATTCATGAATCAGGAGAACTAGCATGGATGCTACTTATTTTTACTATTTACATTGGGCTATTACACAAGTTACTACCTAGTGTTTGGATAATCAGAAACCTATTACCTTTGCGTAAGCATGTTGGTGCAATGATAATACTAATCGTCACAGCTCACATTTCTTTTTTACTAAATAAGAATGGAATATTTACAAACATACATGCGATCTCTTCTTTGTTAGTTTCTAGGGAAAGAGCGATAATATTTGGGACATTATCCTTTACAATACTTCTGTTTATGCTTTTTTCTTCTAGCAAAGTAGTAATAAATCAAATCGGATACAGAGCATGGAAAAGGATCCAACAACTAGCACATGTCGCATTTATATTTGCTGCACTACACATTGGTCTTAGCTCTTATCTATCAGATAGATCTATTCACTACGAACCCTTCATCTATCTAGGAATTTATGTATTGGGATACATGTATTTATGGTGGAAAAATTCTTACACCAATTAATTGGTGTATAGGTAAATATCAATTAACTCAATGATGTATTTTAAATTGAGTGTCAAATATTCTATACTCGCAGTAGGATTTGTTCTTTCCCAAAACAAAAGGAGTATAGCTATGTTTGAGTCTGCTTTTTTTGCGGCCATGATTGTTGCGGTGTTTACAACGTTCCAAGTGGCATGTCGTATCCACCTTTGCAAAAGCGGTAATACTACAGAGAAGCGTAATTTCTCTGTACCCTTAGGGTTGTCCCTAATTAGTTGGGCGGCTCTGATTAGCCTTATCAAATACATATGATCACATGCAGATCCTTCCAAAGCCCCGTCCTTATGCGACGGGGTTTTTTCTGTAAGAATCGAATTTTTTGACATGAATGTATATAATTGTATGCTTTGTATGAAGGTTAGAAACGTCTAATTAATCAGAAAAGAATAGATTCTAGCTTTCGTTAGAGTCTGCTCTTTTCTAAAGCGATGGAGGGAAGATCTATGTGGGATTCAATTTCGTTTTGGCTGCCAATAGTCATGGCATCTGTTTCGGTATTTATCGTCGCATGTCTCGACGGTAAATGTACCCAGTGGCGTGAAACCCATAACGATGAACCTCCACCAAGGAGGTACCGTTGCAGAGTTCCCATTGCCATAACAATTGCTAGTATCGTCTACATGATGGTCTATGCACCAATCTAGTAGAGAAACAGAGCAACACCCTAAAAAGCCTCATCTTAATTGATGGGGTTTTTATTTAGTAATCTAAAAAGTGTAAGCAGAATGTGTTATAATTTATATTCAGTAATACGTTCATTAAAACCACTGGATTATTCCTTAGCTTATACTACGGAACAACGGATCTTGTGACTCACGCATCGCGCTTTGCGCTTGCGCTCATCTACAATTCACCGATGGGGATGACCCGCCTTCGTTCGGCTACGCCGAAACTACGGACGGGCAGGAGGAGAAAGTTATTTATTGTTTTTATGTTTAGTATATTTAAAGCTTTGGGGATGACAGGCTTCGACATCGTGATTTCTAGTAATCGACATGTCCTATATCAATGCGTAAGCATTTGGTTTGGGATAGCTTCTGTTCGGGATCGCAACGGTTCCCGTTACCCACATGTTGCAAAATTTAATTGCAAACAATCTTGTTAGCAAAGCCAATTCAATCGCAGAAGGTGTCATGGCTCGTTTGAGTCCTGCTCTTGTGCCTGTAATGGCCTAAGTTCGTCCTAGCACGAACACGTCTCTCCTTTTATTCTCGCTACGAGGAAAAGGCGTCACTTAGCGAGGCAGAAGTACATCTGGCGTACTGTACTTTTAAATCTATCGCCAACCCATTTGACCATTTCTTGTCTGCTCTCTTGTAGGTCGAATGTATTAGAGCAGTCATAACAGTACTGGCACGTTTTCTACACGTTGGACCCGAGTTCGATTCTCGGCATCTCCACCATTCGACTCATCCCGATAATTCGGGATTCGCTCATGGTAACCCCCCTAACCCCCAAAAGCATCCCCGAAGCGGGTGCGCATTTCTGCTATAACATCTGCCATATCAAACCCAATATCCGTACATGCTTTTAGCGCATTGGCTAAATACGGAGCAAGTGGAACAGTTCCTGTAAGTGATGCTTCGTTCCCCATTCGCTCAACGCTTTCCTTATGTTTTCCCCCTGTAGAAAAATGCCTAATTGAATATTCTTCTGGATTACAGAGGAGAGGAACTATTTGAGTAATAACAAGAGTATGAGAGAGCGTACCAATACCAGCACCAACCAGTTCGCTACGAAAATCAGGATCATGACTTTCTCCAAATGGATAAAATTCGCTATATACCATATCTTTCATATGCGGGAGGCATATCATACTCATTTGACCAAAAACCGTATCATCAAATTTAGATCTAAAATGAAAGGTAGTATGACGAGTTCCCTTTGGTACAACATCGTACCTGCTTTGCAGATCTAGCTTGTCGCCTTTGTTAACATCGAAACGTTCTATAGTTAATATTAGGAATAGCGACGTACGATATGCGCATTAATAAGGGGTGTCTATAATTATTAACAGTTCTATTTATTAATCCCACCCTCAAAAAGGTGAATTATAAGTTTCATTGGAAGTAACAGTAGTAGTACCATATTTCTCCTATGTCAGGAAAAGTTACAATCGGCGGCACAGATTATCCATTACCAGAGGAATTAAGTGGAGTTGGTAATTTCGAGACTTGTGTCAAAAGAGATGGTGAAACTATGACGTTAAAAGTGATGAACGGACCTACATTCGGCTGTTCCGTCATTTTGGGACGATTATCAGATTGTTTGAATTGTGAACGAACTTCAGATTTATCTATTGAAGAAGTTATTAATAATGTAATTGCAGATATACAAAGAACTCTTGAATCTGGTGTTGAATTATGGGAGGGATAAGCTTTAAACCCTCAAACAACATCATTTTTTGGCGACTTGAACATTGTTACAAATATCAACCAAGCAATTAGTATTAATCCCCCTGCAGTAATAATAGGGAGTCTGGTATCTAAGATAGAGAGGAAGCCAGCAATAAGTGGTGGCAAAGCCATGCCAGCAGCTTGTAGTGATTGGCTTGTACCTAATATTTCACCCTGCTTATCTGATGGAGCACAGTTAGAAATAACTGCGGTGCTATTTGGCATACTTAAGCCAGAGAAAGTGGCAACAAATGGCATGATTAGGTACAGGTAGACCATTTTGTTTGGCAGTACCAGCAGAGGCAAAACCATTGCGAGCATAAAGAGTGAGATTCGGAGTATTTTATCTGGTGCAAATCTACTAGCAACAAAGCGATTGGTTACACCTTGAGTTAAGGCAATCCATATTCCTATGTATGCAAAGATAAAACCAATGTCCCTCTGGTTAGCGCTAAACGCTTTTACTAAATACACCTGAAAGAATTGAGAGAAGAAGTTGAAACCAAACGTGTATAGGAAAAAGACAATAAATATTATCCGTAACGCAGGGTCCAAGATTGAACGTCGTATGTTCACGATTCCCGCAAGCGGATGTATGGCATGCTTACTTTTAACTGCTAATGTTTCTGGCAATTTATACGCTACCCAGATTATGTTTAAAGCTGTAATAATAGCGGCTAGTAAGAACGGAGTAGAGTAACTAAACCAAGATACGATAGCGGGATCAGAGAGTATTCCTCCTAGTGCTGGGCCTACAATAAAGCCCAAACCAAAAGCCATTCCAATAAAACCAAAGTTCTTAGACTTATCTTTTGCTTCACTTATATCTGCAATTGCTGATTGTGCGACAGATATGTTTCCTCCGGTAAACCCATCAAACAGTCTAGCTATGAAGAGGAGGAGGAGGTTCCCCGTGGCAATTGAATACGCAATAACTAGATAACTAACTAGCGTACCTGCACGCGAGAAGATTAGTAGTGGCTTACGACCGTATCTGTCAGAGAGCGCACCTAGGACTGGAGTACCAAAGAATTGAGCCAGTGGATAACTGGCTATCAGTAATCCATAGACGATGTGCCTAGATTGTTCACCAATATTTGCAGCCAGTGCATGTGAACTGTTAAAGAGTAGTGGGGCAAAGATTGGGATTGCCAAACTTAAGCCTAGTAACTCTAAGAACGTGGTAAAAAAGAGTAACCATAAAATCTGTTTTGAGTTCGCTTTATTCATGAAGCGTAATTGTAATGTTTAAACCCTTTTTATCAACATAAACATTATCTATTCGCAGTCATCTTCTAGCATCAAAATCACACGTTCTTTTTCAGATGCACTCCATTTAACAGATTCTGCTTGCAGCTCAGCAATACTTGCTTCTGCGATGCCTAGCCATGATTCATTATCTGCAATCTCTGCTTCTACTTCTGCAATAGCATCATCTAGAAGATTGTTCTCTAAGTTTTGCACACGCAGGATTTCTACTTCTTCTGGAGTTATATCTGCACTTGGCAATATTGCACCACGTGAATCTTTCATAACTTGTTTAGCTATGGCAGCGGGGTCCCCCATACTTTCTATGGCTTCTAATGTGGCATTCCATCCAATGCTTGTTACCTTCCCTCCTGCAGTAGTTGTATCTATTGCAAGCCTAGAATCAGAAGGCATCAGACCCTGAACTGTCTTCATGCCTGCACCTAGTACCTCGATTGATTTTGTACTTGTAAGGAATTTACTAAATGATTCCCCTGTTCCCTTGGCTCCTTTAATTTGAGAATAAGTTGTATACGTTAATCTAAGAGTTGCTTTAACTAAGTTATCACGCAGGTTATCTACAAGCGCAGCCTTATATTCATGCATATAAGATAATTGCCCACGCATAAGCTCTGTTTCATAAAGAAGCTCTGCCTGCATTGCATATACATCCACTAAATCTGTTTGTACCCGTGCATATTCCTTTGCTTCGAAACTACGTTCGCTTACTGGGATTCTGTAATCAAAATCTGAGTATTTCTCCCAAGTTTTATCTAAATCTCCACAGTCTTCTTTGGCGGCTGTTTCATCTTCCTCCTCCTCTTCTTCATCTTCCTCCTCTTCTTCCTCCACTTCTGGGAGTAAGCATTTCTTACCTTCTACTGTTGCAGGTGCACTGCATTTGTAACATGTCTTTCCATTTAAGTATCCATTACGGGATACGCAGTTCGTATCAAACTTTTCACGACGTGCATCTACAAATTTCTTATATTCAGATTGAACATAAGAGTTAGCTGAGCTTTTAGTCATACCAATATCATCACAATAATCATTGTGGAAGGCACATTTACAATATTGGAACTTAATACTCACCCCGCAGAATGCATCCTTTATGTCTGGTGCCTTAAAAGTACTTTCTTTTGTAGATTGTGCATATTCTTTTTTTGTTT
>Ga0209249_1003057_pt1 | contig 12503 bp, 12 predicted proteins | sample SaaInlV_200m_DNA_4_FD_184653 | JGI IMG/M metagenome (GOLD analysis project Ga0209249, IMG submission 184653) | Marine microbial communities from expanding oxygen minimum zones in the Saanich Inlet - SI037_S3LV_200m_DNA (SPAdes) (version 2) | ecosystem: Environmental > Aquatic > Marine >...
ATATTAAATTGTAGTAAATATATCCTTTATCCTATTTTTCTAAGTATCTTACGCTCGGCAAGCTCAGAGTCTATATGTTATTTTCGATATATCTTCTTTATCCTATCCTTCTAAGGATCTCTCGGTCGACAAATTCCTTTTGCCTTCCGTATGTTAGTCTAGACAGTTGCTTGAATGCTTCTGCTGCCTGTTCATCTTTTTGGTATGTTGTATCTAGCCAAGGACGTGGAACTTCTATTGTAAATGGTCTAGATGGTTGTCCATCTACACTTAGTTTCATAGATCCTTTGAAAGCATCTAAGTTAACTAGATCCTGTTCACTAAACACTGGTGCCATTTCTTTTGCACATGTTTCTGCATCCTGTGGGCCGATTTTGTAAAACATCATTGTTCCGACGTTTCCAAATACAGCTCCTTTCAAACTCACATTTCCGCTTAGCTTGCTATCCTTTTCTAACTGATCAATATATTGGTGAGCCAGAATTAAACCTAGGCGATATTTTCTAGCTTCAGACAAAATTGATTCTATAGATGGAGTAACAAAGTTTTGGAATTCATCAATATATAAGAAGAAGTCCTCTCGTTTTTCATTGCCTTGCCTTTGCCTGCGCATTGCGGCAACTTGGATTTTGCTTACTGCAATCATTCCAAGCAGCTGAGCGTTAATGTCTCCTATTAAACCTTTACTCAAATTCATAAGTAGAATCTTTCCATTATCCATACAGTCAGAAACATCAAAGGCACTCTTGGTTTGCCCAACAATATTTCGAATTAGAGAATTGGTATAGAACTGACCGAACTTAGCTGCAAAATATGGAATCATCTCTTGTTTCTCTCTTTGTCCTGTTTGTGCCATCTGCTTTTCCCAGAAGGATTTAACAATAGGATTATTAACTTTAGAAACTTTATACTTCTGCCATTCATCATCTGTAAATAGTTTAACAAGATCTGTAATTGATCCTCCTTCATCTTCGTCTGACATAAGTGTAAGACAGCCATTACGGAAGTAATCCTGAATTCGTGGTCCAAATATTTCTTCTCCAAACATTTTTACCATCATGTTCATGGCGTCTAGGGCTACTAGGTCTTTTTCTTCCTCTGTATCTGCTTCTAATATATTTAGCCCCATAGGTCGTTCTGTATCTACAGGATTAAAGTAAATAACGTCATCTGCACGTTCTCTAGGGATATAAGGCAATAGGTCTTCTATCAAAGATCCATGTGGGTCCACAACACAGAGGCCTTTTCCATTTTGGAAATCTTGCCTAGCCATAAGCTGAATTATGGATGACTTACCAGTACCGGTTTGTCCAATGATGTAGAAATGTCTAAATCTATCTTCGTTATTCATAAAGATTTTCCTTTTCTCTCCCCTATATGTATTTGTCCCTAAGTAAAGTCCATCATCTGGAATGTTCTTTGGTGATGGTGCCATTTTGTAGTTTAACCATTTAATTGTGTCTACTTTGTTATATTTGATATTTGGTAAATGAAACAAGCTAGTTAGCTCGCCACATCCAAGTAAAAGCTTTCTAGATGTTGCGCTTATCAGTAAGCCAATTCTAGGGCTTCTTCGTATAAACCCACGAATAATTGAATTCTTATTAAAGATTCTAGATTTCATAAAACTATTCCCTCTGCTTTCTCCAAATTGACCAAAGGAAGCGATTATCTCATCTAATATTGTATATGCTCTACTGCTTGAATTTGCAGAAGCTAAAAGACGAATACATCCTGTAAATCCAGGTGAACTTGCCTTCTCGTCTATTGCCTTGCTGTATTCCTCTGCCATCTGAGACACACGATCTCCTGTAGATGAGTTTTCTTTTTGTAAGTCTATAGCATCTTCTCCTCCTGTAAGAACACTTAATAATGTTCCAGGTAGAACAAGTGGGTTTAACCAATTTGTTTTCTTCTTCTTAGGATTAATTACAGTAGATGCCTCTTGTCTTAGTTTATTTTGCCATTTGTTATCCGAAGGACGAATAATAATTTGAATAGCAGCCCCCTCGGTAGATTTTAATTTAGAGAATGAATTTGTAATAGTGCTAAGTGGATCACTCTTAAGGGTTTGATAGGTTCTAAATACAGAAGTGAATTTCTTTGTTGGTACAAGAGCTCTAGCTACTACAGATGAAGTATCTGTGAATATATTATAATCTTCTACCTGATCTAGAACTGCATCTGGATAAAAGGAAGTAATTTGTTTTTCAACTAGATGAACAATAGATCTAGGGCATACAAGGAAAAATAAAATCTCATTGTCTAATGCGGCGTATTCAAAAGAAATAAATGGCTGACCTTTAAACCATCTATTAATACCTGTGACTCTTATGCCATGAAGAGATTGGTAGAAATGATCCATCATTCCTAGTACTTCTTTAAAATCTTGCCCAGATGAGTATCTCTCAGATTCTGTTTCTTTATCTTCTTTGCTTTCTTTCTTAGGCATCAATATTTGAAGAAAAACGAGATCGAGTTCTCGTCTTTTATCTGCGATTAATCGCAGCATCCAAAGTATTGCATGCATTACAGCAAATGCAGTTAAGGCAACGCCGACAATGGAGAATATTAATTGCACGTAGAGTATCGTACCATTGTACCACGAAATAAGCTCAGAGTGCAGTGTTTCTAGACTATGAAATGAGAAATTACTCTACTCAATTTGGTTTTCCATTTGCCCAATATTGCTTAGCTAGCATTAGCTTTTCTACCATTTCTAGCAGTTTTCGAATTGTCATTTCACTTTTTACAAAAAAATCATTAGCTCCTAGCTCTAATCCTTTTTCTTGATTCTTCTTGTCGCTAAAGTTGGTAAGCAAGATAACAGGAAACCTTCTTTGTTCCTTTGGATGCTTCTCCATTACAGCAAAACCATCAATTACAGGCATATTAATATCTAGTATAAGTAGATCTGGCTCATCATTTTCTATCATTTCAAGAGCCTCTTCACCATCTGCTGCGGTTCGAATTTGGTAGCCATTTACAGAAAACTTTTTTTGATAAATCCCTCGTAATACGGGGTCGTCTTCTGCGATTATGATTTTTCCTCTCTTCATAACTATACACTATAGCATATTCTTATCTATTTGTACATTTATCAATTTTGCTCATCGATAGTAGATTTGATAGTAGCCAATAATTCTTTAATTGTAATATTTTGTTTTTCTATAAAACGATCGGCTCCTAATTCTTTTGCTCTTTCAACATTAGCGCCATCATTGAAGTTACTTAACATGAATACAGGGAATGACCGATCTTTTGCAGGTAGTTTCTCTAGAACTTGAAAACCATCAATACCAGGCATATTTATATCCAATATTACTAATGCAGGATCATTGTTAGATATTAATTGAAGAGCTTCGTCTCCCGAAGAAGCTGTAAGAATGTCGTATCCTGCCAAGGAAAACTTTCTATCATATAAATGACGTAGCAAGTCGTCATCTTCTGCAACTATGACAAGTTTATTGGGCACGGGTAAAAGCATAGCACTAATACGTGCCTTTGAAAGATGATTTTAGGATTCTAGATAGGTAAGACCTTTATGATACTGCGATTCGAGCATATTCAGAAACAGTAGCGCCATCCAAATATTGTTGAACAGTTTTATCTGGTTCCTTAACAAAGGATTGGGTGATTAGCGCACTCTCTTCTCTAAATTTCTTTTCTTTGCCAATCATTATCTTGCCCATTATTTCTTCTGGCTTCCCTTCGTTACTAAGTTGCTCTGTCCAGATTGCTTTTTCGCTTTCAATAAGTTCTGCAGATACATCTTCTGGTGAAACATATTCTGGATTCATAGCTGCTGCATGCATAGCTACGTCTCTAGCCATTTCTTCTGTACCACCCTCTAGACCGATAATTACTCCAATCTTTGAGTTGCTGTGAAGGTATGTACCTAGCAATACACCAGATACAAGTCTCATATCTCCTACAGTTATATTCTCACCAAGTTTTTGCACTGCTGCAGGAACACCTGTTTCAGCAGAAGCTTTTGCTGCGTCTTCTCCTTCTTTGCAAAGAGTATTTACAAGATTTGTACCCAAAGAGATAAAGAAATCATCTCTTGCAACAAAATCAGTCTCACATCGCAAAAATACAATTGCGGCTTTCCCATCTTCTTGATGCATAAAGATACTTCCTTCTGATTGTGTACGTTCAGCTTTTTTCGCAGCTTGTGCAGATCCTTTCTTGCGAAGAATTTCTATAGCTTTTTCCTCGTCTCCATTTGTTTCTTCTAAAGCTTTTTTGCACTCTAGGATAGAAACTCCTGTTCGTGATCTAAGTGATGCAACTGCGGATGCGTTAATTTCTGACATTGGTAGGGTAGGGGAATTGTAATTTAAAAGATTTATTCTTTGCCGCCACTATTCATCTCATCCTTTATAGTAGAGATGATCATCATAAGAGATTTAACAGCGTCATCGTTTGCAGGAACAAATTCAGTAAAGTCGTTTGGATTAGAATTACTATCACATATTCCATATACAGGGATCTTTAATTTTCTTGCCTCTGCAATCGCAACATGGTCACGTATCGCATCTATTACAAATAATGCGTCTGGAACACGTTTCATATCAGAAACACCACCAAGAGCAGCATCTAATTTAGTTAGTTTCTTTCTTAATTCGGTTTGCTCTTTCTTAGTGTACTTCTCTATTTCTCCTGTTTTAAATGAATCTTGAAGATCTAGATAGTATTTAAGTCTTTCTTTAATTGTCTCCCAGTTGGTTAGTAACCCTGGCATCCATTTCTTTGTAACGATTGGTTGGTGTAAATCTCGTCCAATTTCTTCAATCAAAGGAATACTTTGTTGCTTTGTAGAAACAAAGATAATTGTTTTTCCTTCTTTTTGAAGTTTTCTAAGGGCTTCACACATCTTTTCTAGATGTACTTTTGTTTGAGCTAAGTCAAAGATATGTATTCCTTTTCGAGTTCCATATAGGTATGGAGCCATTTTTGGATTCCATTTGCTTTTTGGATGACCCAAGTGGCAAGCGGCATCTAGTAAATCTTTTTCGGTAGGCATAGACATAAAAACTGGTGGAAATAATTAGAATCAGTCTTTACAAGATGTGCTATCGCGCAAACGGTGAAGATGATCCTTGGGGCACCCTTTTAACGTCTTCTCACTTAGTTGCGGAGGATTCGTTTAGTAGTAATTAAATTACTAAATCGTCAGGACCGCAGTGATCAGTTAAAAGTGACGCAGGTTTTATAGAGGAATTATGCAATTAAGACAATTAAGTACTTAAGATTTATAACAAAGCTTGAACAAAAAATGTGTTCAATAAATCACTAATTACTATTCCCAGAGAAGATGAAAGGAATCACTTTCATTTGTTACCCTTGCCTGAAACAAGACATCTGTATTACTTTCTAGTGTTATTTCATCACCAATACTCCAATCAAATACATGTCCATCAAATGGAAACTCTGTTCTATCTGGATGTGATCCATTCGTGGTATCTGTAATAACAGCATTTTTTATAGATATTCGGACATCTACAATTTCTATCCCTTGAAAAAGAGGTAATCCTCCATAAGTAAAGAAGTACACAGACCCTTCTGATCGTTTTACAGCTACCCCAGCTGCTCCAAGCATAAAGCCATCATCTACGATTGGTATTCCTTTCTCTGTTAGAGGTATCCATATATTCTCCTGATAAAGTTCTCCAGATGACCCAACATGCACAGTGGGTTCTGCACTTCCGTCACCAGTATTCTTTATCCTTAAGAAAGATAACTTTATTGCAACTTCATCGTATTCGTTTTCTACTACAGAAATATCAAAAAATGAATCATGCACATCTATTGTTAGTTTGTCTCCATTTATAGCAGTTAATGAAATACTTCCTGTTTCACTAGGTTTTCCATACATAGCAGAGAAATTAACATCTTCTATCCCAGATACATGAATGTTTGGTGAGATTGGTGAGATTTCATCTAAGTTTAAATCTCTTTCTAAAAAAGAAGTTCCCTGATACAAAGTTCCAGTTCTAGGATAAACTCCCCAGTTCCCACGATTGCCACTCTGGGAAAGTATCTGAGCCTGTCTAAGTTTTTGCTTGGTTTGCTCTGCTGTTGTGTATAGATCTGATCTAATTAAAAAATTACGCAAAAGAGGAACTGTTACTCCTGCAATAGCAGTAACAAGGGCAATGAAAACAGCAACTTCAATTAAGGTAAATCCACGACGCATATTTACATTGTACTGCAATCAATACTTCTTTACGAAATTAAGTAGCATACGAACATTCCTGCCCGTTGCTTGCTTTTTACTTTCGTCAAAAGCTACGGATGCAATATCTAGATGGCACCAATTAATTTCTTTTGGAACAAAGTGTTGTAGGAAAAGCCCACCTTCTACTGTTCCAGCTTTTAATTTGCTGCAATTAACTATATCGGCGATTGGTGAATCTAGTTCTTTTTTATACCTTTCATGAAGTGGTAGTTCCCAAACGGGTTCGTCTACTTCTTTACCTGATTCAATAATCTTAGATATCAAATCATTATTGGTTCCAAGTGCTGCGGTAAAATCATTTCCTACTGCGTAGGCGCATGCTCCAGTAAGTGTAGCCATATCTATCATGGCTCGTGGATTATATTTTTTAGCTGTATAAGCCAGAGCATCTCCTAAAATAATACGACCCTCTGCGTCTGTATTTGTAACTTCTACAGTAACTCCGTTGTACATCTTTATTACATCATCTGGTCTATAAGCATGTGAATTAATGCTGTTTTCCACAGTAGGTATTACAGCAATCACGTTCTTTTTAACTCCAAGGGATGCAATAGCATAAAACCCACCAAGTGCTGTTGCCGCTCCGCCTAGATCCTGTTTCATTGATTCTAAATATTGTGATGGTTTTAAACTATATCCACCAGTATCAAATGTAACACCCTTACCAACCAGAGCGATTGGTGCTTTCTTGCCACCTCCTTTATATTCTAAAATTATTAATCGGGATTCTTCATGTGAACCTCTTCCAACTGCCAAAATTCCATTACATCCCATTTTTTTAAGTTCTTTTTCTTTAAAAACAGTTACTTTTACATCTTTCAATTGTCTAGCGATCTCTCTCGACTTCTTTTCTAGATAAGAAGGAGTTGCAGTTTTTGGAGGGCAGTTAATTAAATCTTTAGTTAGAGCTATAGACTTTTGTAATTGAAGGAGTCTTTTGGATTCTCCTGCAGTTTTGTTTCCAGTGAATGAAACACTTTTTAACGTAGTTTGTTTCTTTGCTTTCTCTTTATGTATTACGCCCTTCCAATCATTGTATTCATAACTTCCAATTACTATTCCTTCCCTCATTGCTCGTACCAATTCGTCATTCAAAGTTCCTGTTAGGATTGTTAATCCATCTATTTTATATTTTCTAGCTGCAGAGAATATCTGGGAACTGGTTTCTCTCACAGATCTTGTTTTTAATGATTTCTCTTTAGCAAGTAGCATTAAAAGTACAGTTGCATCACCACTGTAGACTGGTAGGAGTCCATCATCTGGTACTCCTTTTCTAAGTGCTGCACGGACTGCTTCTGTTTGTTTTTTGCTTAAACCGTTAAGTAATTTCTTTGGCACAGTTTTAATTTGATCTGAACAAACTGGCAAAAGCAAAGGAACTTTTTTATCTAATTTATTTGGAAATGAGAATTTAAACATTTTAATGGAGGGGTTAGGGGAGGGGATATTGTTAAGCTAATTCGTTGATGGATTATTTTTTCCAATATTCTGCAATCTTTTCACGTAACTCAGAAATATGAATTCTTTCTTGTACTAGAGTATCTCTGTCTCTAATGGTAACTGTGTCTTCTTCCCCTTGTTCTTTGTCATCTCCTATTGTTCCAAAGTCTACAGTTATTGCTAGCGGAGTACCTATCTCGTCTTGTCTCCTATACCTTTTTCCGATTGATCCTGTAACGTCAAAATCGATCACAAGATTAGTTTCGTTCATAAGCAAATCACGTACCTCGTTAGCTTTTTCTAGCAATGGCTCCTTTTTACTTAAAGGTAGAACAGCAATATCTACAGGGCTTAAATGCTTATCAAATTTCATTACTATTCGTGTGTCTCCATTGTCTAGCTCCTCTTCTGTGTATGCCTCTATCAAGAATGTAAGCACACTACGATCACAACCAAAGCTTGGCTCAATTACATAAGGAGTGAACTTATCTTTTGGATCGTGTGGATCTGTATAAAGCAATTTCTCTCCACTAAATTTTTCATGCTGCTTCAAATCATAATCTGTTCTATTCGCTAGTCCGAATAATTCACCCCATCCCCATGGGAACTTATATTCAATATCTATTGTTCCTGCACTGTAATGAGAGAGTTCATCTGGATCGTGCTCTCTTACCCTTAGATTCTTTTTATCTATTCCAAGTACAGTGAACCAATTCCAAACATCTTTTTGCCATGCATCAAATGCATCCTTGGCACCATCTGGTTTTACAAAATATTCAATTTCCATTTGCTCAAATTCTCTAGTCCTAAATGTAAAGTTACCTGGAGTTATTTCATTCCTAAAAGCTTTACCAATCTGTGCAACACCAAATGGCAATCGTGGCCTCATTGTTTGCAAGATATTAGCAAAGTTAACAAATATTCCTTGAGCTGTTTCTGGTCTTAAGTAAACCATCGCAGAAGTCTCTTCTACTACTCCTTGATGTGTCTTAAACATCAGATTGAATTCTTTTGGAGGAGTTAGTTCATTATTGTCTGGACTCTTTATCTTATTTTCTTGAATTAACTTCCACATTGCATCTGCATCTAAATTAGATGCTTTTATACCTTGCTCTTCTAGCAAGTGATCTGCTCGGTACCTCTTGTTAGTTTTAACATCTTCTACCAAGGGGTCACTAAATGTTTCTACATGTCCGCTTGCCTCCCATACTTTTGGATTCATTAAAATTGCAGAATCTAGCCCAACAATATCTGTCCTTCTGTGTACGAATGTATTCCACCAGTGTTGCTTAACACGATTCTTTAACTCCACACCCAATGGTCCGTAGTCCCATGTATTAGCTAGTCCTCCATAGATATCTGATCCAGGAAAGATAAATCCTCTACGTTTACAAAGGGATACGATGCTATCTAGTGACGGAGCTGGCACGGTTGTATTGGGGAAAGTGCCAATGAATGCTACCAGCCAATTGGTTTACTGGAAAGAATGTTATTCCTAATTAATATTTAATATATTACTTTTGGTAGTGAATTATATTCTTTAATAATTTCCTCAATTTTATTTTCTAAAGTAGTCATAATTTCATTTCTGCCAGATGCCTGTCTATCGTTGTATATACGAACGTATTCATTATAACGTAGTATAAATTGCCCTTCTAATATCACGAGTGTGTTATATGTAGAATGTTGAACATTCTGATCAACATAATCTCTAGCTAATTTGACCATTTCTTGATGTATGGAATCCCATCTATCGAATACAGATTGTGAAACTATTTTTTCTTCTGACTGCTTGTTTATTAAATTATCAATGCATTCGGTCGGAGAGCGAGTACTTGAAGGTTTTACAGAAAGGGGTTTTGTACATTCATGATTAACCAAAATGCAATCTCTATTTTGTTGCAATGAATCGTCGCATTCACTCCATGGTGTACAGTCCCAATCATTTCTTGTACATGCATGGCTTATTGATTTAATTATGATAGATGATTCTAAGCTTGAAGATGATGAAGATGAAACAACTTTAGGAACTTGGATCTTTGTAGTAGTTATTACTGGTTCACTATTTGGCATCTCCTCATTATTTTTTTGATACTTAATATTATTTTGGATTTCATCATATTTATCCTTTGATAGTTTTTGGGCTTCGATTATTTCTTGCTCTGTCATTTGTTCCATTACTGTTTCTAAAAGAATATCTGCATTCTCATGGCCACCTGCTTTAGATAGGCTAATCCAGATATATGCCTGAACTCGATTTATTGGTAACCCATCACCAGACAAGAACATCTGCCCAAGTGCTAATTGAGATTTTGAATCACCCAAATAAGCTGATTTTGCAAACCACTCCTTTGCTTCAGGTATATTTTTATCAAGGCCAACTCCATGGAAATACATTGAACCTAGTTTGAATTGTGATTCAAGATTGCCATCATTGGCATTTAACAAAATAGAACCAGAATCCATTAAAGTAGGCACAGGAATAATCTGATGTCCCTCTTGTTTACAGCCAGAAGATAAAGCAACAATTGACAATATAAATAATAGTTTCTTCATGTAAAACATTTTATACACTCCGTGGACTATCTGTCCATGATTTGTGGATATCTATACTATAAATATTACTCAAATATCACATTAGATTGTAAAATCAAGACATCAGAGTACAGTAAAACTCTTATTTAAGTATTTAATAAATTTATGAATAAAATTGTAATATTTATATTAATTGAATCGGTTACATTAATTTTATTATTTATAGTTAATTATATATTGATAAAATTTATAAAGACACATGAAAAAGGTGAGTTAATTGCAGAAAGAATGACTTTTTGGGGAACTTTTTTAGGATTTATTTCTATTGGTTCAGCGAGCGGGATTAATTTAAGTGGTAATGATGTATTGGTTGTTACCATTGCTAATGGTGGGTTATTTTCAATTGCAATGCTGTTTATTGGTCATCATATACGTGTAATAACACTCCAAGATAGGATATATCAGAATAGGAATAATATAACCTAAAGACTCTCACAAGCTGAATTATCATCATCTCTGTCTAGATCATGAACGTTTCTTTTCGATTTATTTCTTATTTTGGGTGGTAGAGTCATATGATTGATATCATATTGACTGCTTGACATATGTATACTATTATTATCATGTGAACTTGTGGACGCTAGTCCCAGACCAGCCAGTTTCTTGAGCCGGTCGCAAGTTCATTTTTAAAAATTAATCAATTTCTAAATCACCTGTTGATATATCAACAATTTTAATATCTTTGTAATATTTACTTTTCCAAATAGGAATAATTGACCAAAGATGTGGATTACCATTTCCAATTTTTCTAATTATAATTTTAATACGTATTTTGTCGTCTATTACAGCTATAAAGCCAAAATATGCTACTAGTTTATTTACTGTTTCATTTTTGCCATGGTGAGTTATTTGGATGGGCTCATGCCATTCCGAATACTCTTGATAGAACGCCATGCCATTTAAAATGCGTTTAATATAACCTGTTAAGTGGAAACGCTTAATGCTGTTTTTCCAATCACGTTTTTGCTTGTGTCTTTTATCTTTGTAGATCAAATGATTAAAGCCATCACTATTTAATCGTATTTCACCGATTGCAGGACAATTAATCTTTTTATTATTTTGGAAATAATTGTATGCAGCCTCTTTCGCCAGATTAAATTTCTCTTCATCAAAACTGCTCATACCAATATTATAACATTTTGTTAATTGATATGTATGAATTCTAATTCACTATTTCAAGCTCTCACAAGCTGAATTATCATCATCCTTATCTAAATCATGCACATCTTTTGCAGATGAATATGTTTTTTTACTTTTTCTTGCATCAGCCTCAGCTAGAAGTATTTTCCGTTCAGCTAGCATTGTCATTCCATTTTCTGTAAGAATATGGAAGGGGATTCCACCCTGTTTTGTAATTTGAACCAAATACATATTGATTGCTGTGCTCATATCTAAACCAAGTTCAGATAGCACTTTTTGAGCTTTCTTTTTGAGATTTTCTTGTGTGCGTATTTGGATAGTGGTCATAGTTAAATGATATATTACTGTAGTGACATTGTCAATACAATGTAATTACAAAGCTAAGCTAATAATTTACTTACTTATTTGACTAAAGCTTCAAATGATCTATAGTTCTAATAAGATCCCTACTGTGTGAATGCAATGGGATCTGTCTCATCTTTGAGATTCATACTGATTGAAGAACAATCGATCAGGAGGATCTCCGGCGGGTCATGCCAGTGACCCGCCCCTTTTTTAATCAATACAAAAAACCTTATTGCCAACAAAATTTAATAAGAATAGTGTTTTCTTAGCGAATATGTCTCCTCAACGTGACGTCTAAGTATTCGCTTGTGGGGGTCAACTTGTTGGCCCTCACTTTTTTTTAATTACGCACAAAAACCTTTTAACCTTTTAACTAAAACCCTTAAAGGTATAAATAATAACTATTAGTCTAAATTAAGCCAAATACTAGAATCATCTGTCCTAGAATCAAATATTATCTGGGTCTAACAAAATAAGCCAAATTATGTTATAATATAAGTCAGATGCAACAAATACCACTCATAGCGTTCTCTTTACTCCTGTTTGTCGCAGCGAGTGTAATTCTTGGTAGATTATGGGTAGGTATTGTTAATGCTACTTTTTCTCATACACAATCAATAAAATCCATAGAGAAAGGAAAGCCATACATACCGTCTGTAAAAGTAATTCTTGGAACAATATTCGGAACATTTATACTATTTTTCTTATCTGTAAGGAACGGATTGCATGCAGTATTTAG